>JACCDR011267427.1_pt1 | contig 11322 bp, 9 predicted proteins | sample 7446431 | NCBI WGS metagenome assembly JACCDR01 (sample SAMN15323443, study PRJNA562643) | freshwater metagenome | isolation source: river surface water | place: USA:Blue River Watershed | collected 2017-08-17
GTGGGGACGGTATGAGTACTCACTAGGTACATTCATGACAAAGTTGAAAAATAAAAATCTATTAGGATGATTAATTAGTATATAATGTCGTAAAAGATATATTGTGCGACATTAGCTATTAACATACTTTAAACAATAATCGGCGTTTACGAATGTGTTTGCGAATACTACAACCGTATTAAGATGCAGAATATTTTTTAGCTAATTCCCCTATTATTGAGCGAAGGTTGGTGTTGTTCATCGTTTGTATATGATGAATCTGTGCGTTTAGAAAAATGTTTGCTCGTGAATTTTTTTGATCGTAATGCATTTTTTCCATCCATGTGTGAAGGTTGAGTCCGTACGCTAGTATGTCATATCCAGATAGTATCTCTTCGTACGAAAATGGCTGTACCGACGCATATCCACGTATACTCGCCTCAATACCCGCTATGTAGCTAGTCTCTATTTCAGGGGTGTCACTATTCCTGTATTGTAATTGTCCGTACAGTATACTACGCATTAGTTCATACATTTTCGGGCCACGCATTGTTTTTTCCCAGTCACAGACACCAACTATTTCCCCATCGTTCCCAAAAAGTATATTTCTTATGTGGTAGTCTCCATGCAGAATGCTTGAGGTGTAAGAAATCTTTGGCTTTGGATATGTTTTGAGATTATTTATCTTTAGTTCTAAATACTGAATAAAAAGAATATCTTCTACTGTCTTTGTGGGTTTGTTTGCAATTAATTCTCTGTATTTTTCTAGCTGCTCAGATGTATTATCTGAATCTGGGATTACTAACTCTTTTATACAAAGATTTTGATATGTGATTTCTGATCCAGCAAGGTGTATTTTGCCAAGTGTTTCACCATATGCATAATAATCCTGTATAGAATATTCTACCCTTGGTATGTTTTCTATATAAGGATACACCGTAATCATTACATCATGTATTACCAAAGAAATATCGTCATGTTTATTTTTGAGCATGACAATACTCGGAATGCTTTTTTCATGCATATATTTCTCTACAGAATAAATATATGGAACAGATAACTGTTTTTTATCACGAACACTTTTTATAAAAAATTTACCTTTATTTGTTTCAATAATGTAGTTTTCGTTTAGAACACCTTCGTCTACTGCTTGGGTGGTTTTTACATCGCCTAAGTTCCATGTGTCGCATATTGTATGTAATACTTCATTATTCATATATATATTTATTTCTTAATAACATACATATCTTGATTAAAGCCACCCAAACCAACATGTATGACGTTTAGGTCTTTTGCGAGAATTTTTTCAAACGGCTTACAGTGCACGCACCCGGAAGATCCTTGTGGACATAAAAAGGTGTTAGTCACGCGAGCTTCTTTTACTTTCATTGCAACCGCGAGCACTGATTTTTTTGCGTCATCTTTGTCAGGTACGTCTTTTGTAACAAAAGAGTCATTTTCCAAGTACCAGTAAGACATAGCGGTCACTGGTCTTTTTTGCAATGCGTTGCATAACAAGAGATAAATAGGCAACTGCAATGATTGTTCGCTTTCTTCATACTTCCCTGTTTTAAAGTCAATGATATGAAGCGAATCTGTGTCTGGTTTGTATTCAATCCAGTCAATGAGTCCGTTTAAAATAATCGTTTCTTCGTCATCAAGAAAAAAATTAGGATTCATCTCTCCTCTTGGTAATTTAATTCTTTTCTGAGTAAGAAAACGTGGGTTTTTGATAACCGTTTCAATCATAGAGTGTCCACGCTGTTTATATTCAGCTTCTTCTTTAGCAGAAGAAAAGCCGCCCTGCAGGCCGTGGTATTTTTCCCATACTGTGTCAAGCCATTCTTGCAAGTTACGCTTCTGCATTCGTTCTTCGCTTGGATAATCTCCTAAGCCTTCAAGGACTTCGTGGACTGTGACCCCGAGCGTGAGAGCAGGGGTAATGATAGATATTTTTCTTCGAGTAGTAGGGTCTTTATACACGTTTTTTAAATAATATGCTCGAGGGCATTTTATAAAGTCCCCCATCGAAGAATGTGACACCCACACTGCGCTGTATTTGTCTTGTGGCATATTTTATATTGTATCTTCTAGTAAGTCGTTTTCAAACGCAATTACTCCATCAAGAGTTTTTTCATATTTTTCAATTGACGGAAAATCAAGATTTTTTATTTTTGCATACACCTTTTCTATAAGGGTGCGAGTGCGTGCAATTCCATCAGGATTTTCCTCCATGATAAATGTGATGTATTCCCCGCTTTTATCTCTTTCAACAAAGCGAATTTCACTTTTCGCGACCGGAAGTTTGAACGAGTGTGATTCTGCAAGCAATATTTTATAATAGAGGAGCTGTTGTCGGTAGATATGGCTTTTGTATGCCTCGTATGGTGATAAAGCCTTATCGCTACCAAAAAAGGGCTTCCCTGTTTTAAAGTCAATAAGTGTATATGTATTGTTATTTGTACTCAGCACATCAAGCTTGCCGGTAATACGTGCATTCCCTACAAGGCAGTTCTCATTCCTCAGATCTACTTCTGCTTGCATGTTTTGTATATTTTCTTTCTCCAGTTCTTCCATGTATGCAGTTATCACATCGTGCCCTTTTTGGCGCATAAACACATGGTCGGATGGTGAAAGTCGCGCCTTGGTGAGTGTGGCATCGAAAGTAGCGAGTATGTGCTCACGTGGCGCCAATTCACCGCCGTGGTACATAGGATACGTGATATATGTCTCTATCGCTTTATGAACAGCACTTCCGTAGGCACTTGAGGGATTCATTGGTTGCGGGAAACGAAGTAGGTTTTGCTCAATAAAATACATTGGCCCACCGTCTATGACATTTAGAAAATTATGAAAATGTGTTACTGGCATTACGTATGTATCGACAAGGCTTTGTAGAATATTTTTCTCATTTTGTGTATATGTTACATTTTGAAAAAGAGCCTGTGAGTACACCTGCGCAGATACAGGCACAGCTTCTGCTTTTATTTTTTTATCTTCAACATACCGAATAAGAGGGTCAGAGCCAGAAATAGAGAGCGTGTGTTTTGCGCGAGTCATGGCAACGTAGAGAAGTCGTATGTAATCGTCTTCTGTTTCTCCAGCTTTAGCAACAAGGGGTTTAATCGCACTCGGTACGGGAATCTTGTTTGCTATCGGTTTTTTTGTCCACACTGAGTCATGTGCGTGAATAATATAGACATGTTCAAACTCTAAGCCTTTCGAACCATGAGCTGTCATGATTTGAACGGTCTGGTTGTTGCCCTGTGATGATTCGTAGGTAAGAGGAATGTTATATGCAGTATAAGTTTGAATGAATTGCGGCACATCGTGAATATGAAGTATTTCACCTTGTTTATATTCACGAAGAGCGTCGAGTAATGTTTTTAAGCTCGATAAAAATTGTATGTATTTTTGAGGATTTTTTTTCAATATATCAGCACTAAAGTAAAAAGATTTAAAAGGAGTTTCTTCGATAATACGTTGAAGCATTTGCTCAAGAGGTGTGTGCAGTCCGTCGACAGATAACATAACCAAAGCGTCATACACTTTTTTACACTTTGGATCTTCGTGCGTTTTTAGAATTTCAAGCCAAGACATATGTTCTCGTATTGCCCGGAGAGCTATATCAAAAATAACAGCTCTGTCTATTTCCCAAAATGGAAACGCGAGAATGTGCGGAAGTGCGTGTGTTTGTACACCTGTTTCTTTTTCAAAATGTGTAGCAAATTCGCAGAGAGTCAGTAGTTCTTTTATGTGTTTTTCATCAAACACATTTGCTTGTTTTTTGTACGTATATGGTACGGACACCGCATCGAGGTATGGAATAAAGTTTTGTAATTCTTTGTGATTACGACCAATTACCGCTATTTCCTTTGGCTCAGTACCTGTGTCGAGTGCACTTTTTATAGCTTTAGCGACACTATTATATTCTTCCGATTCAGACGCATATTCTTGTATTGTAATAGTACCTTTTGTAAGTGCGGTATTACCTGCTTTCATTTTTTTTGAAATGTCAGCATACATTTTTTCAAGCCGTACTGAACCTTGCACAATAACATCTCGCGCGTAAAGTAAAACATCTTCAGTAGAGCGGTAATTGGTATCAAGTACGATAGTTTGCACATCTCTATAAAGTGCATTTCTAAAGTGCATCATATGGGACACTTCTGCTCCTTGGAACTTATAAATAGCCTGATCATCGTCGCCAACTACACACACATTAGGTCTCTCCTCGTGTACAGGATGCGAGGTAATAGAGCGGATAATATTCATTTGGGCGTCGTTGGTATCTTGAAATTCATCGATTAAAATATATTCATATTGCTCTTCTAGTTCACTTCGTAACAGTTCATTATTTTTAATAGCACTTAATACATCAAGAATCATGTCATCATAGTCATACACACCTTGCTCGTATAAAGCTTTTGCGTAACTTGTGTATATATCACACAATGCTTGTACCTTGTCTTTTTGGGTACTTTCTTTTAGCGTCATCGTATCATTTTCAGACACGACACAATATGCTCTTTTCCAAGCACTTATCGCTTCCACGCTTCCTTCTTCAGTTGCCTGAACACATGCTTTTTTAAGTGACACTGCAAGAGCTATTCCTGTTGTGGTTTTAGTATTTTCTAATTGATCTACCACATACTCAACGTCTTTGATTTTCTTAATAGACAATCTTCCATCTGGCCACTTGCTGACTGCTTGCTCAACGAGTGAATACTCTTCCTGTAATGTTTTCACAACAGATTCATAGGCACTTGCAGTAAATCCTGCTTTTTTCAGCGATGAAATTCTGTCTAATGCGTCACGTACATATACGAACCCTTCCTCTGGGTGAAATGATGCGAATGGGTGATGATGTGGAAGTGCTTTAAAAATACCATGAATTATTTCTGCACGCATCACGTCAGTAAGTGGTGTATATGTTGCTGCGTTATAAAAATACTCAGGATAACGACTAATAATGTGCGTGCAGAGACCATGAAATGTAAAGATAGAGACACGAAATGCATCATTACCTATCAGTGTTTGCAAACGCGTCCGCATTGCATGTGCGCCGCTTTCGGTGAATGTAACACACAGAATTGCGTGAGGCTTTACTTTTTGAGTACGAATAATATTCGCCACCCGAAGTGCAAGTATTTCTGTTTTACCTGATCCTGGACCTGCCACAACAAGCACCGGCCCGACTAAAGTGTCAACAACCTTTTTTTGTTGTTCGTTCAGTCTTTGATATCTCGCTGCGTACAGTTCAGCACTCATACTTTTTCTTCAAGAACTATTTCTTGATACAGATCAATTAGAGTGAGTGCTAGTGTACTGATTAATGGCCCTACGATAAACCCTATTGGACCAAACATAGCAAGGCCTCCAAGAATTGAGAACAAGAGAATTAGCGCGTGTATTTCCGTGCCACGTGAGTAGAGGTATGGGGTAAGTACGTTATCAATAGTGCCTACCACTACCCCACCCCAGGCAATAAGAAGTGCCGCCATACCAAATTGAGAAGTTACAATGAGGTATATAATTGAAGGAATAAGTATAACACTGGTACCAAGTAATGGGATAGGTGCACTAATTGCAGCCACAAATCCCCAGAAAACAGCGTTTTCAATGCCTACCACAAACAGACCAAGTCCTACCAAAAAACCCTGCACAAGCGCAATTAAAAAGATGCCTTTTACTATCGATTGTGAGGCAAGGCTCGCTCGCTCAATGATGCGGGTGTCGTATTCATCTTTCAGAGGGCTGAGTTTGTGAATAATTTTTTGAAGCTTATCGCCATCGCGAAGTATAAAATAAATAGTGACTAACCATAGAAAGAATTTAAAAATAACCGAAGCTGTACCTGAAAGCACGCTCCCTATATTTTCTGCCACAAACGAAATAACGGGGCGAACGTATTTTTCGATTTCTATAGTAAATGTATACCCTGGTGTATAGGGTGCTATGAATTCGTTCACCTGGTCAGAAAATACATTGAGACTGTACATTGTTGAGTTCTGAGTTATTTCTTCATACACATTTTGTGCTTGGTTTGCCAGTTGCGCCCCAAGGAGGCCAATAACACTAAAAATCGAAATGATTAGCACGAGAATAATAGTACCTGCTGCTAAGGATTCTCTTCCTTTGTAGTATTGCACCAAACGAACGTATGCAGGCCGAAGGGCTGCACTAGCGACGAAGCCAAGAACAATTACAGCGAAAAACGGTGTAAGTGTATACGCAAATAACCCTATTGATAATAAGAAAAGTAATAGAAAAAATATTTTTTGACTTGTCATAAAGTATGTTTACATTCTATCACGAGCAAGATTTACTCGCATCCTTTTGCCTTAGAATACCCTTTTGCCTGTGCCTCTGCTTCAGTATCAAAAAATACCCTATTTTTCACCGCTATGCGAGACACCCCACTACACCACGAAAAATAATATCTCGTACCATTTTTTGAAGCAATTATTTTCCCATTTGATGATGTTACAGATTGCACTGCAGTGGCTGCCACTTGAGGTGTAATAGGCGTAAGTGTGAGTGGTGCCGTGGTAATGGAGGGCAACGCGGTAACTTTTTCTCGCTCATACATCATCCCGAGTGTAAATGAGGTAATAGACACCATGCACAAGACAAGAATAACAAAAACATCATTTTGCTGTATGAACCTTTTGAATCTATTGCTATTTTCTACAAAACGTCGTATAATAGACCCCATCAGCTAATAATAGCAAAATACACATATGGCAACAAGAAAAGCAGCCGGAACAGCACGAAACTTGAGTGATTCACAGCCAAAGTACTTGGGTGTGAAGCTCTATGCTGGAGAAAAAGCAAATCCAGGTTCTATTATCGTTCGTCAACGAGGATCAAAGATGCTTGCAGGGAAAAATGTAAAAACAGGTAAAGATTACACTTTGTATTCAGTGGCGTCAGGTAAAGTAAACTTCACTTCTAAACGAAAAAAGAACATTGATGGTACGGTATCGCAAAAGAAAGTAGTGAATGTAGAATAATAACCATAATCCCCTTTTGCTAAACTAAATGAAAAACACTTCCAAAAGAAGTGTTTTTCATTTACTTAGGTTAATCCCTTGGTGCCACAGTTTCTTCTTCGATTTTAATCGCTGGGATGTCTTCAGGAAGAATTATCTCCTCTTTGCGTACATAGCCAGGCTTTTCTCGTGCAATGTAGCGAAGCCATTCATACGATACCCTCCCTGCACCATAGCTATTTGGCGTTGGGCCATTTTCGAGCACGATAACAAATGCATACCGAGGGTTGTTGTACGGAAAATAACCACTCATCCACGAGTGAACCCGCCCTTTTCGCACACCTATTTCCGCGGTTCCTGTTTTTGCCGCAACTTCAAAACCGACATTATTTAGCGAAGTCGCGCTACCTGTCGTGACTGTAAGACGCATTCCTTCACGAATAACCTTCGCATCTTCCGCGGAAATAGTATATGAACTTTCTTCTTTTTTTGTTTTTGGCTTTACGTTTTGGACTACGTGTGGAACAACTAATCGCCCACCATTTGCCATACTTGCTACCGATCGGGTGAGTTGAATAGGAGACACCTGGAAACCATACTGACCAATCGAGGTGTGGTACGTGTTTCCCAAACGCCACGCTTCTTTAAAAACACGTTGCTTCCATTCGGGGTTTGGAATAATACCCACAGCCTCACCTGGTAAATCAATGCCAGTAGTCGTTGCAAATCCATACAAACGCATATACTTGTCTATATTTGCTATCCCCATTCCTTTTTGGTCCGCATAGCCACCCCCTATAGCATAAAAATACACGTCAGAAGAAACAGCTATTGCCTCACGCATATCTGTGTAGCCATGTACTCGCCAGTCACGGAATATCGTGTCTGGTCCACCAAAGGGATTTCTCACGGTAATAAATCCTCGACTCTCTATGCTTTTATAAGGACTAATGATATCTTCTTCGAGAGCCGCGAGTGCCATAAATGGCTTTACGGTTGATCCTGGTGAGTATAAGCCACTAATAGCCCGATCGAGAAATGGTTTGCGAGGATCGCTATTTGCTGCCTGCAATGCTTCGTTTCCGCTTTCTGTATTCAAAAGACTCATCGAGAATGAAGGTACACTCACCAAAGCAATTATTTCTCCTGTTTCAACATCCATCATTACACCTGCTCCAGCAGTAAATCCGGCTTGAGTCATCGCTTTTTCTATTTCTTTGTAGAGTGCATTTTGTATTTCAGCATCAATGGTGAGTGTGATATTGTCACCCGCACGTGGCGTGTTGGTAATATAAGTATCTGTTTCGTTGCCAAGAGCATCAACTTCAATTATTTTTTCTCCATTTACCCCACGCAGCACATCGTCGTATACTTTCTCTACACCATCAACGCCAATATATTCTGTACGCCAATAGTTGCCTTTTCTGTCTTTTTGAGGGTATTTTACAAAGCCTACAACTGGCGCCAGACCCTCGAAAGACGCATATTTGCGACGCGCGACTTCGGTTTGTGTTGTTGACCCTACATTCCAAACGAGCAGTATGCCATTTCTATCGTAAATAACTCCACGGTCACCGAAAAGCGGTGTTGAAATAAAAGTATTATTTTTTGCTTTTTCGGCAAAGACCCGACCTTCAAGAACTTGAAGTGAAAACAGTTTGCCAATTATCAGACTAGCGCCAATGACAATAAAAAACGCAACGACCGAAAGCATTGTTTTTGAAAGTGGTTTTTCTATATACCCCTCAAAAGAATTACTATCAAGTTTGGATACGTTTTTTGCATCCAAAAAAATCTCATCAGGTGATAGATCGTCGTATTTTTTTCGTCTAAAAAATAATGACTTCATGGTATTTGAAATTATTTTATATTCTTATGTACGGTCGTGCAAAGTACAGTCCAAAAAAACATATAAGTAAAGAAATTGTTCCGTAACTTATTCCACCGCTAAACCAAAGATCAACAGCCAACACAACAGCGATCCCCTCATAAAAATCTGACACCAGAATTGTTGCCACTATCACCGCAGCAATTGCCAGAATGGGATGGATGAATAAGGAAGCAACAATGATGGGATATATAAAAATACGATTATTCATACGGGCAAAATAGCTCTACATCACGTATTTGCTGTGGTGAAAATGGTATTTGAATAGTTAAGAGTGTCTCATTTTCATGGACATTTTGATCTATGAAAGAAATAACTCCGATAATGATTGATGGATTTGCATCTAGTGTTACCACGTCACCCTTCTCAACATTTGTTGTTTTCGGTATTCGGGCTGTATATGTGCCATCTTGTTCTCCAGTAAGAGTAACGGGCGTACTCGATGCGCCGAGTTGGCCCACTGTAGACTCTCCATTCCATGCCGTTTGAACCAGGGCGGTATAGCTATTTGTGTTCGTCACTGTTCCTAAAAGTATTCTATGAGGACCTAAAGCAAAAGGATTTTCACATGCGGTTGTTCTTTTTAAGACACGAAATGAATTGTATAAAAAGCCATCTACTCGCCCAATCCGCTCAGTCATGATACGTTCACCGGAATCGGCATTTAATTCAAAAAGAGTTGCAATGTCTTTATAATTATTTAGAAGTAGTATTTCAGATTGTAATATACTATTTTCCTGCTGTGATTTTCGCAATTCTTCATAGAGAGCAGTGTTGCTACGAACGTACATTGAGATACCTGATATTACTTGCGCGCTTTTTTGATATAGTGCTGTATGAGCTATTCCTGTATATTCAGCAAACAGGGTGACTGCTTGGCGCCCGTACGGTAGCATAAGCCAAAGAAACAGAAAACAAAGCGCGGCAATGCTTCCATATATAAGAACTTTTGATTTAGAATCTCGGCGATAGGTCATCATGATGGCTAATGAGCACTTCTTTGAATGCATCTAAATTATCAAGGACAATACCTGTTCCTCGTGCGACTGCAGACAGTGGGTCTTCAGCAACGGTGACCGGAATCTTTAAGTGCACTTGCATTAGTTCGGCAATACCATCAATAAGCGCTCCACCACCAGTAAGAACAACTCCTCGATGCATTACGTCAGAAAGGATTTCAGGTGGAGTTGTTTCAAGAACCTCCTTGGTAGCCTCCATAATTTGCATTACACTCGGCATAATAGCTTCACGTATATCTGCATCAGTTACTATTACTTCACGAGGAAGTCCTGTCACTAGGTCGCGTCCACGAGCAATCATTTCTCTTGGATTATTTGCATGCACACCACCTACGGTAGTTTTTATTGTTTCTGCAGTCTTTTCACCGATAAGTAACTTAAATTCATCGCGAAGATAAGAAATAATGTCTGCGTTTAGTTTATCTCCTGCAATTTTAAGAGACTTCGATCGGACAATTCCAGCAAGAGAGATAACAGCGATATCGGTCGTACCGCCCCCTATGTCAACAATCATAGAGCCCTCGGCCTCATGAATAGGAAGCCGTATGCCAATAGCTGCCGCCATAGGCTCTTCGATTATGTACACCTCACGCGCACCGGCATTTTTAGTGGCATCATACACGGCTCGTATTTCTACATTAGTAATATTTGAAGGTACACCCACCACCACACGTGGGTTTATTGGCTTTTTGACTACTTCATTCACACGATTCATAAGGTACGCGATCATTTCTTCCGTGATTTCAAAGTCAGAAATAACGCCATCCACGAGAGGTCGTATCGCCTTGATGTGTGTTGGTGTGCGGCCAAGCATTTGCTTTGCTTGGGCACCTACTGCCACCACACGACCTGTTTTTTGGTTGACAGCCACAACAGAAGGCTCGTTCAACACGATCCCGTGCCCACCAAGATACACAAGGGTGTTTGCAGTACCCAAGTCGATTCCAACGTCGTTAGAATATAGTTTTCGCAGTCGTCCAAACATTCCTATAGAATACCTTATTTTTTAAGTTTTTTCCACTCAATAAAGCGATCTACAAGACCATGTACAGATATTATTTCTGTGGTAGAAGATGTTCTTGCTTTATACTCCACCCCACCAGCCTGAAGACTCTTTTCGGTAACAAGCACCCGATGTGGCATGCCAAGCAAATCAGCGTCATTAAGCTTCACTCCGATTGAGGTATCCCTATCATCAAACAAGACTTCAATTCCAGCATTTTGTAATTGTGTGTACAACTGTTCAGCGACAGTGTCTTGTTTAAATGAAATAAGATGTACTGTAAATGGCGCTACTGCTTCGGGCCACACAAGGCCTTTTTCGTCAGACAATAATTCTGTAATAACCCCCATAACACGCCCTGGACCAATACCATATGAGCCCATGATGACTGGTTTTTTGTTTCCCGATTCATCTACATACGTAAGTTCAAATGCATCA
>JACCDR012191496.1_pt1 | contig 11322 bp, 17 predicted proteins | sample 7446431 | NCBI WGS metagenome assembly JACCDR01 (sample SAMN15323443, study PRJNA562643) | freshwater metagenome | isolation source: river surface water | place: USA:Blue River Watershed | collected 2017-08-17
CGACCCCTATTGCCGTGACTGTCGTGAAAAGCGACAGTGACGCATTTCGACTTATCACATACTCCAAACGCGACAGCGTGGACACGGCGCGTCAGATCCGACGACACAATGCGCTGCTTCGTGCAATTCGGCAGCAAAAGAAGATTTCTCAGTAAACATCCCCCGAGTGGGCGACGGAGGGCCGAAATCCCGCCGCCGCCCTGGCCGCTGCTCCGAATAGGGCCGGAGCCGAAACGGCCAAGGACACGCCTTAGCACAAACGAAGGATCGATGGCATGCCCGCGACACAGGTTTACACAAATGGAGCTGACAGCTCGCGACACTTACCTCCTGGGCAGGCTCGACACGATCATAGATCGGCAGAGCGAGCTTCGCCTACTCCTACAGCAGCTCCTGATTCTCGTGGAGCGCAGCCAGGCCTCCCCGATCCGAACGGAAGGATCGAACGCGCGAGAGAAGAAGTCGTCCATCGGACTGTTCAATCGCATCCAGAATATCCCGCTAATGTGGCAGTGGATCATTGGCGGAATCGTGAGCTGCGGCGTATCGCGAGCCATATCCGTCTACCTGACCAATGGGGGCCAGCCTCTGGAACTCATCAAGTTGTTGCTCGGGCTTTTTGTCTGATCGGTGCGTTTGTAATGGCTTCGCACATTGCGGCGTTTTGCTGGGTTCTTATTGGTGAGGCCGTGCTGGCAGCGATGAGGTGACGACGCCTCCCCGTCTGGGGGCATTGGTTGCGCATGGTGAGCCGAGCAACCTCTAGCTGTGCAGGAATCCTGATATCGTCCGAAGTCGGAATTCCGACTTCGGAAGACAGGGCTGCGAGACCATCATCAAAGAGGTCGAGCTACAAGAGGATCGACCTGCCAACGCTTCCTTTGCCGACTTAGAGTTGTAATTTTCTCCCTGCCTGAACCCGTCTCCACAGCCCCGCGGCGAATGGAGACGGGTCTTTTTTTGTTACAGGCTACGCTCGACGGTGGAGATTTCCAGGCTCTTCAGATCAAGGATATCTTCCTTGCTCATTGCCGGCCGATCTCCGGCAAAGTCGCGCACGCTCCATTGCCCGCACCATCCTTCTGCCTGGATCGCCGGGAAGAAAGAGCTGAATACCGGCTGGTTCACGGTCTGCATGCGCGCCTCACGGCTCGTGGCAACCATGTCCAAGCTTGGCGGCATCTGCACCTGCTGCATGCCGACCACCAGGGAGACCGGAGGGTTGAGCACGCAGCATCCGTTTTGAGCCTGCTGGGAGCGCCAGAAGCGGCACGAGCCGCAGGATTGTCCGATTGCATCAGTCATTGGTCTTCAGCCTTTCGAGTTCATGTCGATGGCACACCCTCGGCCCGTCACCTCGATCCCATGCCACGGTGGCCCATTGCAGCTCGGGATCGTACTTCTTCAGCTCGCCTTCGAATTGAGGCCGACCGCGGAGGCGGCAGCGCTCGCCGCGTTCCGGGATGTTGGCAGGTGGTCGCTTCACTTGTCCGCCTCAATGGTCTGGCGCAATATGACATTGAGGTTGCTCATGTCATCGTCTGCTCGAAGTGCGGCCTCGATGATCGCCCCCAGGTTTTTCCAGAGTTCTCGGATCGGCTTTCCGGATTGGCCCTCGCTGTCGATCCTGGCGAAGAGGGCGCGAACCTCCTCGTCAGCAATCTGACGGCGTTCGAAACTAGGTAGTTCCGCGCGGGTCTCGTTTTCCGTGGTCATGCTGCCCCCTTTCTGGCCGAAACCGGCATCGAAACTACGTTCGAATTGACCGGCATCGAATCCTCCGCTCGAAACTCGGTCATATGCCGGGTAATGGTCGAACGCGCGATGCCGAAGCTCTTCGCCGCACGCGTGACACTCATGTCGCCCTTCTCAACTGCGAGTAGGGCCTTGGCAAGATTGCCGCTGTCCAGCCGCTTCCGTCCGAACTTCACTCCCTTCTGCCGCGCCCTCTCCAAGCCCGCCTCGCGCCGCTCCTCGATCAGCCGGCGCTCAAGCTGAGCCATGGTGCCGCAGATATGGAAGAACGCCTCGCCGGCCGGGGTTGAGGTGTCGAAGCTCTCGGTGACGCTCTTGAAATGAACGCCGCGCGCATGGAGGTCTTCGACAACGGCGAGCAGGTGACTGAGCGAGCGGGCGAGCCGGTCGATCTTCCAGACAATGAAGGTGTCCCCCTTGCGCAGCCGCGACAGCACGTCCTTCAGGACGGGCCGGTCTTTCTTCGCGCCGCTCTCCTGCTCCAGGAACAGCTCGCTCTCCGCGCATCCCGCCTTCAGGAGGGCGTCACGCTGGATACCGAGATCCTGAGAGCGGGTTGAGGTCCGGCAGTATCCATAGATAAGACTGGTCATTTGCGTGATCCCTGCGCCATGGCGCTCTTGATTTCGTCGATGCTGGCGTTGATGCTGGCGATCGAGGCGCGAATGGCCTTGATGTCAGAGTCGTGATCTGAGAGGTGCATGCGGAGGAGCTGCACACCCATAAACAGAACAAGGCATACGAATGTGAGAACCAGGGCTCCGTGAAGCCAATCGATGACCGCAGAGATGCGCGTGGAGAGATCGGGCCTTATCCGGCTCACTTCACTTCCTCCATCATGAAGTGCGCCATGATGTCGGCCCAGCGACCGGCGCAGACGTTTTCGAAGCCGACGGGCGATCTCGGATACCACTGGACGCTCCATAGCTCGTTGTGCTCCAGGGCGAATTGGCGGCTCTCTTCGCTGACCCATGCCCCATCGAACCATTCTGGCATGTCCGTTTCCTGCTCGGCGACGGTGCGATAGCTGCCAAGATGGTCGTTGTGCTGGATGGTGGCTCCGGCCGCATGCGCCGGGATCGGGGGCGGGATCTCGATCGCCGCGAAGGCCGCTCCGACATATTCCATCCAGCGGGCATCGGCGAACTTCTGCGGCGACCAGCCGAATGATCCGTGACCCGAGAGCGCTGCGACGGTGAGGTTCTGGCCGTCCTTGTTGAGGACGATCTGCGCGCCGTGCGCCGTGGCTATGGCGCGGGCGATGCGCTCAATGTGCTGCGGAACCTTCTTCATTGAGGGCAGCCTTTCCCGGTCTGGACCCAGCAGGCGCGCTCCTGCTCGATGCCGATCTTCTTGCCGGCGTCGCCGACCTGGACGATCAGCATCTTGGCCACGGCGATGCCAACGAGAGTGAAGAAGATCGCGTTGGCGATGCCGCTCAGCAGGTTCCCCCAGGCGTTCCGCCACTCGACGGTACGCTTGGCGTCTTCCATGCCCTTCTCCCATCCCTGGTGATAGACGCTGCGATCCTCAATGGGTAGGAGCATGGGCGGAAGCATCTGACTGGCGTATGGATTGTTGGATTTCATGTGCATCAGTCCTTCGCATTAGGTGGAGGCGGCGCTATCGAACTTTGGGCGCTCGGCGTCCGCGAAGTTCTTGATGATCTCTTCCATAAGCTTGGTAGCTGAAAGACCTCGATCCGCGGCGGCGAGACGGACAATGCGGTAAGTTTCTCCAGATACAGGAACAGCGGCCTTCTTGGGGCCGCTGTATTGATCCGATGTGGTCATCATGATGAGTGGTCCATAAGAGTTTCCGGCTTATGCAGCCGATATAGCATGGCGAAGAGATCGCGTCAAGCGAGAAAGTCGAGATGATAGAGAGAATCCACTGACACCAGAGTGATTGGTAAGGACTGATGCAAATATGACACAGATGGAATCAATGGCGGATGCTATCACCGCCGGTGCCAGATGGCTGGCGGGGGTAGCAGACATGAGCAAAGAGTTCGGGACGAGCTTCCGGGCGGTGACGATGCCGTCCGACATGCTGAGGCCACCAGGAAGCGTGGTGGTGTCCATGGATGTCGTGGCGGGGGTGTCCATTGGCATCGCCATCATCATGGCCGTCGTCGCGCTTCACTACTGGGCCAGATACAACCGACGCGAGAATGAGATCCTTCGCAATGAGGCTGTCGAGGCGCGCGGCAAGGCAGAGACGGAGCGCCATCACATTGCGAAGCTGGAGAAGCAGCTCAACCGCATGGTGATGTCTCCATCGACCGGAGACGCGCTCGCCCTCCTCCCGCGATGGCTGACGGAAGGCAATGAGACGCTGGGGAAGGCTGAAGGGTTCCGAAGACCCACCGAAGACCCACCGAAGGGTTCCGAAGACCAGTCTTTAGCCTCAGCGCTGAGTGGCGGCCTTCAGGACACCCGCAAGCCTTCGGAGCCCTTAAAACAGGCCACCGAAGACTACTCTTCAGCCCAGTCTTCAGACCCTTCAGGGTCTTCGGAAACCCTTCGGAAACCCTTCGGAACCGAAGACCTACCGAAGACCCAGACCGAAGACCCGCTGAAGACCTGGGCCTCAGAAAATCTCAGCCGCCCAGGCCCCGGTCTCCAGGCGAAACCGCTCTATGAGGTGTATGTGGTTTGGTGCGAGGCGCGCAGCCTCACGCCCGTGACGATTGCCGTCTTCGGGAAGGCCATGCCGATCTTGGGATACGAGAAAGGCCGCGACAGCAAAACTGGTCACGTGGTGTACCAGAACATCGGACTGAAGCGTCACAACCTTAAGGTGGTGAAATAGATAAGGGGAGGAGCCGCATCGCGCAAGCCCCTCCCCCTCCAGACTGATGCTTGACCAGCATGCCAACATTCAGTGGATCTGGCAATAGAAGATTTTCTCGACGATCACGATCTTGTGATCGCTTTGATGTTGACATCCGTGTACGGTCTCAGTACATTGTCCTCATAGAGACTGATGCACAGGATGGCAATCATGACCTTCTCGACACAGCAGATCATCGAGTACCGCGGCTTCGACATCGTTCACCAATTCGACGCCCGCGGCCCCCAGCACGAAGATTTCTATTCCATCGTCACATTGGACTATCGCGGCGAAGAGTGCGATTTCAACAGCGTCTCCGACGCTGCGCGCTGGATCGACGACCAGCTCGAACTGACTGACGAAGACCCGAACGCGGAGCACCGGACATGGTAGTGAGGAATGGCGCGATGGACCCGAATACCGTCATCGACAAGATTGGGGATGGCAACCTGCGCGAGACCGCTCGCAGGCTCAGCGTCCCGGTGACGACCCTTAGCTCATGGCGGAGAGCCGGATACATCCCGCATTGGCGAGCCGATCGCGTCAGATCCGTGGCCCGTGAGCTGGGCGTGGAGCTGGAAGGCGCAGTTGAAAGATAACCGGATGCGCCCCCAGGCGAAGAGAGAGCATCCGGTCTTTATCCCCCTTAAGGACATGAAAACATGACACAAACAAGCCAAGAATACAATAGAAAAGCGCGCGGCGGAAGCGCGAAGAATGGGAATGGTCAGAGGATGGACGGCCTCGATGACAATGGCCCCGTCAATCTTGAGGCTGAGCAGATCGTGCTGGCAACGATGATGGGTCAGAACCGCATCTTCGAGCTGAACGCCGAGCGCCTGAGCGGCGCTGACTTCCACGACCCCCTCCACATGCAGATCTACGCCGCTATCGGGAAGCTCGTGTCGAAGGGCAGGCGCGCCGAGCCGGCTACGATCGTTCCAGAATTGACGGAATCGGCTCCCATCAACGGCATGAAGGCGAGCGCTTACCTGGAGACGCTGCGCAACATGGCGCGCCCGCTCGATCAGGTGGACGCTTTCATCGAGAAGATCGTGGACGCCTCCATTGGCCGCCGTATCCGGAAGATCTGCCAAAAATACGACACCCTGGCTAAGACGGGCCAAGGCGGCATCATCGACCAGCTCTCCGCGGATGTCACCGAGGCCGCAACGACCGGCGCGCCGGAGACCTATGCCCATGTCAGCCAGCATGCCGATGGAGTGCTCGAAGACATCCTGGCCCATCGCAGGGCGGGTGGAGGCATCATCGGTATCAGGACTGGCTTCGACAGGTTTGACCGGCTGATCCGCGGCCTTCGCCCCTCCACGATGACGGTGATTGCGGCGCGCCCGAAGCAAGGGAAGACGGCGCTTGGACTGACCATCATCCACCATGTGCTGAAGCAGGGCATCCCCGTTTGCTTCTTCTCCATCGAGATGCCTCGTCAGCAGATCTATCAGCGCCTGTATGCCCTGGAGAGCGGGATCTCCTTCGAGAAGCTGCTCGACGGAACCTTCGACGACCGCGAGGCGGATGCGCTGTCGGATGCTGTGAAGCGGGTCAAGGCCATGCCGCTCTTCCTGGACGACAAGGCCGGGATCTCGGCCTCGGCAATGCACCTGCGCGCGCGGCATGCCGTGAAGATGGATGGAGCAAGGCTGATCCTGATCGATTACCTTCAGCTCATCCGAGCCGAGGCACGGGGGAGCCGTTACGAAGATGTCACGGAAGCATCGATGGCGGTGGCGGAAATGCGCAAGCAGCTCGACGTGCCCATCATTGCGCTGGCGCAGCTCAACAGAAAGGCAACGGAGCGCTCCACGGGTTCGGACTTCTCGAACTTCAAGCCGGAAGCCTACCGCCCGCGCGATGGCGACCTCAGAGAGAGCGGGCAGATCGAGCAGGATGCGGATGCCGTGTGCTTCATCTACCGGCCGGAGGTGCAGCTTGAGGATCTCCGCCCAACCAAGGCGGAGCTGGAAAACTCACGAACAGGCTCTTCAGGGTTTTCCGCCAAGGAGTTGGAGTTCGAGAGCGAGCTGGTGAAGTATAGGGGTCGAGCGGAGCTGATTGTTCACATGAACCGCGCAGGGAAGCGGGACACGGTGAACCTGTTCTTTGACGGGCCGAAGATGCAGTTCAGGGATTCTTGAGGAGGTTCATGTATAGCAACAATCGGAAAGAAGTTGCTCAAACAACGAAAGAATGTTGCGCCAAGATCCTCTTGACGGGATCTCGGTCGCTGAGATAGATTGGGGGCCTGCCGCCACGTCCGGGAAGATGTCGATGGCAGGCCCTATCCCAAGAAATTCAGCTCTTTGACATCGTGAACCTCATCGACATCACAAGAACCCAAGGGGGCTTCTGGCCGGCTACCCATGCCGGCGTCCCCTCACAACCAATGAAAGGACGACTATGCTTCTGTTCTTGCACCCATTCCCATCGTCCGATCGCAACATCGGCCATGTAAGGTGCATTCACTTTACTGTCCCGACACCATCAATGTAAGGACCATTTACATGCCGACTGTAACATCCAAACAACAGCCAGTCAAGCCCAATTTCTCAACCGAAAACGTCAGCATCATGGCTGTCGATGAAAATGGAGAATCGGGCTGTGTCGAAATTAACCTCTCCAACCGTTGGCGTCAAGTGCATGGTTTTGCAACTCGCGCGGAAATGATCGAGCGCGCTTTTATTAGCGGTGTAACGATCGTGCCGCCAGACGGTTTCGGTCTCCCAGATCGCCCCGGCTTTTTCCTATCCATGGATCACATGGATATGCTGATTCTCAAAGATCCATCACGTCCGACGCTCATGAATATGAGCGGTGAAGTTGTCGAACTCCCCCTCAATGGAGGGCGGGCATGAAAATCCAGACCGTTCTCCGCGACGACGGGGAAGACCGGACGTACACCCGCATCTCCAATGCCCTCCTACAACACCCCGAAATCGCCGACGACACGCTTGGCATGCTCTGCCGGCTCCTGTCTCGTCCCAAGAACTGGGAGATCTCCATCGAGGGCCTGATCGCGACCAGCAGGGGCGGGAAGACCAAGATTCGTAGGCAGGTCGAGGAAGCGCGCAGGCTTGGCTTCATGCTGCGCCATGTTCAGCGCGATGAGGCAGGGAAGATCGAAAGGTATGTCTATTTCGTCTCGGACAACCCGGCAAAATTGGCTGAAATCAAGCCACTTTCCGGTTTTCAGGAAGCTGGTAAGCAGGAAGCTGCTCAGCAGGAAGCTGGTGAGCAGGAAGCTGGAAACCAGCCACAACAAAGGAAAGAATCTAACAAAGGAAAGAAAGAACAAACCTCTTGCTCATCGAGCGATGAGCATCTCCGCCCGGAGGGGGTGGTCGAGGAAGAGACTGCCGCCAAGGCACCCACTCACGCTTCATCTTCTGAGCCAAAGGCGAAGAGGGGGAAGACTGTCGGTTCCGCCGCTTTCGACAGTTTCTGGAATGCCTACCGTTCCCACTCGACCCGCGGCGTCGGATCAAAGCAGCAAGCATGGACCGCTTTCCAGAAGCTCAGCGCAGAGGAACGAGCCCAGGCGACGATCATGGCTCCGTTCTACTTCCGGCAGTGCAGGGAGGATGTGGGGTGGAGGGATCGGGGTGGACGGCCGCCCGTCGATGCCTGCCGCTACCTGACGCGCAAGCTCTTCGCCGACGTGGCCGAGACCCGCGCGGCAGCGCGCGCCGGCCAGCCTGACGACGACACTGATCAGCAGGTCAAGATCGCCCGAATCGCCAAGGGCGGGAACTGGTCCTTTGCCAACGCGGTAGGTTGGCGCATCTGGACAGACATCCCGCAGAAGATCCGCGACATCATCGACCGAGAAATGGAAGGAGCCCCGGCATGATCAAGCTTACCAGAATCAGAAATGCAGACGGCCCCCTTTCCAAGTCCCTGTCTCTGGAGGGCGGCAAGCTCATCAAGACGGCGGCAGCCGATCTGGTGCGCGGTCGTGGCGAGACTGTGAGCGTGGCCTCCATCCGAGACCTCAACGAGCTTGTCGGCGGCCTCTCCAGCACCGAGGCGCTCACGTTCGGCGTGACCAAGCACGAAGAGTGTGTGATCACAACCCAGAAGCGCCAGCGCCATGATCCGTATGCCCCGCTGAACATGGTGTGTCGGGATCGGGCGCACTTCAACTGGCCGTCCGGCCCCGGCGTGCTGATGCTCGACATCGACAGGCCCAAGGACGGCACCGCCTCGCTCAAGGCCAAGACATTCGACGCCATGATGGCCAATCTGCTGCCGTGGTGGGAACCCTGCGCTCGGTTCTATCGCCCCAGCGTCAGCGCTTTCATCTATGATGCCGACGGGAACGAGCTATCCGGCGCGGGCTCGCTGCGCTGCTACCTGATAGCGGATATCGCGGCGAACATCCCGTTTGTGGGGGTCGCCATCACCGATGCCCTCTGGAAGGCGGGGCTGGGTCGTATCGAGTTCTCCGCGGCTGGCAGCATGCTGGTCCGGTGCCCGGTGGACGGCGCGGTCTGGCAGCCCGAGCGCTTGGATTTCGCTGGACCAGCCGTTCTCGGCCCTGGCCTGACCCAGCGCAAGCATGGGTCTCTCGTCATTGACGGAGACATGATCGACACCGAATGGGCCGTTTCCAGCGGACCAGGAAAGATCGACTTCCCGCGGTGGCGGGCAAACAGCATGGAGGTCTACGAAGCGCGCTGCCGGGCTCGTCCGGAGGAGAAGCGCCGCATTGAGCGGCACGTAGAGGAGCTTGTCGCCAAGGATGTGGCGGCCGGCATGGACGAGAAGCAGGCCCGAGCCCGCCGCGTCAGCGCGGTGCGTGGGAAAGTTCTGCTCTCGAACGATATGATCATCTTTCGCGACAAGGGCAGTGTAAGCGTCGCCGACATCTTGAGAGATCCCAGGGCTTTCGACCACCAGCGCTGCGCTGATCCGGTCGAGCCGGAATACGGGCAGGACAACCGGATTGCCCAGTTTTATGCAAACACCCGTCAGTATGGCTCGGAGACAGTGCATCGCCCGCATATCTTCAGTCATGCACACGGGGGTCTTGTTTATAGGCTGGAGGCTTAGATGGTAACGCAAGCGGAACTCAAGAAGATCCTGTCATACGATCCGGCGACTGGCGTGTTTACATGGAAGGTCAGCCCAGTCAACAGTGTCAAGGTTGGAGATGTGGCAGGCAGCCCCAACAACAAGGGGTACATACACATAAGCATATCAGGCAAGTTGTACAAAGCACATCGCCTTGCCTTTCTATACATGGAAGGAGCCATTCCTCCGAAGGTCGATCACGCTGATCGTAATACACTAAACAATGCGTGGCTCAACCTTAGGCCCTGCACGCAGTCTCAGAACGTCATGAATTCCTCCACCAAAAGAGGAGAATCTGGCCTCAGAGGCGTCAGATGGTGCCCACGAAACAGGAAGTGGCAGGCGAGGATAGGCGTGAATGGCCAGCGTATTCATCTCGGATACTTTCGGGACAAGGCCGATGCGTACAAGAGTTATGAGACGGCCTCCGCAGAGCATCATGGATGCTTTGGTGTAGCCTATGCCCTTGAAATGTAAGGACAAAGATCATGGCAAAACTCAAAAACGGACAGACACTGCGCAAGGTCAGTCCCGAGAAGACGACCGTCAAGGCCAAGCAGCGTGTAGACTGGGGCCATAAGCGGGCCGCCATCGAGGTGCTCTTCCCCGGGAGCGAGCCCTACGAGACGCCGGCCACCCTCGGACGGGACGGCGTGATCCTTCACGGCGCGCGCGGCTTCCAGATCGATGACGTCTCAGGTCGCGCAGCAGTCGCGCAGTTTCGTCGCCCAGCAGGCACGCCAAGCTTCTTCGAGGTGTTCGGCAAAGACAAGCCTTCGGCGCGCAGCCTGGGTGAGAATGTTCTGGTCCTCCGGGCCTGGATGCACCTCAACGGCCACCCGCCCATCCCCGAGGCCGAGCCGATGACCACCTTTGCGACGCTGATTGGACGTCTCGTCCTGCCGCGTCGGGCATGGCCCCTCTTCCGCAGGGGGGAGACGCGGAGCGCGAGCGCCTTCATCGCGGAATGGGCCGATAAGCTGTACCCAGAGGTCGGCAGCGGCAAGACGGCCAAGGCTCAGCGCATGCTCCCCGGCTGGGCGCTTCCTGATCGAGCCGCCTTCTACACGCAGCAGAGCATCGCCCACGAGCGGCGGATTGGAGGAGTGCAATGAGCTTCATCGATAGCCTGGAGCCTCCGCGCAGCTTGACCATGGAGGGCTCGGCCTACGTTGTCCCCTTTCATCGGGTGGACGTCGCGGAGCTGGAGAGGCGCAGAGACGCCGAAAGAGCCCGCGTGGCGGCCGGAAGGGGGTCTGGAGATCCGGAAGCACCCGATTGGGTCGATACGCCCTCCTTGCGCATCCTCAGGGCTCTGGAGGCTGGTCTGGACGCACCGACCAGAGCCGTGCTTACTCCGAGCGGCCAGGAGACGCGCCTGCGCCGTCGTCAGATTGAGGGTCCGATCCAGGTTGCCCTCAATCGCGGATGGATCAGGGAACGCCATTACATGGCCGGAACCAAGTTCTTCGAATGTGTCAACGCGGCGATCTCGCATCCTCGGGTGACATCCTCCATGATGGACCCGGTAGACGGCGGCGGTGGCGGAATGTTTGTTTCGGACTATCGGGCTCGCGCCCAGGAATCCCTGAAGGTTGCGCTCCTGGCCCTGCCGATCAAGTATCGAGATCCCTTCCTGGA
>JACCDR011186250.1_pt1 | contig 11321 bp, 10 predicted proteins | sample 7446431 | NCBI WGS metagenome assembly JACCDR01 (sample SAMN15323443, study PRJNA562643) | freshwater metagenome | isolation source: river surface water | place: USA:Blue River Watershed | collected 2017-08-17
CACTGGAAGATCACCGTCCATCCCTCGGGCCTGGCCCAGGAGATGCAAATCCTGCGCGATCGGCCCGACCCAAACCGGCTTTGGGACTGCTTCGAAATCCCGGAAAAACCCGAGATGGACCGGCGGGCTCGCGAGGCCATGGTTTCGGGCAGCGCCGGCTACACCCAGGAATTCCGGTTGATGCACCTGGGACAGGCCATCTGGCTGCGTGAATCGGTCTCCATCACCCGGGTGGAAGTCAACCGCTTCTGGCTGGTCGGCGTGGCCACCGATGTGACCGACCGCAAGCTGCTGGAAACTGCGCTCAGGAAGAGCGAAGAACAGTTCCGCCAGGCTTTCGATTATGCCGGCATCGGCATGGCGCTCGTGGGCCTGGACGGCCGGTGGCTCCAGGTCAACCAAGTGCTCCGCAACCTGCTCGGTTACAGCGAAGCGGAACTGCTGACGCGCACCTTTCAGGACGTGACCCATCCCGAAGACCTGGAAAAGGACCTGGTCAGCATGCGGGAGCTGCTCGCGGGCCATCACCACCACTTCCAGATCGAGAAACGCTATCTGCACCGCGACAGCCATGTCGTGCATGCGCGACTGACGGTCACGCTGGTGCGCAGCCTCGACGGCGCCCCGCTGCACTTTATCTCGCAGATCGAGGATATCACCGCGCGCCATCTCGCCGAGCAGGCGCTGATCGCCAGCCAGCGCCAGCTGAGCGATGTGTTCCGCTCCATGGCCGAGGGCCTGGTCGTGCACGACGCCAGCGGCCGGATCATCGAGTGCAACACCGCGGCGGAAACCATCCTCGGCCTGACCCGGGATCAGCTGCTCGGGCTCAGTGAATTTGATCCGCGCTGGCAGGTGCTGCACGAAGACGGCACGGCCTGCCCGCCGGAGCAGATGCCCTCGAGCATCACGCGCATGACCGGCCGCTCCCAGCGGGGCGTGATCCTGGGCGTGCACAAGCCGGATGACAGCCTCAGCTGGGTTTCGGTCAACACCGAGCCTATCCTCGACGAGCACGGTTATCTCCAGTCCGTTGTGGCCAGCTTCGCCGACATCACTTCCCGCAAGCTAGCCGAGATGGCTCTGCGCGAAAGCGAGGAGCGCACGCGGCTGTTCGCCGAACATGCCCCGGCCTCGGTGGCGATGTTCGACCGCGAGATGCGCTACCTCGTGCACAGCGCGAAGTGGCTGAAGGATTACGGGCTGGAAGGCCACGATATCATCGGGCGCTCGCATTACGAGGTGTTCCCCGAGATCAGTGAAAACTGGAAGGAGATCCACCGGAGGTGCCTGGCCGGCGCAACGGAGGTCAACGAGGCCGACCCCTTCGAGCGCGCCGACGGGCACCGCCAATGGCTGAGCTGGCGGGTGCAGCCCTGGCACACGGCCGGTGGGAGCATCGGCGGCATCGTGATGTTCACCGACGACATCACGCACCGGAAGGAGCTGGAGGAAAGCCTGGCGCAGGCCCGCGACGAGGCGGTCGCCGCCTCGCGGATGAAATCCGAATTCCTGGCCAACGTGAGCCACGAGATCCGCACCCCCATGAACGGCGTGCTGGGCATGGCGGAGCTGCTGATGGACACCCACCTGACCGAGGACCAGCGGCAGATGGGCCGGGTCATCCAGTCCAGCGCGCACAACCTGCTCACGATCATCGACGACCTTCTGGACTTCTCGAAGATCGAGGCAGGCAAGTTCCGGCTCACAACCCAGGAGTTCAATCTGACCGAGCAGCTGGAGCAGGCCTTGGCCCTCATGGTGCCCCGCGCCGTGAGCGGCCAGATCACCCTGCAAAGCGAATTGCCGGACGACCTTCCCGCGCGGCTTTGCGGCGATCCCGGCCGCATCCAGCAGGTCCTGGTCAATCTGCTGGGCAACGCCGTGAAGTTCACCGAGCACGGCACCGTGACGCTCGCGGTGCGGCCGCTCGCCTCCGCCCCGGCCGGGCGCTACGCGTTCCGCGTCGAGGTGCGGGACACGGGCATCGGTATCCCTTCGGACCAGATCGCGCGGCTCTTCCAACCGTTCGTCCAGGCCGATGGGTCGAGCACGCGCCGTTTTGGCGGGACCGGTCTCGGCCTGGCCATCTCGCGCCAGCTCATCGAGCTCATGGGCGGCCGGATCGGCTGCGAGAGCCGCCCCGGGGAGGGATCGGTTTTCTGGTTCGAGCTGGAGCTTGAGCTCGCGACCTCGCCCCTGGTCCCGGCCGAGCCAAAGCCTGCGGTGGTGCCGGCCCAGACGTCGGCCCGGATGCTGGTGGCCGAGGATCAGCAGGCCAACCAGCTCGTCATGAATTTGCTCCTCACGAAGATGGGCGTGAACTTCAAGCTCGTCGGCGACGGCCTGGCGGTGATCGAGGAACTGAGCCGCGAAAACTATTCCCTCGTGCTGATGGACTGCCAGATGCCCCGCATGGACGGCTACGAGGCCACGCGCCTGATTCGAGCCGGAGCAGCCGGTCCGGACAACGAGACGGTTCCCATTGTGGCGCTCACAGCCCATGCCATGGCGAGCGATCGCGAAAAATGCCTCGAGGCGGGGATGGATGACTATCTCTCGAAACCGGTGCGCCTCGAGACGCTCCAGCCGATCCTGCAACGCCTGGGCATCGGCTTCGTCGTGCCGGTGCCCGAGCCGTCAGCGCCGCCGGCCCCGCTTACGGCCGTCCTTGACGAGGCCCAGCTCGCGCAACTGCGCTCCTTGCCGGGCCGGAAAGGTCCCCGTCTGCTCGACGAGCTGGCGGGCATGGCGCTGCAGGAGGTGCCGGCCGGGTTGGCCGAACTGCGCCGGCAGGTCTCCGAGCAGGCCGCGCCTCCGGCGGTGCAGACCGCCCACCGGCTGGCGGGCGCTGCCGCCAACCTGGGCGCCAGGCAGCTCCGTGTTCTGCTGCTGGAGGTGGAGAAGACGGCCGAGACGCGCGACTGGCCGCAGGTCTGCCGGCTGCTCGACGACCTTGACCGGGAGTGGATTCCGGTCCAACAAGCCCTCAGGGGGCTGGTCCCCGCGAAACACGCATGAAGATTCTCGTCGTAGAGGATGATCCCATCGCCGGCGCCGTGCTGGAAGCCTCGCTCAAGTCCCTGGGGCAGGAGGTCACGATGGCCGCGGACGGTCGTGCGGCCTGGCAGCGTTTTCTGGAGTCGCCCCACCGCCTGGTCATCAGTGACTGGATGATGCCGGAGCTCGACGGCCTGGAGCTCTGCCGGCGCGTGCGCGAACAGGGCGGCGACTACACCTATTTCATCCTGCTTTCGAATTCCGCCAACCGTCTGGAGAACCTCGACCGCGCCATGGAGGCGGGCGTGGATGACTTCCTGGCCAAGCCGGTCACGACGGCGGAACTGCGCGCCCGCCTCCGCGTGGCCGAGCGCATCCTGAACTATGCGACCCAGGTGCGGCAGCTGCAGCAGATCATCCCGATCTGCGGCTACTGCCGGAAAATGCGCGACGACCAGAACTACTGGAGCCAGGTCGAGGAATACATCGGCAAGCAGACCGGCTCGGAGTTCAGCCACGGCGTGTGCCCCGACTGTTACGACCGCGTGCTCGTGCCGCAGATGAAGAAACTCGGCGTCGAGCCGCCGCCCTATCCGCAGGTCACCCGCGCGAAGAAGTAGCCGCGCTCAGCGGCGCAGGGCCGCGCGGAGGAGCGCATCGCCGCCGTCGTTGGCGGCGGGCGTGATTTGCAGGAGCGCGCAGAGCAGGTTGTATACGTCCACGTTTTCCACGTGGGCGAGATTCACCCCGCGGCGGAAGGCCGGTCCCCGGGCGACGAAGAGCGCGCCCATCTCGGGGGCGGCCGGATCCCAGCCGTGGCTTCCCTTGTTGTAGGTGGCCCGGCGCACGGGCCAGCCGGCTTTCTGCTCCAGGTTCCAGCCGATGTCCGTCAGCAGCAGGATCGGCGGGATGCGTTCGCCCGCGCGGTAGTGAAAGCGCGCCGGCATTTCCTCGCGGAGGTAAACCTGCACCTGCGGCGGCGCCTTGGCGCGGATGGTGGCCACGAGGGCGGCGGCATCCACGCCGGGTTTCGGACGCACCCCGCCGTAGGTGCCGTAGGCTTCGACGGTGACCAGCGAGAGGTCCATCAGGTCGTCGAGAAACACCACGCGGTCGGGTCCCATGTCGGCCATGCCGTGGTCGGACACGATCACGAGGTTGGCCGACTCGCGCAGGCCCAGTTGGTCGAGCCCTTTCAGCAAGCGTCCGATCGCGGCATCGGCGGTGCGCACGGCGGCGGCGGTTTCGGGCGACACCGGCCCGTGGGCATGCCCGGCATCGTCCACCAGGTCGAAATAGAGCGTCAGCAGCCGCGGGCGCCCGGCGGGCGGCAGGGCAAGCCATTCGAGCAGGCCGTCCACGCGTTGCTCCGCCTTGAGGGTCTTGTCGAAGGGGCGGAAGAGCGAGGGGCGCCGGCCCTGCACGGCCGCCTCCGAGCCGGGCCAGAAATAGCAGGCGGCGCGCACGCCCTGTTTCTCGGCGGTAATCCACACGGGCTCGCCGCCGCTCCACCAGTGCGTCTCGGTGCGGGCCATGGTGAATTTCTCGCCGGTCGCCGGGTCGTAAAACCCGTTGGCCACGATGCCGTGCCGTCCCGGGCGCAGCCCCGTGACCAGCGTGTAGTGGTTGGGAAAGGTCTTGGACGGGAAGCTGGCGTTCATCCGTTGCGCGTGCACGCCCTCGCGGGCCAGCTGGTTCAGCACCGGGGTCTCGTAGCGCTCGAGGTAGTCCCAGCGGAAACCGTCGATGGAGATCACGATCAGCGGACCTTCCCCGGCGGGCTGTCGTGGGGTCTGGCAGGACAAGAGCCCAAGCACCACGGACAGCAGCAGGAACAGCGGAAGGCGACGCATGGCCGGGAAAACTAGGGTTTGTGCGCAGCACCGCAACCTGCATGTTCCGGGCGATGAACGACGCGGAACGACTGACCCGCTTGGAAGAACGCTACGCGCACCTGCAACGGCACCAGGCCGAGCAGGACAAGGTCATGTTGGAGCTGGCCGAGGAGGTCGCGCGCCTCAAGGCCGAGCTGGCCGCGGTGCGGGCGCGCGATTCATCCGGCGGCACCGCCCCCGAGCCGGAGGAAGAGCGTCCGCCTCATTATTGAGGCGTTTTTGTAGGGTCGTTGCTTGCAACGACCTTGCGCGCGAGGTCGGCGCAAGCGCCGACCCTACAACGAAAGAGAGCGTTCAAAACAGCGCCGAGACCTCGACGTGCTTGCCCGGCTCGATGGCCACCTCGCCGGAGAGGGCGGCGGTGTCGTCGTTCTTGTAGAGTTTGCACCTCACCGGGCCGGTCGCTTCGTGCGAGGCCCAGCCCCACTTGCCGATGGAGACAAACTGCATGGGCACGCCCTTGTCCCAGCTCAGGCCGGGGCCCTCGCCGCGGATGAACAGCTTGTTGCCGATGCCGATGTAGGCGGTGACGAGCAGGCGGGTGGCGCCGTCGGACGAGGCGGAGGACTCGGCCTTGACGGGGGCCTCTTCGACGACGGAAGCCGGTTCTTCGCTGGCATGGGGAGCCGGCGCGGTCTCCCCGCCGGCCGCGGCCGGGACGGGTTCGCTTGGGGCGGGCTCGCCGGACAGGGCGGACAGCACGTCCTCGGGTTTCGTTTTGCGCGGGGCGCGAGGCTTCTTCGGCTTGGGCTCCTCGGCAACGGCCGGGGGAGTGTCGGTGAGCGTGACGGATTCGATGATCGGGGCCGGGGCGGCGGCCGGCGCTTCCGCGACGGGCTCGCTCTGGGGAGATTCAACGATGGCAGCCGGTGCCGGCTTGGTTTCTTCCACGGCCGGAATTTCCCGGGCCGGCGGGGCGACGACGGCGGCCGGCGCAGCAGCGACCTTCTTGAGCTCGGTGATGCGGGCGTCGAGTTTGGCCAGGGCGTCGGCCAGCTGGGCGCTGACTTTCGTGGCGGCATCCTGCGCCGCAGTCTGGAGCCGGTCGGCGGTGAGGGCCGAGGTGCTCTGGGCGGACGTGACGTGGGTGCGCGCGTCCTTCTCGAGGGCGGCGAGCTCGGTGGCGACCTTGGCGATCTTGTCGGCCACGGCTTTGAGGTTGGCGGAGTTGGCGGCGCGCAGTTCGTCGAGCTCGCGCTCGAGGGCGTCGCGGTCCTCGGATTCCTTCTCGGCCAGGGCCTCGTTGAACTCCGCGAGTTTCTCCTGCATGCGGTAGGGCAGGTTCTCGGCGGCGTGGGCGGTCTTGTGCACGGCTTCCTCGACGGCCTTGATCTGCGCGGCGGCGCGGTTGAGGCTCTCGGTGGCGGCGTGGAGCCGCTGCACCTGGTCGGTCACGCGCCCGCGCTCGGCCTGCACGTATTCCGCCGAGTCGGCGGCGTAGTCGGTGAGGAAGGGGACGAGCCCGATGACGGCCGCGAGCACCACGCACAGCACGGCGCTCACGAAGGGCAGGGGGGCGTAGGGATCCTTGGCGAAGAAAACGATGATGAAGGCGGTGATCAGCAGGCCGGCATCGATCGCGAGGTAAACCAGTTTGGGCTGACGGGGAGCGGGGTCGAGATTCATAGGGTGAGTCGCGCGCACGCTCCTTTTCGTCGGACGAAGCCGGTTTCTCAAGGCAGAAATCCCGGGGCGAGTCGGGTCTTGCGCCGGCCGGTCGGCCGGGCAGACTCCGGGCACAGCCGATGAATTATTCCCACTTTGTGCGGATTGATCGGGAACGCCGCGGGCTCGAGCGGCACTACGTGGTGCACACCCACGACCCGAAGTTCACCCTCGAGCTGACGCCCGACCACGAGGCGCCCGACAAGGTCGGCCAGGGTGTGATCAAGCGCGTCTGCGTGCCCAACTCCTGGGCCGGCGACTACGGCCAGTATGCGAAGCTGCTCACCGCGGCGCAGCAGTTCTTCGTCGAGTCCAAGCCCGGCCCGGCGCCGCGCGCCTGAGTCAGAGCATCATCCGCCGCCAGGAGCTGGCGAAGAGCGACACGAGCATGCCGATGCGCACCGCGCCCTCGAAGGTCAGCACCACGAGCACCCATTTCAACCCGCAGGTGGTGCGCACGGCGTAGCCGAGCGCGGTGATGGCGATCAGCACCACGCCCTGCGCGCGGCCGACCGGGTGGATCAGCAGGGAGAACATCCAGGTGAAATACACCAGCAGGCCGCTGGCCCAGATCGCCGCCATCCAGCCGGCCATGGGCAGCGTGCGCGGATCGGCGTTCACCCGGATCTGCTTCACGCCCATGTAGCGCTCGCTGACCACCAGCTGCCAGACCTCAAAGACGAGGAACAGCGGCGCGAGCAGGGCGAAGGGGTTGAAATTCATGCGCAGACGGACGGGTCACTTGCCGCCATACCAGACCCCGCGGCGCCAGTTGTGGCGGCGCAGCTGTTCGACCAGGGCCGGCGGCATGGCCGGCAGGTCGCTCACGCCGCAGTTGGCCTCGGCCTGCGCCACGCTGCGGATGCCGGGAATGACCGTGCAGACGGCGGGGTGGGCGAGCACCCATTTGAGCGCGGCCTGCGGGAGGGTGTAGCCGGTGCCGGCCAGATCCTTTTTGATCTCGTCGGCGTGGGCGACGGCGCGCGCGAGGCGGTCGCCCTCGAAGTAGCGGGCGCGGAAGTCGTCGGGCGCGAACTTCGTGTCGGCGGTGAACTTCCCCGTCAGCACGCCCTCGTCGAAGGCCACGCGCACGATGATGGCCACGCCGCACTCGCGCGCCACGTCGAGCAGTTCGGCGGCGGGTTCCTGTTCAAAGAGGTTGTAGATCACCTGCACGGCGTCCACCCAGCCGCCGCGCATGAGGTCGATCACGCTGTTCTGGTCCTGCTCGGGCGTGGACACGCCGATCAGGCCGAGGAGACCCTCCTGTTGCAGGCGGCGGAGGATCTTGAACGGCGTCGGGTTCCGGTTCCAGGCGCGCGTCCAGGTGTGGAGCTGGAGCAGGTCGAGTTTCTGCACGCCGAGGTTGGCGAGGCGGGTGGCGACGTTGGCGCGCAGCCAGGCCTCGGAGTAGCGCTCCTCCGCCCGGCAGTAGGGCGAGGGCGGCCAGGCGCCGTCGGCCGGCGGGGTCTTGGTGGCGACGAAAACGCGTTCTTTCTTCCCACCGGCCGCGCGCTCGCGCAGGACCCGCGCGATGATTTTCTCACTGTGGCCGTTGCCGTAGCCGGCGGCCGTGTCGATGAAGTTGCACCCGAGGTCGAGGGCACGGTGGAGGGCGGCGAGGGAGTCGGCGTCGTTTTGCGCGCCCCAGTGCGAGCCGATGGCCCAGGCGCCGAAACCGATTTCCGAGCAAGAGAGGCCATGCCGGCCGAAGGGGCGGAATTGCATGCCAGCACGGATGCACGAAAGCCGCCGAAAGGAAAACCGATAGTCGGCCGGCACGGCGTGAGGCGGCGCTTCTATTCTAACGTGCGACGAGAAGGGCAGGGGTTCAAAATTGACACGAGGCGCGTCCGCCAATCGTCTGGCCGGGCTTTCACCTCTCACCCCGGCATCCGCGCTTTGTCGTGCGGTGCATTGTGGCCACCATGCGCACTCCCCCTATAAATCGCGCGGCCTGCGGCTTCCTGCTGCTTGGCCTGGCTCTGCCATTGGTCGCACCCGGCGCCACCGATCCCATCGAGGAAGTCGGCAAGACCGCCTCCGAGTGGGTCAAGACCCGCGCGGAAACCGTCCGCCTGGAGAAGGACTGGGAGCAGGACCGCGTCCTGTTGGAGTCCACCCTGAACGCCCTCAGGGAGCGGGTGGACCGGCTGAAGGAGAAGCGCGACCACCTGCTCGCGGCCACGGCGGATGAGCGCACCGAGCAGGCCTCGCTCAACGCCAAGCTCACCGACGCCAAGCAGACGCTCGCGTCCACCGAACAGCGGCTGCTGGCCCTGGCGGAGAAGGTGCAGGCCCTGCGGCCCAAGCTCCCGCCGCGGCTCGCCGAAGCCTTGGAAATGTCCTATCGCAGCCTCGCCGGCAAGGAGCTGAGCCCCGGCGAGCGGATGCAGCTGGTGATGACGGTGCTGAACCGCTGCGCGCAGTTCAACATGGACATCACGCACGGCGAGGAGGTCCTCGCCCTGCCCGGCGAGCCCACGGCCCGTTCGGTGGAGGTGATCTACTGGGGGCTCAGCCACGGTTACGCCCTCGACCGCGCGGGCGGGAAGGCCTGGCTGGGTTCACCCGGCCCCGAAGGGTGGCGCTGGGAACCGCTGGCCGGCGCGGCCCCGGCGATCGCGGATTTGCTGGCGGTCCGGCGCGACGAGGCGGACCCGCGGCTCATCCCCGTGCCCGCGAAACTCAAATCCGACCGCTGACCGCCCATGCAAGCACGTGCCCTTTTCCTTCTGCTCGGCGGGCTCCTGGCCCTGCCGGCCGGCGCGGCCGACAATTTCGACGATGCGCTGAAGCGCGCCGCCACCCACTACACGACCCGGCTCCAGCAGGCCGCGGAGGACCTCAACCGCACGCGGGAGCAGATCGCCCGGGAGAAGGCCCCGCTGCTCAAGGACCTGCGGGCCACCGAGGACAGCATCATCGCGCTCGACCGCGAAATCGTCCGCCTGGGCACCGACCAGGAAAACACCGCCGGCAACAAGCGCCGCCTGCTCCGCGACATCGAGGAGCAGCGCAAGACCACCGCCTATGTGACCACGCTGGCCGGGGACGCGTTGAAGGCGTTCTCCACCGGTCTGCCGCCCGGGGAACAGGCGTTCGTCGGGGACGGCCTGCAGCAGCTGCAGGAAAAACTCGATGCGTCCGCCGCGACCGGCACCGGGGCGGTCGTGGCGCTGGACATCGCCGATTTCATGCTCGCCCGCACCGAGCGCGTGCTGGGCGGCCAGCTGCGGCCCGCGCAGGCGCTCAACGCGGGCGACAACCGTCTCGAGGACGGCACGCTGGCCTTCGCCGGCCCCGAGGTGTTCTTCGCCCCGACCGGGGGCGGACCGGCCGGTCTGGTGCGCATGCGCGAGGGATCCCGCCAGCCGGTCTATTACCCGCAGGGGGGCTGGCCCGCGGCGGAGAGCGCGGCCTTTTTCAGCGGCCAGCTGGGCTCGATGCCGGCCGATCCGACCGGCGGCAAGGCGCTGCGCCTGCAGCAGACCGCCGGCTCGGTGGGCGAATACATCGGCAAGGGCGGCAAGGTCGCCTGGGTCATCGTGGGCGTCGGCGTGGTCGCCCTGCTCCTCATGCTGCACAAGTTCTGGGACGTGGCGACCATGCGGGTGGACACCTCGGCGCGGGTCACCGCGTTCTTGCGGGCCGTCGCCGCCGGTTCGCGCCCCGAGGCCGAGGCGGCCCTGGCCGGTCTCGGGCGCACGACCCGCGAGGTGTTTGCGGAAGGCCTGCGGCACCTCGACGCCCCGGCCGACATCCTGGAGGAGCGGCTCGAGGCCGTGCTCCTGGGGCAGCGTCTGCACTTTGAGCGCCGGCTGCCGCTGCTCGCGGTCATCGCCACGGCCGCGCCGCTCATGGGCCTGCTCGGCACCGTGGTCGGCATGGTGAAGACCTTCACGCTCATCACGGTGTTCGGCACGGGCAACGCCGCGAAGCTTTCCAGCGGCATTTCCGCGGTGCTCGTCGCCACCGAGCTGGGTCTCGCCGTGGCCATTCCCTCGCTGGTGGTGCACGGCTTCCTGGCCCACCGCATCAACAAGAACCTCGCCGTGCTGGAACGGCAGGCGCTCGAGTTCATCACGGCCGCGGGCACCGCCCAGAGCGGGGTGGTGCCGGCCGGGGAGGTCCGGTGAACGCCCTGCTCGAAGTCATCGAGCGCGGGGGCTGGGTGATGCCGGTGATCATCACGCTCTCGGTGCTCCTTTACGCCCGGTGCTTCCGGCTGCTTTTTTCCCTCGGGCGCATCCGCCGGGAACTGCGCCGCGCGGCCACGCCGGCGGCCCGGCACCGCTTGCAGACCGAGGCGCATGACTCCTTCCGGCGGCAACGCGCCGCCATCGGGCCGATGATCGCGGCCGCCCCGTTGCTCGGCCTGCTGGGCACGGTCAGCGGCATGGAAAAGACCTTCGAGAACCTCTCGGTCGCCGGCGAAAAGTCCATGGAGGGTCTGGCCGGCGGCATTTCCGAGGTGCTGGTGGCGACCGAGTCGGGGCTCACGGTGGCGATCCCGGCGATGCTGCTCGTGTATCTCGCGCACCGGGAGGTCAACCGCCAGGTGCAACTGGTCAACCGGCTGGACCGCGGCGCCGCCCGCGCGGGAGGGACGCCATGATCCGCCGCGCGCACGGCCAGCACCGCTTCGAGACCACGCACATCGACATGGTGCCGATGGTGGACTGCATCATGGTGCTCGTGATTTTCCTGATGATCAGCAGCTCGTTCGTGAGCGACCCGGGCGTCGAGGTGCAGAAGCCC
>JACCDR010941303.1_pt1 | contig 11319 bp, 14 predicted proteins | sample 7446431 | NCBI WGS metagenome assembly JACCDR01 (sample SAMN15323443, study PRJNA562643) | freshwater metagenome | isolation source: river surface water | place: USA:Blue River Watershed | collected 2017-08-17
CCTGAAGTTGATCGTGCACTTCGTGGGGTCTTTGGCATTTCCGTACCAACCAAGCATCCAATTTCTCTTCTCCGGCGGACAGTTTAGATAGTGCGCTCCGTCATGCCTGCGCCACATTTTTCCAGGATATACGCCGGTTGGAATGCTGGCACTGTAGTCCTTTAACGCTTCGAAGGTAGCCTGAGACATGACAGCATATGTGTCATCCACCAGGATGTCGGCTGGATTTGGTTGCTCCCAGTACCTTCCTTGCGGGTCTGTCATTGGTGGAATCATAATCTCTCCGTTGTGTAAGCACTTTGGCCGCAGCAGCACGAATTCGCGCGAATGCGTTGATATTCTGTTCATACTGTTGAAAGAATTCGCGAAGGCGACGACGATGTTTGTCGCTCAGCTTGAGCATTGTGTACTCCTTGAAAAGTACAGGCCGCGCTATTGGGCTTATCGCGGCCTAGTCTACTTAAAGACCTCCCGAGCTGACGGGGTATTCAATGCACATCACCTCCTTAACGGAACACGCGTTCGTATGTGTCCTTGGCCTCTTTCAGGCCACATCCAAGCCGTTCTCGAATGTGCTTGATTGCCTCTATCTTTTTTCCTTGGCGTCCGAGCGCGAATTCTTCATTGCTAAGTTGCCCCGAAGTATCGCGCAGGTGCAACGGCGGCTGGGGCGGCGATATCATGGGGGGTGACGGCGTCGATATCACCGGCGATGGAGTTAATTCCGGCGCCTTAAGTGCCGAAATCAAGTCACAACGCTCCAAAAATGACAACGCCTGAACGAATTTTTCCCAATCCATGTTGCTCCTTTCAGATGAAGAGTTTGAGTGCGGCAATGGCCGCGTCCGGTAACGGGCGACCATGTCTGTAGTCATCCCCCCAGAGTTCTTCCGTCTTACGGTTGCGATAGAAGAACTCGGCAACTTCAAACGGCGCCAGTTCAAGCTCGAAGTGATGTTCGTCGGTGTCCCAGTAAAACATCAGCCGCTTATCTGGCCCACACGCCGCTAATGGAATAGGGAGGCGGGTACCAACCGCAAGCCGCATCATCAATAAGACTGACCACGCGGCCTCTAGCGTGTCTGGCAAGATAAGCCCAGCGCGAACGCAATAATCAAGGAACTGGCGAAGGTCGTGAAGAGTTTGCTTTGGTGTTGTCATCATTACTCTCCGGGTTGATACAGACGTGCTTTTGGAGTTTGGAAATCAGCGCATCAGGAAACCTCTGTGATTTCTCCCACGTTGATGGGAAAAGTTCAGTTTCATAGGAGTTTATGCACCATACTGTGTCTAGGTATTTGGGCGGGGGGTTTGCATAAAACGACAGAGAAAAGTACCTTCTTTCCGGCGATGGTCTGCCCCAATCTAGGCTTACACTGGCGCCATTCGGACCTTCTTGAAATACGGCGATCGACGGAACGGGCAGGCTATTACCTAATCTGCCCGTGATGGCGAGTATCGCGCATTTGACTCGTTCCATGAGTTCAACAGGAATTATGCCGCGGTCACAGCATTGCTCGAGGTGAACCCACAGGGCCTTGAGTCCGTTCGGCCACATGTCGTTATAGGATGTGATCATAATTTCTCCTTGGTTAGGACACGATTACGATTGACCGCGCGCTTTCAGTCGTTCGATGAATTTCGGTGAGAACCGATAAGCCGGGGTCCACTTTTCCCACCAAAAGGTGCCATTCTCAAAATCTGAGAATAGTATTTGTCCAGGATGAATCTCATGGAACGTGGCGGCAAGTCTATCTTCTCCTGGCTGCCATACCAGTTTTACAATCCCGCGCGCGTAACGGATTACGGGAATGATCAAGTTCAGCCCCACATCGGCGATCATGCAAAGAAAAGCACACTTGATGGTTTCTAGTAACTGTGGAGAAATAATCTCACCCTCGGTAAGGCTGTCCAAGTTGTGCCAGAATTCCCCAAGCGAGTATGAGCACATCCTGCTGCCGGCGTCGTCACGATAGAAGGGAATTTCTATCATGTTCACGTTATCGGGCATAGGATTGTTGGGATCGTTTGGGCAGATATGGCCGCGCTTGATAAGACTACACACCTTCAGGGCAACCAATTGGTTTTCATACCTGGTTACCGCGGCATACTTTTCCCAAGAATTGGCGGCTTCATTGTAGTACATGTTGGAATTCTCGGTGTAGCGCGGCAGTATCACAATGAAGTCGTTGGTGAGATCCTTGTAGACGAAGACATTATTCATGTTCATGTTTTGATTTTCCTTTTGAACGCAGCTTTCAAGAGTTTCTCGGCATACTGAATTGCCGAACTGAGTTGCGGAAAAGTGGTGTATTTTGTCGTAGCGGAGTTCATCACACGATAACCGTTTATTTCACTCCACATGACACATACACCCGCTTCCCATATACTGCGGGCCTTGGTGACATCGTCTAGGTGACGAAACGAGACCACCCAAGACATTGGGCAGATATCTGCACAGTGCATAGTAACTTTTGCCGCCGGGAACGCTGGATTTAGCCGGTGAATGACTGAATCAATCTCTTGCATCATGCAAGAAAGGTTCTTTTTCGCGTCGCGCTTCATTTGATTTTCCTCTTGAGTAACTTCTTGGTTTGGGCCGCCAGAAGAGCATTGACACGGTCAATTGCCTCATCCATGAATTTGTGGTTACGTTTAGCTCTTCTTGGGGCGTATGTCGTATACCCGCTCCACTCTGTCCACCGCAGTCGCACATAAATGTCTGTAGGCTCATCTGCGACGCCTGCTGCCGCAGCCAGCGTAATGGCGGCGCCGACGGCGTCGGCGTTGTCCGCGCTGACGAATTCGACGGATAGGTAACGATTGCTTCCGTTAAAAACAATTACCAGGCCGGGATACAGGTTGATAATATCACCTACGATTTCTCGCAGCATGAACACCACCTGGCCGAGTGTTTTTGCGGGCTGGCCCAGATTTTTTCTTTTCATTTACTCTCCTTGTAGGCCGAGTTACAGAAAGTTTGGGAAAAATACGCTCAAACGTGGTCTTTCGCTTGCTGATGGTTGTCAGTAGTTTGAGCGCTTGCTTGAGCGCGGGGTCAAGTGTGGTGTGTCGTGAGTAACTTGCGTTTCCCCACGTTTGGTATCCGCCTGTTAACGAGTGTAAAATCATTACGAGCGGCAGCGTTGCCGGCTTCACCCTGAATCCTATTTGCCAATCGTAACCTGTGCCGTTGAAGCTGCTGTGTTGAGAAACAGACACATTAGGAAAGTATAGCAGCACGGTATTCATGACGGTCTGAAGCTCTGCGGACATTTGGTAGGCATAGTCGCTTGCCTTTAATTTGAGAGCTCTTGTTTTCACGAAGCTATTCCCTTCTTTTTCTTGCGCGGCACCCCTAATGTACGAATCACGGCGAAAGTCGCATCTTCCAGATTTGAATGCCGTACAACATCAACATCAAGGCCATCAGAATACGTTCGATATCCTTGTGTACTGTCCCAAAGCAAGTGTACGCCATATATATACGTGCTGTTTTTCTCAGCCCTGACTTTGAAGTAAATAGACCAATTGGACCGCGGCTGGTCGCTGTAGTTGTGCACGTCTGGAAATACGTAAGGGAACTGTAGTAAGACCTGATTGATCACAGAAGAAATATCAGACATGATTTTGTAACAGGCGATGTTCGGTGGCGTCTGTTTAAGTTTTGACAGGCGCATTGACCTTCTCCTTCTTTCGTCTTTCGCTCAGTTCTTTCAAAAGTGGTTCTAACCATCCCCACGTTGCCTCGTTGATGGAGATTGGCTCACCCCAATATCCTTCACCGCCGGCGCCGCGGTAAGATCTTGTACGTCCGTCCTTGAAGTAACCACTAATACCAGGATTAAAGCCACTAAGCATCACCCCAAACTCAGACAACAGCCGGCGAACTTCGCTCGTTCTAGCGACTATTTGTTGTGTCGGTGTTGGCTTTGATTTTCGTTTGTTTTTCATATTCATGTGTACTCCAAAGAAAAACCCCTCTGTGGATAAGAGGGGTTGAGAGGTAAACAACGTCACTATATTTTGACAGAAAAAATGGCGTTATGTAGTAGACATGTAAACAAAAACAGCCAGCTAGAAAGCTGGCTGTTTAAATTGTTAGCTACTATATGCAAAACCTATTAGACAAAGTCCGCCCGCGCAAGCCCCCCGGTATGACCCAGCGTAGCTCCCAGTGTCTCATAACAGAACCACTCGATTAAATAAGCCTCGCGCTTCACATACATGGTCGTCGGTTCTAGCTCGAAGCTCTTACCGATGAACTTCGGATGGGAGAACATGTAGAGGCTATCGTCTGGGACCAGGTCACGTTTGATAGTGATGATCCACGTAGCATTCATGAACTCCGTTTCCGACCAACCGTTCTTGACGATATCCTGAGAGAAATCGCCACCCATTTCATCACGACCCCACTTGAAGATTTCGCGGATCGAGACGTTGTTAATGAGGACGGTATGCACTTCTAGATGCCAAGGAGTCTTTGGCAGAATCTTGAAGGCTTCCTGGAGCGTATCACGAGTGATACCACCAGAGATGGTCTGCCACTGGGTTACGCCAGAGGCTGGAACAACGGTATCAGCACCAACTAGGGCCGAGTTGACAGCAGTAATGAACTTACCGTCTTCTTCAGCCAGCATGTCCTTGATGGCATTGTCAGACAGGACCTGACGAATATCCATCACATAGGTTCGAAGCTCGTCCACGTCTTTCGTAAAGCGTGGAGTAACGATACGGTCGAACATCACGCGGTAACGGGCACCACGGATGTACTGGTTGGACGGAAGAGCAGCGAACGGGATCGACTGAGCGGGCGGATTATCGATTTCTTTGTCGATAATCTTAACCGGCTTATCCGTATCAACCTGACGATCAAGTTCGTCATTAGAGATTACAAGCGGCGGGATAATGCGGCGGAAGAAGCCATCTTCACGCATCTTGATACGCGTGAAATCATTGATGGCATCAATTGCCTGCTTTTCCATGCCGGGTGTTGATAGCTGTTCAAAGACTGTGTCATTGATCAGCTTGATTTCCGACTTGGTAGACATTGTTAAAGCACCTCCGTGTGCTGTTTTATCATAAAGTAATAAATAGTAAAGGGTTAGCTACCGGTACCTGGACAATAAACTGGCCAGAACGCTAGAACCGACTTACCGTGGGAATTTGTATATTCGCCGCGGCTTACAACACCCACTACTGCATTGGTATGCAGAGTAATGGTCTGATTCGTTAGGCACCCACCACCAACCTCATCCGCGTCATTTGTGTCATCGGCACGAGCGCGTAGGAGATCGTTAGGGTTGTATGTCTGCGCGGTATCATATTCCGTAGTTTCTAGCTCGTACGCACCAGTAGCGACCAAGCCATTTAGAATACCCTTCGGAGCAACCGGATACCAGTCAGTGCCACCTGGATTGCTGACGTCGAAATCGCCAGAACCCTGGAAAATAAAGATACCCATCTGATGACCATTCACGCCCGTTGAAAAGAGCGGAATAGGACCAGAGGTACCAGGGCCGTACGTAACGGCCTCATAGTCGGTAACGTGAACGCAACGACCCGCAGGAAGCGGATCAATAGTTACTGCGTCATCAAGCTTACCGGCAAAGTCCAGCGCATGCGGAGAAGGCCAAGACTTCAGCGGGTTAAGCTCATGTTCGAACATTTGGCTAGGAGCTGCCATGTTATATTAACCTCCGTGTCAATTAATTAAGTAAGAGTCTTCTGTTAGGCCAACCCGATGCCACGCTTAAACGCCCGATACGATTCGGGTTCTTCAGGATGGACCCGTCTGCCAACGTAGCTGTCGGTTAGGCTGTTATAATTGGAAGCCTTCTTTTCTCTAGTGTCTGGCTTACCAATCCGTGCCCGCTCTTCAGCATTCTTATGAACTGCCGTGTTGGCCAAAATCTCAAGAACCTTTACGGGATCCTTGAGTAGTTCAGCAGCTTCTTTTTCCTGTTGGGGATAGATTCTGTCGTTATCCAACAGAACCTTAACCACCCTAGGAATCATTTGTTCAACTTGCTTATCTTGTGCTTCCTTGGTCGTGCGCTCAGCTGCAACCTTTTCCATCAGAGCACCGGTGCACTGAACGAAGTCAAGGATCTTTTCTGCTTGAGTATTTGCCGCGTTCGGCATGTAAGTCTCCTGTAGTCTTATCTACCTATGACTCTGATTCAGCCAAATCATATTTTGATTCAGCTGAATCAAATTGTTATCGTGAACCGGTTAATTCTCGAATGTAGTCCTTGATCTGGTCGCGGACTTGGCGTTGAGCCGCAGTCTTAGCTTCCTCGATCTTGAACTTACCACTACGCATGAATTGCTTTACGGCTGAAGCAAGCTTAGCGCCTTCAGCAGCACCTTCCGGACCGGCCGGAGGCATTGGAGGCATCGGTGGAGGTCCACCCATACCGCCGCCTGGAGGAGGTCCGCCAGCGCCTAGATCACCGCCCGGAGGAGGTCCGCCAGCGCCGCCACCACCACCCGCACCTTGAACTAACTGTAGGAACTGATCAGGCGACATTCCGGATTCTTGTAGTGCCATCCCAAGCTCTTGCAAAGCTTGTTCAACACTCATCGCACCAGAACCACCACCCTCACCGCCTAGCCCACCGCCAGGAGGTGCACCTGCGTCAACAGGAGGAGCGCTTTCCCCGGCTGATCCTAGGGCGCCTAGCACATCGCCAGCACCCGCACCGGCATCAGCCGGCATGGTAGGGGGGCTCTCTTCGCCGCCTCCGCCTTCTTCTGTCTTTGGTTCTTCACCTTCGCCTTCCTCCGCCAGCTTAACTCTCGTCTGGGCGTAGGATTGCAAGTAAGCGCCAACTAGATCGGCGTCAGTGTCAGCGTCCTTAATCGTACGGGCAATAGTATCAGCTGCGATCTTTTCCAGAAGAATCGAATCATTCTGGACTTGAGACGCAACATCATAGCCCGCATTGGCCGCTGCCTTAGTCTGAGTATTGACGATCGGATTTGGTGCAACCGGCATACCACCTGTCGCGGCCGGCTCCTTTACCTTCTTAGTCGAAGCAACCGTCTTGGCTTCTTTAGTCGTCTTAGATTGTTCTGTAGAAACAGCAAAATCGGCCAGAAGTGAATTGGCCTGAGCTGACGCGGTCTTTAGAAGATCATCAATCGTCATGGACGAATACTTCTCACCTGTGTCTTCTGCATCCGCTGGGTGACCCGTACCCGGATCGTCCTTATCACCCTTATAGTCATCTTCAACAGAGGGATCTTCGCCGACTGCGGATTGGTTGGTACCAATGTTGTATTGCTTGTCGTCTTGAGATCCGCCGCTACCCGGCGTATGTTCGTCAACCGCATTACCCGGAACATCCTGCTTAACGTCTCTGGAGTTCTCTTCGTAACGCTCGCCGGTTTCTTTGTCTTGAGTATTGTCGTCTACGTCTTCAGTTGGATGGGTTGACTTCCCCAATCCAGAAGGGCCGGCCTGCTTTTCACCAGCTTTGTTCTTAGCTGGTACAGCAGCCGCCGTCTTTGCCGTGTTGACCTCTGTTAGCCAGCGGCCAACCGTATCAAAGAGGGGTGTGTTTATCGTTGAAGGCATTTGTTGCCACTCCTTTGGAGTTCGTTAAGCATTGCCACGAACGGCATTACTAACCTTAGGATAATTATGATTTTGTCGCATTACACCAAGTAATGTCAATGGAAACTAAGTGATCTTGACTCTATTTAGACGAACCAGAGCGATAATCCCCGACGGGACCAAAAACATAAGCAATTCTGTCTGCTGGTTTATACACATCACTGATGTCAAACCACAGCGGATGAGGATTGTCTACGTACGTCATTCGGCCGTCTTCTGCTACCTTACCTAGATTATATTTACAGCCGCCGCCCGGACAGCTACCACCCTCGTCTTCTCCTAGACAATAGTCTGCACGTGTCTTGGCTTTGTTACCACACATGCTGCAGACGTCATAAGCAACTTTACACGCCATAGACACCGACCAATTATCATCATCGCGTGCTAGCTTCTCTAGTTCTTTTTCAGCCAATAAACCTTTGTTTCTTTCGGCTGCTTCTTTAGTACCGTTGAGTGCTACAACCAACTCGATACGATGCATTGGTTCATTGTAGCTGGAATACTTGATGATTCCGTATGACTTAGCCTTGTCACGATTTTGATGTCCGTGAAACCACCTGGCGTGCTTAACGAACGTATCGTGATACTTGCGGCAACACTCTTCTGTAAAGCCGTCAAAGTTTCTATTGGGTCCGTAGTACTCAGTAGCACCCAGAGCTATTAGATGAATAGGAATCTCGCCCTTATGCAGTGCGATTTTCTTCATTGCATCAACAATGGGCGCGGCAGCTCTCTTGATAAAGTCACTCAGATCATTGGCATGCATGCGGCCGTCGTTGCATACCTTTATCAGTGTAGCTTGCGCTTCACCTAAGTCTTGAGAACCAGAGTCTATGTATTTGATATGACTCATTAATGCCTCGGCCGGTTGGCTAGAAGATAAGCTTGTCTACTTGGTGTAATTGGTGAACCTTCAATAGCCTGTTGTGCCGCCATCAATAGTGGTAGATATACTGCAGCGCGCGGAATACCGCGGTGGCCACCAAATTCACCGGTCACAAGATTAGCAAGTCTTCTTCCACCACGTCTTAGTAATCCAGCATTTGCGGATGCTTCCGGTAATGGCTGCCCCCGCCGATAATACGGATCAAAACGCGTTTCTCTACCTGCGGATAATGCATCTCTAAGTGCCGCAGGAGTCATGTCGGCATTTAGGTTTACGACATGTACTCTGGCATGGGGATTTTCATGAAGTTGACGAACGACACTCAAAAGTTGTTCGTCGTTCAAATTAGACATTTGTAGCTGCATTCCCTTTTCAATATTCGGGAATTCGCCTCTAGCAAATATCTGTCGCATTCTTCCTGCTATTTGTGCTTCGGCAATTGCCGCAGGTGCCCCGCGGCCCATATGACTAATATCAGCGCCCGGAACTTCAGGAAGAACTTGTGCATCGGGTTGACGTGTCACAAACTCAGCAACCTGAGGATTCATTTCTCGATTGAGTCTGTTACGGATATCTTCAAGCGTTTTTTCGAAATCTACCTTAGTTTGTGCGGCACGCCCACGACTAGTTCCAATCCTCATCTCCTGCGGGGTATGGTTAGGATCGTTTATCCGTTTCAAATATTGACTAATTACTTGCGGCTCTTTGTAACCTAACCGCTGTAATTCATTTATCAATACATCGTGAGGAATATCTTGCCACGTAGCGTAACGCCCGGTGTCATGACCTAAGTCAAACGGGGTGCGGCTGGTCGCATTGGCCCGCATTCTCTCAAACACTACCGCCTGATCCTGGGGGGACATTTGACTAATAACTGCAGCAGTGCGTGGATCTTGTTCCATCAATCTAGCCAGATAATCAGGCTTAGCTCCTGGGATCTCTCGCCCAGGTATTCCGTGTTCACCTAGATGTGCTAGTTCTGCCTCTAACGCAGTTCTTTGTGCTGGGTTAGTCTGATAGTCAGGATATCGTGCTCTGAGTTCAGGAATAGCATCTGCCAGTCTAGTCTGTTGTTCAGGTGTTAACCTTGAAGAGCCGCTTCTTAAGTTAGCCTCCAATGTTTCTAGATTCATCGGACGATTAGCCATAGCGGCTTCGGAAAGTTGATCTCGTGCCATGTTGTGTGCATCGAGAATTCCGCCGCGTTCTACTACACCTGCTCGATTCTGTCTTTGGAATTCATCTAGATACTGATCGAATATTCCTGGTTGATTACCTCGTAACCAATCCCAACCTCTTCGTAGAAATGAACGTGGTTTAGCTGTTGGAAAGTCAGTGGGCTGTCCTACGTTAGGATTAGTAGGATCGACAACCCTAACTTCATAAGGATTCGCGAGTGGATCGCGTGTGCCTATATCTCTGGCTAATGCTCGGAGGTCTGAATGGGTAAGATCTTTCTTATTGGAAAGCCACTGTAGAAAATCAAACTGTTGTTGTGTAAGGTTCAGATCTTTTGGAGAACTACCTCGCAGCGCAACTCTTAGATTTTCTGGATTATGTAGCCGGCTTTCTGGAACCCAATGTCTGTACATGTCGTATGCAAGCGGAAGTGCCAAAGTATCCGCAGCAGCATTACCTGTGGTGGGCAAATTACTCAAATTATCCCACCTAGACGTATCACCTACTTGTTCTCTTAGCTGAGGTATAACTCCCGTAATGGCGTCCTTAGCCTTATCAAAGGTCCACGGCACACCAAAAGGATCCGGCCGTTTGTCATTTACAATTCTTTGCGCAAGTTCGTTAATGGCGGCAGGGCCTCGTCTATATGCTTCCAATATTTCTACTGGATGTATATTGTTAAGCCCCTGCAGGCCCAAGAATCCCTGTGCATCCGTCAGCGTATCGTTGCTTAGTTGTGTGCCAGAGAAATTTCTAGCCAACGCCTGACCCAATCCTTGATGTCTCGCGTTATAGTTGAATGGTAAACTAAGCCCAGATTGATTTAAGAGATTTCTAGGTATTCGTAGCGCGCCGTTACCAAGATTGTTCTCTAACGAATATTGATTACCTAGACGTCCTAGTCCAGTATCTAGCGAGGTATTATCTGCAAAGTGATTAGCAACTTGCTCTAGAGCTGGTCTTGCCCCTTCGTGTGTTTGATTCCATACATACTGTCTTGATAGATTGTTCCAATCGGTTTCAAGTTCTGGAACCGTCCACCGCTGTTCGGAGGAAGTAGGATTGCCTGGTATTTTTCTAGATAGTCCTCTTTGTACTATTTCGTTGAATAGTTGTTCCTTGGCTTTTGGATCATTAATGGCGGCAGTGATTCTTTCTGGTGCAATTCCATGTCTACCAAACTCGGCGTGGGCTGCAGTGTGAAGCGGTCCACCCCTAGTTATGGACAGATTTTGTAATGAATCAGGAAGATTGAATCGTTGCTCATAAGATCCTGGATACTGTGTACCCGACAGAAATGCATCTATTGCACCCGGTCTTCCCCAATAACGACTATGCATACCTAATGTTTGAAGTGCTTCGGGTGAAATGCCCATACGATTTGAACGAGTTATTAAATTTTCGTCAGCGCCGTTTGCTAGTTCGTTGTTTTCGGCTTGTTGACGAAAACCCTGATTTGACTCTTCAATACGCTGTTGTAGGTTTGGTCCACCACCGCCTACACCAGTGCCCGCGTAAGAGTGAAGAAGACTTCCACCTGCACCTATAGTGCCGCCCAGCAATCCACCCATTAGCATAGAAGATAGTGGCGCACGTTTCTTAGAAGGTCTAAATGCCTGGCTTAGTAAACCAG
>JACCDR011598683.1_pt1 | contig 11318 bp, 10 predicted proteins | sample 7446431 | NCBI WGS metagenome assembly JACCDR01 (sample SAMN15323443, study PRJNA562643) | freshwater metagenome | isolation source: river surface water | place: USA:Blue River Watershed | collected 2017-08-17
CACCATGCGCGACAAAGACTTTGGCGTGATTCGTTTGCGCGCTCACGGTACGTATTCGTACAAGCTCAAAAACCCCAAAGCGTTTTACAAAAAAGTGAGCGCCACCGACGGAATCTTCACCACGCAGAATCTCGAGGGACAACTGAAGTCGTTGATCGCCTCCAACATTGCAAGCTTTTTGGGGCAATCGTCCACGCCGTTTTTAGACATGGCTTCGAATCAAATGCGTTTTGGCGACATGCTCAAGCAAGCGCTTGTGCCTGTGTTTGAAGACTACGGTTTGTCGCTTGAAAAATTCTTCGTCCAGAGCGTAACTTTGCCCGAAGAGCTGCAATCCCATCTCGACAAAGTGTCCAGCATGAATATGCTTGGTGATTTAAAACGCTACACGCAATTTCAAGCAGCAGAAAGTTTGTCAGCGGCCGCGCAAAACGAAGGCGGTGGAGCCGCTGCCACGGGCGTGGGTATGGGCGCGGGTCTCGCCATGGGGCAGATCATGTCGCAAGCGCTGGGTGGAGTGTCTGGTTCTGACAAGGGCGAAGATCCCATGGTCACCATTCAAAAACTGCACGAACTGATGACCAAAGGTGTGATCACCCAGGCTGAGTTCGACGCTAAAAAAGCCGACCTTCTTAAAAAAATATAAGCGATGTTCAAAAAATTTTCCTGTCCCGCCTGCGGGGCAGACCTCATTTTTAAAAGCAACGCTTCGCTTTTTAAAGTGTGCGAGTATTGCACCAGCACCGTTGTGAGAAACGATCTCAATCTGGAGCTCCTTGGCAAGCAGGCCGAAGTGGGCGAAGCTTTCAGTGTTTTGCAATTGGGCACCACCGGCCGTTACAAGCGAAGTGAGTTCTCTCTGATTGGTTACTGCCGATGGGATTGGTCCCACGGCTTTTGGAACGAGTGGTACGCCCAGTTCGACGACGGCCAAACCCGTTGGCTCGCCGAGGCGCAAGGCAGCTATGCGATCAGTGAACCCGCTCCTGCGCCCAATGTTCAACTGACGAATTTAAAACTTGAGCAGTCTGTGCCCCTCAAGGACGGAACTATAGCCACTGTCAGCGATATCAAAACCTCTCGCTGTACAAAATTTTTAGGCGAACTGCCGTTTCGACCCTGGCCGCAAAAAGAAAGACTCAGCGTGGATTTTTCATTTTCAAATTCCAACAAATTTGCAAGTATGGACTCCTATCTCGAAGAAACCGCTTTTTACATCGGCGAGTATTTGGAGTTCGAAGAATTGGCCTTGAGTCATTTAAAGGAGATCGATGGCTGGTCCTAGTCCTGTGAAGACATTCAATTGCACATCTTGTGGCGCACCCATCTCATTGCGCGCCATGGATCAAGCTCTCTCAGCGGCCTGTGTGTCTTGTGGTTCGGTGCTCGACACAACCAATGAGCAGTACAATATTCTGTGTAAATATAAAAAACTTCCCAAGTACGATCCCTATCTCGAGCTTGGCGCCATGGGCACGCTTCATGGCACTAAGTGGATGGTTGTCGGCTACATGGTTCGCTCCGATGAAACCAATGTGTACTACTGGGATGAGTACCTATTGTACAATCCGCAAAAAGGATTTCGCTGGTTGGTGGAGTCGCAAGGCCATTGGAGTTTTGTGGTGTCCGTTAAAGGAAGGCCCGAGGTTAACAGTTTTACTCGAAGTGCTAAGTATTATAACCGTCAGTACAAATTATTTCTCTTTGGTCAGGCTCGAGTTCATTATGTGGTGGGAGAGTTCTTTTGGAAGATCGAAGCGGCCGAAGTTTCTGACGTAAAAGATTACATCTGTCCTCCCGAAATGCTGTCCATGGAAAAATCCCAGGGCGATGTTGTGTGGTCCTTGGGTGAGTACATTGAGCGCGAAAAAATTCAACAGGCGTTTTCTCCAAAAAAAGTTTTACCTCAGCCCATTGGTGTGGCCCCTCATCAGCCATCGCAGCACAAAGCCACATCGGATGTGATGTTTCAGTATCTGTGGCGTTTTATCGCCTTTATGATGGCTTTTAATATTTTGATGATCATTTGGAGTGCCGACAAAGTTGTTTACAGCGCCACTCACACAGCCACCACAGAGTCTGTTTCGACAGAGTCCTTTGAAGTTCCCGGAAAGATCGACAACCTTGCTTTTGAATTGGACTCCGCTGTGTCCAACAGCTGGATGTCCGTAGAAATTGATTTGATCAACGATGCCACAGGCCAGGTGTACGAACTTGAAAACGGCGTGGAGTACTATTTTGGAAGCGACTATGCGGAGGGATCGACGCGGAATACAGAAATACTTTCGTCCATTCCAGGTGGTCGCTATCATTTAGTACTTAAACCTCAATATAGCACTACGGGGGCCTACAGCTCTTGGTTGGCTAAAATGGTTGTCAACAAACCCGATTACAAATTGGTGGTTCGAAGGGGCGTTCCCATCTGGTCCAACTTTTGGTGGATCACGGGGATTCTCTCGGTGTTTTTTCTTTTTGTGGTGTTTGCGCGCTGGCAGTTTGAAGTTTCACGCTGGTCCACCAGCGATTATTCACCCTACGCAGCAGAATAGGAGGCTTTTATGTTTACAAAATTTTATCTTTATTTAGGAATCAGCCTTTGCACACTGTTTGTCTATGCATCTCTCACGGGATGGAGAATGCAGGATTCCCTGTCCCCTTCAAACTGGGGACCCCAAGGACGAAGTTCATATCATAAGTAAATTTTTAAAAAGAGGAGATCGTAATGGATGTTATCAGTTTTAAATATGTGCTCAATGCCATCATATACTCAGTGTTGGGTTTAATCATTCTTGGAGGCTCTTTTATCTTGTTTGATAAAATCACTCCCGGAAATCTTTGGAAAGAGATTGTCGAAGAGCAAAACGTGGCGCTGGCCATCACCGCAGGAGCCATGACGTTGGCCATTGCACAAATCATCGCTTCTGCCATTCACGGGTAGTTCGTTGACATTTGTTTTACTCTTATCAGTTTTTGTCATCGCCACCTGCGGGCTGATCTACGAGCTCATTGCAGGAGCGCTGGCGAGCTACCTTCTGGGGGACTCCGTCACGCAGTTTTCCACCATCATTGGTGTGTACCTGTTCTCCATGGGGATTGGTTCCTATCTTTCAAAATTTGTGCATCGAAACCTCATTGGTTTTTTTGTGCGTGTGGAAATCTTGGTGGGTTTGGTGGGCGGATCGTCGGCCGCCATTTTGTTTTTGGCCTTCGAGTCGGTGGAGTCGTTTCGCGTGCTGCTGTATTCGCTGGTGAGCCTCACCGGAATTTTAGTGGGTATTGAGATTCCTATTTTGATGCGCATTCTTCAAGATCATATGGATTTTAAAGATCTGGTCTCGCGCGTTTTTGCCGTGGACTACATCGGCGCTCTCATCGCTTCGCTACTGTTTCCTTTGGTGCTGATGCCGTATTTGGGTTTGATGAAGTCGGCCTTCTTTTTTGGGGCCCTCAATGTGTCCGTGGCTCTTTGGACCCTTCATCAGTTTCGCGATCGAATCCCTGCGGTCAACTCGTTGCGAGCCATGGCCATTGTGGCGCTGCTGTTTTTGGGTTTAGGTTTTTCCATGGCCGACGATATTTTGTCCTTTGCCGAAAGCCTCAGCTACAAAGACAAAGTGATTTACTCTAAAACCACACGCTACCAGCGACTGATTCTCACCAAGGCGGGCGATGATGTGCGATTGTTTTTAAATGGCAATTTGCAATTCAGCTCGGCCGATGAATATCGCTATCACGAAGCCCTGGTGCATGTGGGGCTTGCCACACGGCCCGAGGCCAAGTCGGTTTTGATCCTTGGGGGAGGAGATGGGCTTGCGGCGCGCGAAGTGCTTAAATACCCGCAGGTGGAAAGCATCACTCTGGTGGATTTAGATCCACTGATGACAAAAATTTTCTCGTCCCATCAGGATCTGGTGCGCCTCAATCAAAATGCGCTGATGTCGAACAAACTCAAGGTGATCAATCAAGACGCCTTTGTGTGGCTTCGTCAGGCTCAACAGACCTTCGATTTTGTGATCATCGACTTTCCAGATCCCAGCAACTACTCCATTGGAAAGCTTTACAGCAATACGTTTTACCGCGAGCTTAAAAAACGACTGTCGCCTCAGGCCATGGTGGTGGTGCAGAGCACGTCACCCTATGTGGCCAAAAACGCATTTTGGTGCGTAGTCAAAACTTTGGAGACCGAGGGATTTTTGACCACTCCGTATCACGTGTATGTTCCCTCCTTTGGAGAGTGGGGATTTATTTTGGGTCACTTTCAGCCCTTTGCGCCGGCCACGCAGTATCCACCAAATTTAAAATTTGTCAGTGCCGAGAGTGTTCCCCCCATGTTGGTGTTTCCAAGCGATATGAAAGCCGCCGATGTGGAGGTGAACAAGCTCAACAATCAGGCGCTGGTTCGTTATTTCGAGGCCGAATGGGCCCACTATCTTGAGTGATGATGAAAACTTTTTGGCCGTCTCTTTCACGTCGTGATTTTTTTAAAACAGCCCTTGTGGGCTCTGCCTTTTTGGGCATGGCCGCTTTTTGGAAGTGGCGAAAAACATTTCCTTGGACAGGCGGCATTCAAGGGGCCAATCACGGACTGGGGCATCTTCTCAAACTGCTGCCGCTGTTTCCTCGCGAGCCGGGACCTCAGCACGACGTGCTGATCATCGGTGGAGGTGTGTCGGGGCTGTCGGCAGCGTGGTGGTTGCAAAAAAATCAGTTTAAAAACTTTTGTCTCCTCGAAATGGACGACGAGGTGGGCGGAAACTCCCGCAGCGGAAAAAACGAGGTGAGTGCATACCCCTGGGGCGCGCACTACGTGCCACTTCCCAGCGAAGAGGCGCGTTATGTGCGAGAGCTGTTTGAGGAGCTGGGAGTGATTACCGGTTTTAAAAACAATCTTCCTGTTTACAACGAGTACTATCTTTGTGCGGACCCCGAAGAGCGTTTGTTTGTGAACGGAAAATGGCAAGACAGTCACATCCCTCAAGTGGCCATTACCGAGGATCAACGCCGCCAGTACAACGAATTTTTTGCCGAGATCCAACGTCTCAAAAAACTGGTGGGAGCCGATGGCAAGCCCGCATTTGCCATTCCGCTGGTGCAAAGCTCACAGGATCCCGAACTTTTAAAACTGGATCAAATCACCTTTCGCCAGTGGGTGGAGGAGCGCGGTTGGACGTCGGAATACTTACACTGGTATTTGAACTACTGCTGTCGAGATGATTTTGGCGCGCCCTTCGAGCAAGTGTCTGCGTGGGCCGGGATCCATTACTTTGCTTCGAGATCTGGTCAAGCCGCCAACGCCGAGTCCGACACGGTGTTGACGTGGCCCGAGGGCAACGGCTGGCTGGTCAACCAGCTGGCGCAAAAAGTGAAGGATCATTTGCAAAAAAACTCCTTTGTGATCGGAGTGAAAAAAGCAGGCGAGCTGATGGAGATCGAAGTCCTCGATACAAAAACAAAAAAAGTCAAAGTGTGGACCGCCAAGCACGTGATCTTTGCGGCTCCTCGATTTATTGCAAATCGTGTGGTGAAAGATTCTCCGCAGAGCACAGACTCTTTTGAGTACTCGCCGTGGCTTGTGGCCAACATCACCCTCAAAAAATTTCCTCTGAAAAAGGGCGAGCAGCTCGCTTGGGACAACGTCAATTACTACAGCCGCTCGCTGGGTTATGTTGTAGCCACCCATCAAAGCCTCACGCAATCTCCCTCCACGGTGATCAGTTACTACAAACCTTTGGACGAGCAGGATCCCAAAGCCGAGCGCCAAAAAGCGTTGCAAAAGTCTTATAACGATTGGGCCGAAGAGGTTGTGCAGGATTTGCAAACACGGCATCCCGAAATGGTTTCCCAGATTCAAAACTTGGATGTGTGGATTTGGGGCCATGGGATGATCATTCCGCGCCCTGGATTTATTTGGGGCGAGGGGAGAGAGGCGCGACACCGCTCCCACGGCACTTTGCACTTTGCTCACTCCGACATGAGTGGAATTTCGATTTTTGAAGAAGCCCAGTACTGGGGTGTGGAGGCCGCAAAAAAGTGTCTAAAAGCGTTGTCCTAAACAACAATTGGATTTTGAGCCGTCGCTTTGATCTGCTGTGGATTTTGGGTCCCAGTTTTTGGGCGGTGCTCGGCTGTGTTGTGTTTTCGTCCACGCTCCTCGCGCAGGAAGAACTCCCCATCGAGTACTGGTTTATTTTTGTTTTGGCCTGCGATGTGGCCCACGTGCATTCCACGTTGTATCGCACGTACTTTGTGCCCCAGGAGCGAAAAAAATGGGGAGCGCTTTTAATTTACGTGCCACTCTTTTGTTTTTTACTGGGACTGTTTTTGTACAGCATCCATGCCGGTCTGTTTTGGCGAGTGCTGGCCTACATTGCGGTGTTTCACTTTGTGCGACAGCAGTATGGATTTGTGCAAATTTACTCTCAACGCCAAACACGAAGTCGCTTTCAAACAACCATGGACAAAACTATGGTGTACATGGCGACGTTGTACCCCCTGGTGTTTTGGCACACAAGTGAACGGCATTTTCACTGGTTTGTGGACGGGGATTTTATCAAGCTTCCCTGGCCCATGCTAAAAACAATCGTCGAGCTGATTTACTACATTGTGATTGTGGGCTATCTCGGCTCCGAGGTTTTCAGTTTTGTAAAAACCAAACTGATCAACTTGCAAAAAAACGCCGTCATCCTTGGCACCGCTCTAGTGTGGTACGTGGGAATTGTTTACTACAACAACGACACCATTTTTACCATCACAAATGTGGTGGCCCACGGTGTGCCCTATGCGGCCCTGGTGTGGGCCTTCGGCACAAAGCAAAACTACCAGTTTCAAGTGAAAGGTTTCAAGTACGGTCAGTTGTTTACAGTAAAATGGGCTCCTCTTTTTATAGGAGGAATTTTGCTGCTAGCTTACATCGAAGAAGGTCTGTGGGCGCATTGGGTGTGGAACGAAAAGCTTGAATTGTTTCCTCTGTTTCAACCGCTCCAGGGCCTTTCCAGTCCTGCCTGGCACAAGTGGTTTGTTCCACTGCTGATGGTTCCGCAGTTCACACACTACATTTTGGATGGCTATATTTGGAAAGGCGCCTCTCTCCTTTGCCGTCAAGAAGGATCGAACAGAATATAATTGAGGTCCACGGGGTTTTCGATTTGCTGTTTGAAGTGATTATAAATAAAATCAGAGTCACAGACGCAAACAAAGGGATGGGGTATGAGTCAAAACCAGAAGATCAACAACGAAACTCTTTTTGCTTGGGCCGTGCTTTGGCTTGAACTCAACAGCGGCATACCTGTATCGATGGCCTTGGACGATGCCAAAAACTATGCGCCTCCAGAAGATAAAAAACTGTTTCAAGATCTCAAGGCCTCGGTTCTCGAGGGAGAAAGTCCGGTTTTTTATAAAAATGTGTCGTCTCAAAAGAGTGATGAGTATCAGCATCTTTCGAAATTTTTGAAGCAAGGAGAAGAGAGCGGAAGGCTTGCCGAAGGCCTCCTTTGGGGCATTTTTCAAATACTTCTTTTTAGAAAACAGAAAAAAGCTCCATGGAGTGAAAGCGAACAACAGCTCAAGGTCACGCTGGACACCTGCGATCTTTCGACATCTCTGTTTAAAGAGTTGCAACTGTGGTTGGCCAGTCAATCTAAGCCTATTCAAGAAGGTTTGATGGCCACAGTGATTTCTCGCAGTGTGATTCTTTTTATCAGTGAAGTGAATCAAGAAGCTTACGATTTGCTCAAGGAGCAAGTCGCCGTCGAAGCAGCTCTTTTGATTCAGTTGTTTCATTATTTGTTTGAGATGCGAGAGGCAGCTTAAAAGAGAATGCACACAAATATCGAGCTCTTCACTTTAAAAATTTTTCTTTGAGCTCCAGGGCTGCAATCGAGAGACTCCAGTTTCTGGATTTTCTCTCCCATCAAAAATGGCAATATTATAATGAAGTAATGCTTTTAAAAAAGCTCCGGAGGGAGGTTTGTGTGTAAAAATAAACTTCTCAACGTGTTCGAGCGAGAGCTGTCCCCAAAACTGAAGCTCTATGTAGGATCCAGACATAAAATCTTGATGCTGAAGCTCTGGCATGAGAGCTGTTTTGACTGGTCCGGGTTCAAATCGTTCCCGTCTTTGAAGTCCTGTTTCAAGAAAAGGAACAGAAAGACCTAAGTACTCTGCAGGAATGTAGGCTCTTGTCCAATCCGAACGATTTAATCGGCCCAAGCTGTCTCCAAGAGTCCAAGTGACCAGAACGGCCCGTTTGTTAAACACATAAATGTCGCCTCCATAACGAGCTTCGTTACCATAAACGACGTCTTCTAAATGTGAGAGTTGATGTCCTGGACGAAGATAGCCGTATTTAGGTTTAAAACGGTGATTGATTCGAATGTAATCCCTGAGTTTCATCCCAAGTCCTTGAGCCTCTGTTTTGAGGCGTTCTTCAGAAAATGCAAAGCCCCTGGAAGTCTTCGTCTCATGAAAATTTTTAAATCCATCGACAGCAATTTGATTTCGAACGGCGCTGGGAGCTCGCAGAGAGTACTCAGCCTCACTGTGCAGAATCATATCTACAAGGTCCGCGTTGAAATTTATTTTTTTACTCGAGAGAGCTGCCAGGTAGCTCTCATAATCTTTAAAACCTGTTTGAGAGAACAAGTTGTCAAAATGATTGCGGTTAGAAGCAAGCGTGGCTTTTGCAAGTGACTCCAGCGAAGGAGTGCTGCTTTGATCCATGAAAAAAAGGTCTCTGCAGGCGAGACTGGCGGAGCTGCTAGATACAAAGATAAAAAACAAAAAGCCCACGGCTGCACTATAGATTAAATTCATTCAATCCTCACGAAGAACGCTATGGCTCAAATCTATAATGCTAAAATTATCCCAACACAAGCTTCACATCCCTTTTCGAGGTTTTTAAGCTCCAAGCTCCAGCCATGCTGGTCGCAGACCTCTTTGGTAAACACTAAGCCAAGGCCTGTGCCTTTTTGTTTGGTGTCAGGGCGTTCGGTGGAAAAGAACTTTTCAAATAGACGCTTCTGCACGTGGGGCGGGAGTCCTGTGCCCTCGTCCGTAATGACCAGTCGGTTTTGATCGGTGAACGTGATTTGAATCGTGGCGCCTTTGGGCGAAAAATCAATGGCATTTTTAATAAGATTCGCAAAAGCGCGCCAAACCAAAAATCGGTTCCCAGTGAGAAGTTGGTTTTCTGGAATACGGATCTTCAGCTTCAACTCTTTGTGTTGAATCTCTGTAAAGTAGCTTTCAACGATTTCTTCGATCAACAGAGACAGATCAAAATTTTCCATGCTGAGTGGCTGAGAACGTTTTTCCAGCGAAGCCACTTCGAGCAAGTTGTCGATGATTTCTTTAAAACGAGAAGCTTCGTTGTTTATGTTTTTGAGCAAACGGAGGCGTTCGTTGGAGGGCTCATCTTTTTGGAGAATCTCAGAGGCACCAAGGATGGCCGACAAGGGACTTTTAATTTCATGGGAAAAATGGTGCACAAACTTTTCCACATACTCTTTGTCTTCGAGCTGTTCTTTCATTTTTAAAAATGTATTTGTGAGGTCGCCGATCTCGTCAGCACGAGCCGCTGGCGGTGGCAGGGGCTGAGTGGTGCCAAGGCTCAGTAAGTAGGTTCTTAGTTTTTCGAGGGGGCTGATGATGCGATAAGCGAGATAAAAACCAACGACGACGGCGAAAGTAAAAAGCAAGAAGGTGTAGGTGTAAAGCCTTTTTTGCGCACTCGAGATAAAGGCATGAAAGTTTTTAACAGGTTTGCCAATGGACACAACGCCAACAATAGTTTCGTTGGCTTTGATGGGAGAGGCCACATAAAGCGTGGCACTCAATGGGTCGTCCTTCGCAAGACGAGAGGATCTGGCACCGTATTGGTGGCGCAACGTTTTATAAACATCGTTCCAGCGGCTAAAGTCTTTACCAATATTGCTCGGATCCATCGAGTCGTAGATCACGATGCCTTTGTCGTCGGTGACATACAGGTGCATTTCCACTTGATCTTTTGTCTTCTGATAGATTTGCGAGCTGTTGCGACTCACACTATGAAATAAACTTTGCACCTTTTGCGGTTGGAGGCGATTGTTTTCGATGCAGCTGTTTTGTAGAAGCGTAGAAAGATACAACGAAGAGTCCACCAGTGTGTCTTCCACAGCCTCTTTGTAGCGAGGCAGAAGCTCTTGCTCACCAAGTCTTAAAACAGTTATAAGCCCAATCAAAAACAACCCAACAATCACGGCAAGAACTTTGGTGCGTATTCTCATAGATTCTCTTTGAGGGAGTACCCCAAACCTCTGTGGGTCTCGATGGCTTGCTCGTTGGGAGCCACGAGTTTGAGTTTGGCTCTTAACGATTTGATATGGGTGTCGATGGTGCGTTCCAGACTGCTTTCGGGTGACTCCCAGGCCAGGTTCATGAGTTTTTCTCGCGAAAAAATCATTCCGGGTCGCTTAAGAAGAACCAACAAAATGCGGTACTCGTAGCGCGACAGTTCTAAAATTTTTCCGCGATAGGTGATGCGCCCTTTCTCTTCGTCCACAGAAAACGTTGGGGGTGTTTGGTTGGGCGATTGAAGACGTTTTAATAGAGCTTGAACTCTTAAGCTCAATTCCCGCGGACTAAAAGGTTTGGCCATGTAATCGTCGGCCCCCAGCTCAAGTCCTACGATGCGATCGATCTCTTCGGCTCTCGCAGTTAAAAACAAAATGGGCACTTGTGATGTTTTCCGAATGTCTTTGCACAGAGAGTAGCCGTTCCCATCCGGAAGCCCCACATCTAAAATAATTAAAGAGGGCACTTCCTTTTGGAAGGCCCTCAAACCATCGTGGCAGCTACTGGTCCACTGAACTAAAAACCCTGCTTCTCTTAAACAGAACTCAATGTTTTCGGCAATGGGCCGTTCGTCTTCGATCAAAAGTATTTTATGTTGCACTGGATCCTTTAGTTACCTCAGTCCCTAATTTATACCAATCAATTTTTCGTGTGAACCACATAAACGCTGTCAACAGAGCAAACAAGCTGATGGCTCCTAACAAGAGAGCGTAGTCTTCTGAGGACAGCAGCACGTAGATGACAGCATAGGTCGAAGCCGAGAACACCGTATAAATAGTTGTCAGCCGTTTGGAGGCGCCGATTCCTAGCAAATACACAGAGGATAGGGAAATCACCGCCGTGGAACTCAGCATGTAGCTTGTAAAAAATGGAATATGCTCGGAAAGCGCGAGCAGCAGAATGAAGTAAATGGAAAGGGGCAAACTCAGCAGCAAGTAGTGCATAAAGTGCAACTGCAGGCGCCCCAACACTTGAAACAAAAAGAACAG
>JACCDR010029981.1_pt1 | contig 11317 bp, 12 predicted proteins | sample 7446431 | NCBI WGS metagenome assembly JACCDR01 (sample SAMN15323443, study PRJNA562643) | freshwater metagenome | isolation source: river surface water | place: USA:Blue River Watershed | collected 2017-08-17
CTTTGACGGCCTTTTGCCCGGCCTGCCCGATGTTGTTGAACGCGCGGACAACCGTTTCGCCACCTTCAAGCGCGATGCGTGTTACGATGGTTGCCATGGCTATGCACCAAAATGTTTGTCATAGAGCGCCGGCAATTGCGCGGCCGCTTGCTTCACCGCGGTTGTCACATTGAACCGCTGCGGATCCGTGACCTTTTGGACACCGACAAACAATGGCACCCAATCGCCGAGGATGGAACCGCTTTTCACCGCCCGCTTGCGCAACGAAACTTTTCTTTCAGTAGCGCGCGTGATCCCGGCGCGTGTCCCGCGGCCTAGCAACATCGGCGTGTCTCGATCCTTGGCGGATCGCAGCGGCCCGATACGCGCGATGTATTGCGTTGGTGTCAACGGGTGCGATCCCTTGCCAAGCGGAACACCGGACAACGGAACCCACAGCATCGGCTTGCCTGTCACCGTCGCACCGGTTTCGAACACCGAGGCATACTTGATCTTGTGCCAAACAAGAGCGGCTGGCGACAAAGGCTTTTCCTTGTTCGGGTACACCCTATTGCGCAAGGCGTTTTGCCACTTGGTGCTAAACCCGCCACTTGCGATCGAGGAACGGCCGCCGGCCTTGGCTAGCTCGGATGCATCGGTCATAGCGCCAAGCGCCGCGGCGTTCATCTTGCCGATATAGTCGGTGCCAAACAAAATATCGGTTGGCGCGGCGAACACTAGTTTCATTGTTCCCACTTCCGCATAGTGCTTTCCACTTCCTTAGGATCGCCGCGTGAGCCTAGCGCCACGATGGCAAGGTGTTCCGCCGCTTCGCGCTTCCGCCGCAGGTGCACCAAACGCAAAAAAGACGCCGCTTGCCGCGGCGTGTAATCCAAGGCCTGTAGGTGTCCCGCCGAGATCAATTCTTCGGCGGCCCGTGCTAGCTCGTAACTGGCGGTGCGTGGTCCGCTCCGTTTGTTTGTTCCGTGGTGCGCTGCGTAGGTATCGAGGATGCGAGCAGCGACACGCGATCCACGAAAGGGCCAAGGCCACCCGGGAATGTTAGCTCGACGGCCTTGACCAGCATTCCCGTTTGGTATTCGAGCGGCAAGCCATCGGCGATCCGTTCCGCGGCCGGATCATTCGGGTAACCGCAAGCGGCCGCCATGATCGCGGCCGCCGCTTCCGGTGCGGCGTGTAACAACACCTGAATGTTGATATCCCGACCATTGAACAATTCGAGCAAGTCAGGGAAACGCGCCATCAACGAAGCGATGGCACGAAGCGACAGGCCGCGCACTTGCACCACATCATCCGGCCCGGTGCCAACCGGCACCGGCACGGCCGGTGCTGCGATCGAAAGAAGATCCATCTTGCATGCACCTTATGGCGTGAACGTATCCATATAGACGTTGCCTTTCCCGATGAAATAATTGACCGGGTTAGGCGGTGTGAGCGGCGCATTACCGTGTGCGCCGGCAAGGAATTGCAGTGTGCCGAAGGTGCCGTTATGCCGGAGCACATCGCCGGTCAGCACAAAGTTTCCCCATTGGTCGCCGATGAATTCCACCACCTTGTCAACCGCAAAGAACACGTGCGGTAGGATAATTTCCATCCGCGATCCGAAGTCATTGGTTCCAGTCAGCTTAACTTGCCGCTCGACGCTACCGGCGCTGAGAAGGTCGATAAGCGTTTCGCTTGCGGTGTTGACAATCTCCGTTCCGAGCAACGCCATCAACACGTTGTCCGGTGCGAATTCTTCAAGCGTAATTTCGACTTCCGCTTGTTTGGACACAAAGGCGGTCAAGTCGAGCAGCTTGGTTCCCGCCATGCTGGAAAAGTGCTGAAGCTTTTCCATCTTCGGCGTGAGCGAAAATTTGGGCACGTTGCCGACATGAACCCATGCCATTGTAGTTTGCTCCTGTTGTTAGAGATCGTTCGGGACTAGGCCGTAAGTGAAGCCAAATTTGACGGCCATTTGACCTTGCATCATTCGGCCAACGGCCAAATCACTTTCCATCCCGATGAACCGCACGCCGCGGCCGTCGAGGGTAAGGCCTGCTAGGGTGGCATCGGTCATGATCGCCTTAAGCAAATCGGCATAGATCGTATTCAAGGCAACGCCGATATCCGCGGGTGGTGAACCTAACAGATTGCGCCGGCCGGCAATGACGATATGCGGCACCATCGTTATGCGCCGCGGCGCGTCAACCGGACGATTAATCGGATCATCCTCGCTTGCTTCCTCGTCACCTTCCAGCACAGCCAAAGCCGGCAATTGATCATCATTGATAGAGATCACATCCCAAGTCACGCTTTTGACGTTTGGCACCCCGTCACAAATATCGAAAAGCCGCTGCAAGATGGCAAGCCGTTGAAAGCTCATGATTGCCGATCCATCAAAAACAAGCGAAGCTCTCCGGCCGGTTCACCCCAAATGCCCGGCCGCGGGAACACGGTTTCGATATTCCACACCTGTTGCTCGTCGGTGTCGGGCCATAGCCACACTTGACCGCCGGTCAAATCTTCCCGGGCCACCCCGTAAATTTCAAGCTCGCGAACGCGGATATCAACCGCCGGGCGGATTGTTTGGATGGCGATACCGAACGACACTTGAATGCCGTTGGTGTGATTGATGCAAAGCAAGTCGATAAACGGCTTGCCTACTGTCGCGGGAAACACCCGGGCCGGATTGCTGATCACGCTTTCATAGATCGGATCGAGCAAGGTGTCGCCTAGATTTACGTCCCATTCCGCGCGCGGCATGACGGTGAACTCACATAGGGGCTGGCCTAGCTCCGGCGGCCCGGTTGTTAGATCGAGTGCGGGAAGTATTTGCGTGTCGATATAGTCCGGTGCGCCAAGCTCCGGCGATCCGGTGTCGAGATCGAGCGCAAGCAAGCCTAGGAAAATCTCCGGCGTGTCGAGCACCGGCGATCCGGTCACCAAGGCAACCGGGAACATGGCAACGGCGGCGGCCGGTGTTCCTAGCTCCGGCGATCCTGTCGTGAGATCGAGCGCAACAAACGTCGGAACAAAGGCCGGCGTGTCGAGCACCGGCGATCCGGTCACAAGATCATCGGCGAGCAAGCCGACGATAAGCGCGGGTGCGCCGAGCACCGGCGATCCCGTGGCAAGGCCGGCCGCGGTCAAGGCATAGAACACCGTGGCCGCAGGTGCGCCGAGCACCGGCGATCCCGTGGTTAGGCCTAGCACCGGGTATTGATCCGGGAATGTAAGGGTAGGCTCGCCAAGCTCCGGCGAAGCGGTTGCCATCGCCGTTGCGGCCAACGGGTAGAACACCGCCGCGGATGGCGCTTCAAGCACCGGCGAGCCTGTAGCAAGGCTGGCGGCCGTAAGGCTGTAGGCGTGCGACAAGTCCGGAGTGTCGAGCACCGGCGATGCTGGTGCGAAGCTAGAGGCCGTGGCCGCGTAATGGTGCGACAGGCTAGGTGCGCCAAGCTCCGGCGAAGCGGTGTCGAGGCCGGAAGCCGCAAGGCTGTACGCGTGCGACAGCACCGGCGTTCCGAGCACGGGCGATGCCGGTGTGAGATCAACCGCCGTAAGCGGATAGAACACGGCCGCCGCGGGTGCGTCGAGCACGGGCGATCCCGTCGCAAGATCGGTCGCGAGCAACGGGAGCATTAGCGCCGGAGTGTCGAGCACCGGCGAAGCGGTTACCAAGGCCGAAGCTATCGGCGTGTAAGCATGCGATAGCGCGGGTGCACCAAGCACCGGCGATCCGGTCACCAAGTCGGAAGCCGTGGCCGTGTAATGGTGCGATAGCGCCGGGGTGCCAAGCACCGGCGATCCGGTTGTTAGATCAGAAGCCGTTACCGCATACGCGTGTGATAGCGTCGGCGTGTCGAGTGCTGGCGATCCGGGTGCAAAGTCGGCCGCGGCGCAGCAATAACCGTAAGCAAATGTTGGTGGTGTAAAATTGGAAGTCCACCGGGCAAGCCCGACGCTAAGCCGGAATTCGTCGATTTGCCCCGGGAAGTATTGCGCGTTTTGACTGCCACGCCGTCCTAGCGCGAGGTTGCCGGCGGTGTCGATAGCAGTAGCGGAAAACGAAACGTCGCCACCCTCTTGCACGCCATCCAAAAAGAATTTGAGGGTGTTACCCGTGCGCACACCTGCGGCGTGGTGCCAACCGGCCGTAGTGATAGCCGTTGTCCCGAGCACGGCAACAAAGCCGCCATTCGAAAGATTGAAGCCAAGCGTATTCGACGCGCCGAGTGTGAAATGCCACGTGCTATCGGAACCGGCACCGGTGCTGCTAGCATGCCCGGCAACGCGCCGCGTGGTCCCGTTGCCGTTGCCACCGGTGTTGAACCAAAAGTCAATCGTGAAATCGCCACTACCAAGCGTGAAATCAGAACTATCCGGTGTGTCGATATAATCGTTAGTGCCGTCAAACGTCATGCACGCGGAACCAAACTTCGGCGAAGTCGTGGTTAGCGCGGCGCCATTGTTGGCCGTCATGGTGTGCGCGGACGGCGCACTATCTACAATCGTTGTCGAGCCATTAGAACCGTCACCGTGCAACAGCAATTTGACATAAAGGTCAATGCCAAGAATGCAGGGACTATAGGGCGGTGTGGCTAGCTCCGGCCCTTCTGTCACCAAGTCGAGCGCTTGCATATTTCCAACCGCAGGCGTTCCGAGCACCGGCGATCCGGTTGTGAGGCCGGAAGCCGTGGCGCTGTAGGCATGTGACAAAGCCGGTGCGCCAAGCTCCGGCGATCCCGTCGCAAGCGCGGAAGCGGTCAAGTTGTGGAGCACGGCCGCGGTAGGCGTGCCTAGCTCCGGCGATGCTGTCGCAAGATCGGACGGCGCAAGCACCAGGAAAAGGCCGGGTGTTCCGAGCACCGGCGATGCAGGCGCAAAACCGTTTGCGGTCAAAGCATAGTTTACGGCGGCGGCCGGAGCACCAAGCGAAGGCGATCCGGTTGTGAGATTAGAGGCCGTGGCGCTGTAGGCATGCGAAAGCGTCGGCGTTCCGAGCACCGGCGATCCGGTAGCAAGAGCGGTTGCCGACAGGCTGTAAAACGACGTGCTTCCTTGACCGATCGCGAATTGACCGATCGCACCGGAACCAATCGCCATTGCACATCCTCACAAGCGAGCGCTAGCCACCCAATGGAATTGCAGGCGCAAATTGCCGGCTGCGTTTGGTTGTGACATCCATTGGAACGACCGTTGCCCGATGCTCGACGTTGTTGCGCTTACATCTGCGCTATTGACCAAATCACGCGCCTTTGTCGCGTTTCCTGTGACCGGCGAATAAAGCCCGATAGTTGGTGTTGCGCGTTTCATCTTGCGAAAATAGATAGCTCCGGTTTGCGCGTTGGCCGTTGTCGGCATGCCGAACGCGGCTGAAACAGCAACCCCATGATCGTGTGCGCCAACCTCGGTCACCGAGGCGATCGGAACATTCAGGTCATAGCTAGTTTCGTAATGGCGTAGGCAAGCCTCGATTTCCGCCGACAAAGATTTGCGGAAGCTAAGCGAACGCGTGGCTAGCTGTGCTGTACCACCGAGCACGTCAAACGGCGCAGGCACCGCAAAGAAGCCGGTAACGCGCACAAAATTCCCGCTAGTCGGAACGAGATACGATTGACCGGGAACCGCGGGAACGCTGCTGCTAGCGTCCCAACTATCCGGGGTATTGACTTGCATGTTTGCTCCGGCACCGAAGCACAGATAAAGCCCCATGCCGATTGCATTGGTTGTCGGCCATGAACCCGAACCGCCACCATCGCCGGGAACAGAAAGGCATTTGAATTCCCACGTATTCGCGGCGTTGATGGTGAACAAGTGCCGGTGCGTGCGCGTGCTCGCATTGGCCCTGTTGTTTGCGAGGATGGCCGTAAAGGATCCCGTCACGTTTGACTTGATCCAAAAGCCATAGGTGAGGTAATTGAAATTGCTAGTTCCGAAACCAAGGCGCGCAACCTGCTGACCTTCGAAGGGTTGCCCGAAACAAACATAATCGTTGACGCCAAGGGACTGCGTTCCTGACGCGGTGAAATTGGCGCTATACGAAAAGCCCGGCGGTGCGTCGGTTGTTTGTTGGATAGTCCAGCTACCGCTAAGGTTTTTGATCGTAGTCCATTGATCCACATTGTAAGTCAACACGCCATTGTCACCCGTTCCGAGCGAGCGCGAATTGCTGCCGATTTCTTGGCTGACTTCCATCCCTCCGTTAATGACCAGATTTTCCGCGGCCATTGCTTCGTACGGTGCGGCAAACAAATTGGTGCGAAACGATGTTTGATCCGGCACGGTTTGCGGCGAAAGATCCTCCGCGGCCGCCGCGATGAACACTTGCGCGTTGCCTGACAAGCTGATCTTTGCGTTCGAATTCGTCGAGCGCAAAACGATATCGCGGCTAATCGTCGGGCCACTCGACAGATAGAACGTGCGGCCAATCTCGCGATTGGTGCCTTCCTCGATCACATAGCTAATGACTTCACCGCTAGCCACACCGGCTTGCGCGAATGTTAGAAAGCCGGGAACCGCCGAGCCTAGCGTGACGTTGCCGGTTCCCGTGCTTGCGGTTGTCATCCGCGCAAGGTTGTAGAGCTTGGCCATCGCCGCACCCTTCGATCGGGCTTACTGCCCGGGCAACCTGATATTGAAGCTTGGCAGACCGAAGGTGCCGCCGCTCGACACCGCCACGGATGAAGCAAGCGAGCCATTCGCCAGTAGCCGCGAATTCACACTATCTACCACAGCCCACTTTGCTGCCGTTCCACTGGTCGTAATGGAACCATCGGTGAACGCGGTGCTTGCCACAACCCGGCCGTTTGGAGATCCCGCACCCGGCGATCCGAAGGCACCACCCGCGGAGAAAGATTTGTTCCCCAGGGTGTTGGTTGTCACATCGGAATAGTTGGATGGATCCGATGCGAGGATGTGGATTTTGTCCGCAAGGGTATCGATTGCGGAAAGCCCGTTGTCGAGCACATAGTCGGCCACAGCGTTTGCCATTGTCGTTACCTCCGTTCAAAGGCAAGCCACGTATTTGCGACATGAAAGATTTGATCGCCTTGACGATAGTAGGCGTCGAGGATCCGCTTAACGTCGACCGTTCCTAGGGCGTGGTAATCGTGCCAAATGATGATGCCACCCGGCCGCGTGATACGGCGCGCAAAGCCGGTGTCATACACCACACCCGCGGCGCTATGGTCGCCATCGATGAACACGGCATCGGCCGGCGGCACATCAGTAGGATTGAGATCGCGCGAACCACGCGGCCGCACCATCAAGACAAAACGTTCATCCTGTGCGGCAAGGTGCCCGGGTTGTTGCGGGACTTCGTACCGTTGCACCGGCAATAGCTCCGGCGCATAGCTCGGCGGCACGTCCACACCGATATAGCTTTCGATGCCGTGCACGTAATCGAGGATGGCCCGGGCGGTGCGGCCTTCATTGCACCCAATCTCAACAACGGTGCGCGGCGACACGCTTGCGACTAGAGCAATCAACACTTCAAGCTCGCCGCTATTGAGGTAGCGGCGGGACCGGCCGGCCCAATCGATTACCGGGAGATCAAGCGACGATTGCGCGATTTGTGGCAACGGCATCTGTGAACCCTCTCAACCGGGTTACCGCCGCCGACATGTCAATGCGCTTATCACAACTATGCCGGTGTGACCAACAATTACATGGCTTGATCGGATCAATTCCCAAATAAGGGCCGAAGCGCGCACCGGCGGAAAAGGAAGTTGAATTTTCGTATCCGCCGAACACGCACGCCACAGGCGTTCCAATCGCTTGCGCGAGCACCACGGCGAAACCCGGCGAAGTAAAAACCAGGCTGGCCCGTTCCACCACGGCCGCCAAAATCTCGAAAGGCAATTCGCCGGAGTGATAGGCTGCATCAACCCGGGCCGGCTTGCCGGCAAGCCATTCCTTCCCGGCCTCTAGATCGGCGATAGACACCACAAAGAAGCGATCCCGGATCGCCTCGAATAGGTCAGCATACGCGGCATGGTCCGGGTTGCGGGTGTTGCACCCTGTCCATTCTGTGCGCTCGACAAGCGGCCGATAGACCATGATCGGACGGCCGCCGGTGTTCCAAGCCTCGACGTGCCGGGCCGCTTCCGCACGCCATGCCGGAGCAACAGGCAAGCGAAAATCGGCGGTGCTGATATCCACCCCGGCCGTGGCACACATCGAAGCGAGCACCGAACCACGGGCGATTACATCGCGCGGCGAATAGGACACATTCACCAAGCGTGCGTGCCGCGGCGGTTGCGCGGTGCTGAAACGCGAAGCTTCCCGGGTGGCGTTCTTGGTTTGCGTGCGCAACGTCGTGCGCTTGAAGATCACACGCAAGCCGGCCGCGACATATTCGTGATACGGCGAAACCCAGCTACTTTCCAACCAAACATCATGCCCGGACATGTAATGCCGGATGATCGCCCGTTGGTGTAGGTTGTCGCCAAGCCCGTGCATTCCCTTGATCACAATCGGCGGCCGCGCCATGCAACACCTGTTCAAGCGGAACCTTTGGCCAAAATTCAATATCGCTTTGCAGCGATGTGTTGATCACGGTCACACCGCGGGATTGCAGCGGCCCGACCAGGGAAGCGAGATCTGCCGATTGATCGCGCCAACAATCATGACGCAAGTCCCAAGGGTGCGGCGCATGGTGGTGTGTGCGGCCTTCCGGGCCGGGTTTCCCGTCGAGGCCTAGCAACACGATACGGGCCACGCCGAGATGTACCGCCAGATTGATTGCCGCGGTGCTCGACGTGCGCCGGATCATGACCGTATCCGGTGCATCGGCAAGGCCGGGCGGCGGTGCCTTGTGCATATGCAATAGGCGCACGTGCTCTACTTCGCCTGCGGCGGTTACTATCCGGCCGGCAAAGTCCCGCACCACGTCACGATAGTTGTGATTAAACCAACGGCTATCACCGAAGAAAAGCACATCAGCAAATGGCACCTTGCGCCAACTAGAATTGATCGCGATCACGCGGCGGCCGCGCAAAGCTTCGGTGTCTTGCGCGGCAACCGATGGCCCGCCAGCCACGATGAAACAGGTTTCGCCGTTCCATTCGCGGCTGACGCGCCAAATGTTTTTCATACGATCTTCCCATGCTGCAACGCCTGCGGCATGGTGCACATGTAGAGCGGGTACGAATACATCTCGACATCCGCCCACATGTTCCGCTTGTCATCGGTGACAATCCAGGAATACGCATCCTGCCCGGGAGTATCGACGAATTCGAAGCGCTCGTCGGCCGGTGCAAAAACTTCCTGAAAGATCCCGGCACCCGCCGGGAAAAACTTCACTTTCTTGTCCGGGATTGCCACGGTCGAATTGTCATCCGTGCCGCGGTAGTTCATGAACGTAATGCCACCGTAATCGAACGTCTGCCACGCGGCATCCTCTTGCAGTTTGGTAGCCTGCAAAGAAAACTGCCACGTGTGCCGGACTTCCGCCGATGCCATCAACGCATCCCAAAACGTATCGCTGGCAAGCCCATAGATCCGCACCCCTTGCCCACCAAGGCCTTTGAGTGCGCGACTGATCGCACGTTTGGTGATAGTGCATTGCGTGCGGATCGAGCCATCATCAGCACTCGGCGAAAGCGTCCAAGTTACTTCGCCGGGAAGCGTTTGCTGGAATGCATCCGACCAATCATAGATAGTCGATCCGTCGGCGTCGAGGGTGGCCCCTTGCACTGCGCCTAGCCGCATGTTTTCCCAAGTCATGGAAAAGTCACGCTGCATCAAATACTGAAACCGCTGTACCATCATTTCCAGCGATTGCATTTCCGTGATCGAGCCAAACGCGCGAATACCCGCAATCTCGCTGGCCGTAAGACGGCGGGAACGCGCAAGCCGCGGAATTTCAAACGGCCGCACCTTGCGCGAGGGTTCATCCGTGCGGCCCGGTGTAGGCTCGGAACCGCGCGGCGAAGTATGGATGATCGCCGGTTCATTGGCCCGTTCCTCGACAAAGATCCATTTGTTTCGAGGCTGGCCAAGCGGCGGCGGAACGAACAGGCCGGGGATCGTTCCAAGCGCGGTTGGCACATAGCCTTCCTTATCGATCGAGGCCGTAAGGTTGGTTGCGCTGAATGCATCCTGCCGGAATACATCCATGGTGATAAGCGGCATTTTGTTTGCTCCTGTTCAAGGCAACAAAAAAGGCCGCTTGCGCGGCCCGTTCATTCCGTTGTTTGGTTGGTGTTGATCAGGTCGACTGGTTGTCGTCCGATACGCGCACGATGATCCCAACCGCGGCAAGCTGCGTGTACTTCGCAGCCTTTTCGTTGTCAGTATCAACGGTGTCTTCAAACGTGAGATCGGCCGCCCGGACTTCGGCGTCACGTGCAACGATCGCGGCCACCACATCGCCATTCGTTGCGTCGACATCATCCCAAAGAATGGCGACGGCGGTTTGCGAGCCATCGGAACCCGATGCGGGCGATGGCACGTATTCACCGCCAGACGTGAGCTTGCCAAGCACGGTGCCGGCATACACAAGACCAGCACCGCCGGTGCCGCCGGCAATCGTCACCTTCTCACGGGTGCGATAGGGGTTCGCTTCCGAGATGATAAAGCCGCCGGCCCGGATCCGGTTTTGCAGCACGGTAGCCATTTGGGTATGCTCCTATTGTTTGCTGTCGAGGATTGATGCCGCTTCGGCAACGCTGATTTTCTTTTCTTGTGATAGTTTGATAACCGCTTGCAAGCGTCGCTTGTTTGCGATGATCGCCGGGCCGGCATCGGTGCCGGTGCCGCCGCCGCCACCATTCAACGCCACAGGCACGATGCCGTGTTGATCGCCAGCCTGTGCGCGGGCTTCCAGCAAGCTTGCTCGCACCTTGGCGATAGGGGCTTGCGCCGAGATGAAGCCTTGCGCCACGGCCGCGGCGACACCCGCCAAGGCGCAAAGCTCTAGCGTTTCGGTGACCTGTGCCGGGCCGTAGGCGGCCGCGGGCGGCGGTTCCGTCACCACGGCCGGCGGCGGTGCGGCGGGATCCTCGACGGCCGGCGGCGGCGGTGTGACCGTGATCGCCGGTTCATCTAGCTCCGGCGGCGGTGTGGTGGTGTCGCCGGTTGCGACGATTGCCGGCAAGGCGATCAGGCCTGACAGCATAGCGCGGTGTTTTTCCGGCAATGCGCTAAGCGCGAAGGCGGAAGCCATCATTGCGAGCGGCCGCGTGGTTTTGTCGGCATAACCGCGTTGCTTTGCTTCCGCCGCAGACATAAGGCGATCTTCCGCCATTAGGCCGTTGACGGCCTCCAATGTCTGCCCGGTGCGTGCCGCGTACACGTTGGCATAGCTCGCCGATACCCGATCGAGATCATC
>JACCDR011979308.1_pt1 | contig 11316 bp, 21 predicted proteins | sample 7446431 | NCBI WGS metagenome assembly JACCDR01 (sample SAMN15323443, study PRJNA562643) | freshwater metagenome | isolation source: river surface water | place: USA:Blue River Watershed | collected 2017-08-17
ACAACTAGACAAAAATATAGAGTTTACTATAAAGTAAAAACAAAAGATCTAATGTTTGGAGCCTTTAGTACAGAACAAGAAGCATTAGATCAAGTTAATTATATTAAAACACTAAATGAGGATGAATTAATAGAATTTCATAAGTTAAATTATAAAGGTAAAAGAGCTAGACTGAATACATGTAAAGGATATGATAAACATAAAAAATATTGGAGAGTTAGATTTATAGTAGATGGAAAAGAAAAATACTTTGGTAGTTATAAAACGGAAGAAGAAGCTAAAGAAAAAGCAGACCAAGTTAAAAAAGAACTTGGTGGCTTTTATTAAAACTTTTAACTATTTATTTTCTTCTATTTGATAAAAAAATTTATCACTATCTTCAGATACCCATCTATCAGTAACATTTTCTACATTTAAAAATGTTTCATCTACTTTCCAACTACTAAAATCACTTGTATCTTTATCTGTTATCCAATTACTATCTCGCCATAATAACCTGTTATTAGGAAATAAATACAGTCTTCCATCATCTCCTGTTAATAAATGACCGCATTTATAATCTGATGATTCATCACTATAAGGATTATCAAACCAGTCAATTGTTAGAATATATGTTGATTCTACAAATGTTTTATCTTTTAAAATTATTTGACACTTATGATATTTGAGAAAATCATATACTACAACATGAGCATTCTCACTAAACATATCCCATAACTGATGATAATGAAAAGGTATATCATTTCCTATTGGAGACTTAGTATATATCTCATGTATAGGTACTCTACTTCTCATAGCGCCATTACTTGTCATTACATGAAATGTAAGAATCTTACCAGCTATAGATTGAATACCAAAGGCAATTACATCATAAAACTCATTGTTATGTTCTACATTCTTTGTAAACCAACTCTTTTTAACCCGCGCCCTAAAGTGTGGAATATTATAATTCATAGATTATATGTAATAAAAAATAAGTAGATAGTTTTGTTCTATCTACTTATTCTAATACGTATTAATCTAATCTAGCAATAGTAATATAATCCACACCTTTATCAATTAGGCCAATCTCAGTAGCAGCAGCTTTTGATAGATCCAACCCTCTACTACCACTATAAGGCCCTCTATCATTAATTCTTACAATAGTAGATCTACCATTATAAGTAACTAGAAGTCTTGTGCCAAATGGTAAATGAGGAGAAGCAGCAGTAAGATCATATTGATCAAACACTTCCCCATTAGCTGTTAATCTACCATGAAAGCCTGCCCCATACCAACTTGCTAATACTTCTTCTTGTTTATTACTACTTAGATGCTCATTAATATCATCAACAGTAGGTTGTTTAGGTAAAGGTTCAAGTATTAATGGTGGCAGTTTAGATGGTACAAAACCTACTACAAAAGGACTAATAAGATTGATTAGAATTGTTGGAATTGTTATCATTTATATGTGTTGAATTTGTACAGTTATTATGTTTATACAATGTAATTAATAGAGGAAAGATTACCACTATTATTACAATATAAGGCCATAACAGAGCCAAATAATATCTCCTTATTACTACAAATAATAGTGTAATAAGGAGATATAAGATGAATAAGTATTGAATCATTCAAGTAATAATAATTAGTTATTAGAATAAAAACTGGGCTAATTATACTACAAGAATACACCTCTACCTACAAGAGTATTATCAGTTCTATTGTACAAGTTAAAATTAATACCACTAACTGTATCCATTAATAGAGGAGAAGTAAATAGTAAATAACCTTCAGTATATGTATTTATAAAGGATAAAGTTACCTCATAATAGTTACCATATAACATGGCTCTTAATTGATACTCCTCATCAATATTAAAAGGGTCAATCAGTTCATCCAATCTAACCAAGTAATCAGAGACTTCTATGTTATTCTTTTTAAAGATGTCCTTAGCAAGATTATAAATGTCTTCATTAGACAGCATACCACCTCTACTAATAAGCTTATTAGTAAGATCAACCTTTGCTAATAAGCTTCTAATAAGACAGCTTGTACCATCATCTAACTTACTACATACTTTATCTTTATACTGTTGTCTAGAAATGGAAGGACCAACACTAACTTGTACAGTATTAGCTCTAATACCACCAACAAACAAACCACCACACTTAGGACAAGTGACATTATTGTTTGTCATAGTTATTCATCCACATAGTTAAATCTTGTTTAGCAATATTAGAAACAACAACCTGTTGAGAGAGTAATAGTTTATGAAGATCAACAAGTAACTGTTTAGCATCATCAAGACTAATATTCTGTATTTGTTGACAGAAAGTTGTATGTGTGAATAACTTCTCTAGAGGTAATTGAATACTGTTTTTATAACTATTTAGTAAATAGTTATTATCTGGCTCTTTATTCTCATCTGGTTCTAACACAGCAGACATAATCTTCTCCTTATTTATATATTATCTAGTTATAATAGGTTTAAAGTCCCAGTTATATCTTAAACATCTAATAACATCATAGGCATCTTCTAATGCTCTATGATTTACAACATCTTTAAAGTTGGCTCTTTCTAAGCATTGTTTTAGGTTGGGCAACTTATCATCAACATTAGGATTAAAGAAGTACATAGCAGGATCTAATGTTCTATGAATAAACCATTCATCTAAAACTTGTTTAACATTAGGAACTCTTTTTAAAAACTGCTTATCAAAGCCAGCAAAGTTCTTACCTGCTGCCATTATCTTAGGCTGTTTAGCATTAACATCAATTATTAGATTAGTTCTAAAGAACATATCTAACTCTGCTGCTAATTGATCCTCATTAATGATATTTTCACTGGCTTCATCTTGAATGTGTTTAATTATGTCCTCATTCATCTTAAGGGCCTTAACACTACCATCATAACTATCATATCTAATATAACAATGATAGTATGGTAGTTCTTTAACATAGTCATTAATAGTAGAATAATCAATCCTATGTAGATGATTGTCTAATACAACACCAACTTCAATGATCTTATGTTTATTCTCATCAAGCCCTAACGTTTCAATGTCAATAGAAGCATAAGTATAAACATTAGATACTTGTCTAACATTAACTTGAACACCTGATTTCATTTTAATCATTATTAGCTCTCCATAGATCACATTTAAGTTGTAAGACGCGCCAAATAGATCTATCAATCTGATAGTCCTCATCATAAAACAAAGCATCTAACTTTGATGCTAACTCCTCTGTTATGTATAAGTTGTTATCAATAATAGATGTTATTTGTTCAACGGTTATATCAGAGTCTTTTACAAGATCTTGTATAGATATATTAGTATCATCTAACATGTCTTGTAAAACATCACCAGGGCTAGAAGGACACCTCTTTCTAGCCAACACACTTTCAATCTCTTCTTGTGTTAATTCAATCATGTTTATCTACGTGTATATTTAACAGCAGCTATCCAACAATCAACTAAAAGTTCTAAGGTCTCCAACTTTAAACTAGTAATGCCCTGTATATCCTTTGTTTTAAGCCAGCCAAGAAAGGCCTCTTTAGAGCCACATAATCTATTAATAATTACATTCTTTTGTTGTTCTAAGTGACTAATAGGATCATTACTAGTATCAACATAAACAGTGGGATTACTAACATTAGTAAATTGAAATGGGCCCTCATCAGTCATAATTAGAAGTACCTATTATTAATAGATTTAATAGCAGCTTTAATAAGAGTATATCTTTCAACATCTCCAGACTTATTAGATAGATTAAAGCTATCAATCTCTTCTAGAATCATTTGAAGCCACTCATTAAACCAAGTATTATAGTCATCAAGACCCACCAATTTAATAGATGTCTGTTTAATGGAGTCACTATTATTAGTCTTTAGTGCGTACCAAAAGTCCATGAATTGATAGCTGACAGGAGTGGCACCATTATTTAACTCATATGTTTCTAGAAACTGTTTAGTTTTTAATAATTGGTTAAACCCAGGATCAATACTAACTAATTTCATATTAGAGATTGCATTAGATAAAGCATACTTTCTACCTTCCAACCTACTAAATCTATCACCATGTTGAGGGTGTGATTCGCCTATTACTACATTGTAATTATCTGGATCAGTTAAATCAATTTGTCTATCACTTTTATATTTAATATAATCAAGAATAGTAATAGGCTGTCCATCTCTATCAAACAAGTTACAAATGGTGCCAGTATTAACTTTTCTAGTTAGTTTAGTCTTATCCAACTCAATAGTTGTTTGACCCCTACTAAGCGCCTTATATAACATATTAGTAGCATAGGCAGTATTACTAACAATCTTTGAATGATGTTCAAATTCAATAATAGGTTGTAGGTATGCTTTACTTGGATCTTTAATTAAAACTTTACTCATTTATTTATTCTCCTTTTAATATTGTTATTACTTTGCTTAGCAGATAAGAAGCCGCCTCAACATTATCATCATTAATCATATTGTTATTATTTAGTGTTGTAATAATATCAACACTATTATTAATAAACAATAATTCCTGTTCTGATAATGTACTTTTTCTTTTAACTAGTCTTGCTTTCCAAAAGACATTATTTAAACTATATACTTTATCACAATCAATTCTACATAGACTGTGATCCTCCTTATAGGAGGGCAGTAAGTCCTCATAGAAGTTTGTTATAGAAAGCCAATGATCACACAATAAACGTCTTACTTTAATAGAACTATGTATCTTATAAAGAGGATGACTTGATAAACCATGAATAACAGTACCCATATTATTAGTTAGAATATATGTAGTTTACTTTTTTAATACATTCTAATAAATCATATCTTTCCTCTCTAGATAATCTCTTTAAACAATATATAAAATCATTAGTTTGACTAGAAGTAAAATGTGATTCTAATATATGCTGTAGTCTAGCTTCAATCTTTTCTTTTAAACTATCTAATGCATCAATATAATCATCAAATATTTTATCCTCTACTCCAAACTTATAATCAGATATAGGAGTTCCATCATGCAATATAACTTGTATTTTATGTTCCATAATTTAATTTATAATTTTTTTTAAACTACCTAATAATATCTCTATAACAAAGCCTCAATACTACTTACAATTATATGTCTAACAAATCTTTTAGGCAGTCTAACATTACTAATGTTATCTAGTAATACAGGTTTAAATAGTGGCGCGACTTGTTCAACAGTAAACCCAGCCAAGCCACATCCAACTTCTGTGACTAAAAAGGTTAAATGTGTATTATCCTTAGCAAATTGAATAAACTTATTAATACTATCTTTAACTACTTGTAGATCAACAGATGGTCTATAAGACTTGCTTAGATCAGTAGTGATAATAGCATAAGACTGTCCTTGTAAACCTTCAGCTTGGCCATAGATAGCACCAAACTTATCTACGGCTAATTTAGCTGCTCCCAAACCGTGAAAACCTTTCAAATTTGACCCAAAGGTGAAGATTTCTCCTTGTTTTAATTCAGTAATATTATCTGGTGAATAGTTATTATAAGTTGGAGGATACAAACTATAAGTCAATTGAAACAATTTTTTACCTTGATTAGAGGTAAAATAAGACTTAGCAAATGATTCATCCCAGCCTTCTAACTGACACCATTCTTTAATATAGTCTTCATTATTAATAAGATTATAGTAAGATGGTAGTTCTATATAGACATTATTAGTATAAGGATAATAATTATTTGCAAATACAATAACAGAGTCTAATATTTCTAGTGATTTGCTTGTTCTAATAAATCTAATAGGCTCGCCATGTTTTAGACTTCTAATAAGAGCAATTTCATTGTCATAATATCTAGTAGTAGCAGTTCTAAGACCTGCTCTAATAGCTTCTATAGTGTACATGCCAAGATTAGACATGTAAAAACTCATGTTAAGAGTTGGGATATTAATCATAATTATCTAATTGTAGTTTAAATCATCTAATGAATCGCCTTGAACACCAAGATCAGTCTTAGGATTAAAAGACTACCTTGCTCATAACATCTTGCATTAAAAGCAGCATACTCTTTATTATATTCAATGTTATCAATGATGTATTGAATGTCATTATGAATATAATAAAGAGTAATTCTATCTAATTCTTCTTGATTAACAACACTGTTTAAACTATATAATCTTCTTTTTATTATTCTAAATTGATTGATTAATCTATTATAGTTATATCTAATATTAGATAGGGCTTGCTTTAAATTCATAATTAATCCTATTTAGAAATTAGAACATCTTCAGATATCAAAGATAATTGTTGTAAGGCTTCTAAACCCTCAAAACAAATAAAGGGTTTATCAATAGCGCCTTTATGCTTTTTGTATAAAACAGTAAGATACTCAGAATTTGAATATTTATTAACAGTAGGATGATAGTATTTACCAATCCAAGTCTTATCTGATTCAATGCCTTTACTGAGCTTTGCATAATCAATATTAGAAATAGGAATAGTAAAAATAGCTAAACTCTCTTTATTAATATATGTCCACATTATGTTATTCATATTAATTAAAAAAAATAATATATTGTTATATAAACTAGGATAAAAACATCTTTATAAACTTATTAAATTTATAGAAAATACTTGATAAAAGAGACTTATTATTTATTACATATAGGTTCATTACCCTCTACAAACTTACCTAACCAATTACAGTAGTAATTAGCACTAGAAGGATTATCCTTTACTTCCTCCCAGTTATTTAGTGGCATAGCAAAACCACATTTATAGTTGTAATCACAACATTTAGGATGATTAGAACCTGGTATGGATATGGGATATTTTGACTTGTCTATACTTCGTAACAATTTATTAACAGCCTTACTATCATCAAAGTAATTAAACCTTTTGTTACTAAGAACCAACTCAGGAGGCCAATTTAATTTTAATCTACCATATATAGTATTAATAGAAAGACCTAACTCCACAGACCATTCTCTAACAGTTAGGTCTTTTCCTTTATATTTAATTGTTTTAACAGGCATAATTAATTAATTATTAACTCTAATAAATAAAGACTATAAAAATTTATCTAAATTACAATTATTAGGATTTATCAAAGCATAGTAGTCTCCAAGTTGATCTTTATCAAATAAATAGTCCATTAAAGTTGGTTCACCTTGTTCATAGACAACCCAACCTTCACCATCACTAACATTAAATAAAGCGGTAACAACTTTACCTTGTGAGGCCCAAAAAGGGCCCTCAACAACTAACTTATCATCCCTAATATCTTTAACAATACATGCTGTTGCTCGTCTACCTTTGCCATCGTAAGCTGGATAAACAGTATCACCAACTTTAATAGACTTTAAGTACTGTAAATACTTTTGTTGTAAGTTATAATGAGCACTATTTGGCTTTACTAATTTCATATTAATCTATTTACATCTGTCAATTTAAGAGCACTAATAACCTCTTTAAATACTTGTATATTAGCAAGATTAAATATAGGTATGTTATAGTCTCTAGCAATTCTAATAGCCTGACTAGTACCACCAACATCTTTACCATCTGGCGTCCAACAAAGGATAAAGTCAACAGGACTATTTAAGTCTAAACCTAACACACAATAACTATTTCTAGCCATTAATTTAAGACCAAATTGATTTAATGCTGATGGATTAGGATGATACTTATACACTGTTTGTATAGCCTCATTCCAATTACCCAAGTCACTACAATTAATAAAGTCTAACCTATTACTAATCCTTTGATTATGTATATTACTAGGCATAAAGACTTTATATATTTGAGTACCTGCTAAGAATGCAGTGTCTGCACCATCAGCGCCACCAGTATATAAAGTAAATAGCTGATGTTCTAACCTTTTAGCAATCCACCTTATATATGTCAACATATAAGGTGGTGTTAATCTAGACCCAACACCACAATATGTTAGATGTTTACCCATGTCTTCATTTTGTTTGATTAGGTCTAGAAGAAGTAAGTTAAACTCAGTCTTATCAATAATATTGATTAAAAACGGTGAGTTCATAGTGAATTATTAACAACTTCATTAACAAACTTTATTGGCTCAAGATCTAACTCTTTAACAATATCAAATGTAATTCTTTTTATATTCTTTACTGTCCTTGAATAATAAGAAACAAGAGTTAAAGCAAATAAAAAGAAGAAAAAAGCAAAAATACTATTTATGTAAAAGAAGTCAAAGCTTTTATATATTCTATAGGTAATTAGAATTATAGTACTTGTACCTAAAACATCATTAATCCAATACAAAATAGAATGTCTATCCATACAATAGTTATATCTAATGTACTCAAATAATTTAGTGTAATTAAATTGAGTCACCTCCTTTTTAAGTTGTTCGTATAAATAAGTATCAGACTTCTCTCTAAAAACACCTATAAATACAATTAATAAAATTGTAAATATAAGAAAGTTAGAAAACAATGTAACTATTTCTATATTGATATATAGAGGCAAAGAAGCAATAATTCCAACAAATAAGTTAAGCCAAATCTTATTAAGCATAAATAGTAAAGTTGATTTATATTTACATACAGTATTAGCTTTAGCCTGTAGTAAAGAGAATAAATCATTTACATTATACGTATCATCAGTCATAAAATCATTCATCATATTAGTTTATATAATAGTAAATTACAAATTAAATTGGCCCAATAAACAACTTCTTATTAGGATGTTTTAGTAATTGTTCTTCTACATGTTTATGTATATGTTCAATATGATTATACTGTATAAACTCAGTCTTCATAAATAGACCAATTCTTAACAACAAATTCTAAACAAGGGCCAATATTCTTATCAACATGAAAGGGATCAAGATTGGTGGCTACAATAGCTTGTCCTAACTTAGGATTATAGTTATATATAAGATTAAATAGGTGTTGACCCCTTCTAAGTTCAGAAGGTCTATCTTCTAGTAATGCTTGCATAAACCTAACAAATGATTCAGATGTTATAGACATAATACATCACCAATTAGTTATTAATAATAGCGCTCTTTAAATCCTTGTAACTAAAGCCTTTAACACTATAGAGTCTAAGAAGATTATTTATATGACCATTATTATAATCTTTAAACGTATCTACAAATTGCCTTCTAGTTGATGTTGGATTATTCTTAATCCAATCAATAAGTCTAGCATTAACAGGAGAGATATTTATAGTTGTTTGATCACCATCAAATATAAATCTACCTCCTCTAGTACTGTTATATTTGGGGCTAAACTTGGCTTTATAAGCATTAGTAGCGTGAATTAACTTAGATGGATTCTCATTAGAAACAAGAATAACTCTACTCGTTTCTTCCATAGGTACATTCCTTTTTAGATGAGTGATGTAACCATACAAATTTAAGCTATGTCCAATATAAATAACGGTGTTACTTCTATCTAAGAATAGTAATAAACCCTCCTTAGTAATAACATCACTTTTTCTTAGAACATCGGCCCAATTATTATTGCCTTCAATCTTAATATCATAGATGTTACTAGCATCATGATGTTTACACAAAAAGTTAATCATATTAAATGAAGACTTCTTAACTCTTTTTGTTGGATCAGATAAACGTGCCATATTAGTTATTATTGTTCTTATTACTATTTACAAACACAATAAAAGACACCTTATATTAAAAGGTGTCTTTTATTATTACTTATTATTTTTTTGAATTACTATTAAGTGTAGGTAATATAAAACCTAGCATTTGATTGAGATCTTTTATTTTGATCCATTTCAAACTTAGCTGAAAGTGAGGAGGTTAAACTAGCAAGTAACAAGTCTTGTAAGTTGTCTCTTGTCTTTAAAACATACTTAGCAGTAACAGTTTTATTAATTAGATCATGAGTATATTTAACAACACTAATAACACTGTTTGGATTTAATTTATATAAACTCTTATATAGAAAGTCAATTAATGTTTGATCTCTAGAAGGCACATAATTAACAGTATATGTTTTTAGTTCTTCTGTTAAGGGCCCATTATTAATGCTGTCAATAGCTTTTGTAATAGTCTCCTCATTAAGACCTTCTACAATAAGATAATCACCTTTAATTGTGGTGCTATTAATATCAACGCCCAACACTTCTACAAGCTTATTAATAAGAGAGGGATTTCCAAAGAAGGGAAATAAATATTTATTTGTTGTCATGTTGTTTATTAGTTCTCTATTGTTATTTATGATTCTACATTACATTATTACAACCATCTAATCAATAACTATATTGTAGTATAAACCCAATATAGTCATACTTGTTATTAACACTTTTATTATATAGAATCTTTATCAAGTAGAGTTGAAATGTTAGAATTAAATATAGAATCTGTGCTAATAAGATTAATATTAGTTGTATTATTAATCTCTTCAGACTCTTTTATTAGCTGTTGATACTCAGGTATATCTGTTAAAAACTCACTGATAGATTGATTTATATAAGGTATCTTTGGATCAATGCTGTCACTATCATTTTCCCTAGCAAGTATATAATCAATAGGATTAATTACACCTAAAGATTGGGCTTCTTCTAACTTAATATCAAAGTCTTCAACAATCTTATAAGAGCCTATTAATAACTTACACATAAGATGTCTATTAATATTAGAAAAGAAAGCATCATATTCATCTGGTCTATTAACAATATCTAACTTTGATAGATCTTCTTTAAACTCATTAAATGTATCAAGATAATTCTTTAGATGTTCTTCTTTGATATCTTTAAACACAAAAAATAACTCTTCAAGGTAGAAGGCTCCATTATTTAATGAATTTGTATTTGTTAGATAGTTATCTTTTGTTAGTGGTTTAGCGCTAAATAAGCTTAAGCTTATATGAGCTTCTGCCATAAAAGGAAATAATAAATATTTAAGTTCTTTATCCCTATACTTATTTGTTAAAGACAATATAGCTTTAACATCAAACACATAATATTTCATAGTTTTAATTTGTTTTAATTTCCTTAAGTTTAATAGAATCGGGCTTATATATTATATTTAAATACTGCATCTTATAATTATAATCTTCTGTATTCATATCAACAATAAACCTTGGATGCCAATTAGTGGTTTTACCATCACTATCAAAGACATAAATTATGTGTGATGGGTTTAAATCTGAAGGACTATCTATTAAATCTTCAATGTCTTTAATAGAACAACTTTGTAGAACATTATTACTAGGTTCAAAGCAGTATAAGTCTTCAATACTATACTATTACTTTTAAAAAGTATTGCACCTTGAGGAGCCTCCTTTGTTCTAACAGACATAAGGTTAGTATTAGTTAGGATATAAGATAAAGATACATATACTGAAGTAT
>JACCDR012064109.1_pt1 | contig 11316 bp, 7 predicted proteins | sample 7446431 | NCBI WGS metagenome assembly JACCDR01 (sample SAMN15323443, study PRJNA562643) | freshwater metagenome | isolation source: river surface water | place: USA:Blue River Watershed | collected 2017-08-17
CGAGAGCCGCCTTGAGGCGCGGGAAGTAGTCCGCCGCCTTCTCGTCGCTCATGACAGCCAGCTTCTTGACGGACTTCGGCAGCGACGCCAGGACATCCGCCGACTCCGCGAGGTGCACCACCTGCTGAGCGGCCTTCATTGGCGGCAGACTGACCCTGACACCGGTCTTCTCAGCGGCTTCACTCACGGCCTGGCGATACGCCGCAACGGCAGCAGCGCCCTTCTCGCCACCAATCTCCGCGCCCTCCTGGGCTGCCGTGAGCAGCGCCTTGAAGTGACTGAGTGGCTTGCCGGCGGCGGCTGACCACACCTTCACCTCGTCAGCGGCGGCGCCGTATGATTTGACGGCGCGTCGCAGCGACTGCGGGCTAACGGCCTCTTGAGCCTCGGCAACGGCCTTCTTGGCGGCCTTACTGATGGCGCGAGCGTCGTGAGCGGCCTGGCGCAGAGCAATGGAGTCGCGATTGATTGACTGCACAGCCGCTTCGGCTCGACGAGCTGCAATGCGGTTCTCAGCTGACTTACCGGCGGCACCAAGACCGCGGCTAACGAGACCGAGGCCAGCGGACAGCATTCCGCCCATTCCGGCTCCGGCGACTAGCGTCTCGGCGGTGATGGGGTCGTTGGCGAGGCTGGCGGCACTAGCGGCCATGCCGGTGCCCTGAATAGCACCCTCAATGGCCAGGGCAGTCGTGGTGCCGCGCCCCAGCACTTTGGCTCCGGCGGTTCCGGCGCGAGCTGCGAGGGCAGTGGGAGTGAGCTTGGCACCAGTGGCCAGTGCACCGGTGCCACCCGAAGCGATGAGGGGAGCAATGGCGCCAACCAGCTCGGTGCCCAGGCGAATGCCGGGGTTGCGACGCGCCCGCTGCCGAGTCTCCTCGTCGTCCAGCAGCAGGTCGCTGATGCCGATAGTGGCACCCGAGAGAAGGCCCTCGGCGCCAGCCGCCAGTTGCTGACCGGTGGTGGTGTAGTACTCCTCCGTCGCCTGCTCGCGAAGCCGAGGCACGGCCTCAGCGATGGTCTCGGCCTTGTGCCCCAGCTTACCTAGCGACTCGGCTTCAGTGTCGCTTACAGTAACTGGCTTGACGTCAAGGATGCTTGTGGGCATATTATTCCGTCAGAAAGTCACTGACAGTGTACCTGGGCAGACCAGCCGCTTCGCGCTCTCTGTCAATGGTCTCGATGAGCGCCTCCGCGTAGTTGGCCTGCTGGCGGTCGTTCTTCGGGTCCGCCAACTTATCGAGCGCTGAATAGGCATCCAGCGCCGAGTTGCCAGCCCAGGGGTCGGTTGCCATCTCGTACAGGCTGTCCATTCCGAGTGCCCAGTTCGGTTCGGCGAACGCAGCGGCCACTGTGCTATTGCCGGCGTATTCCAGTTCGCCCTTTCTATTGGCCGGAGGCGTCGGAAATACACCGAGCGGGTTGGGCTTCGCCGGAGTTACACCGCCCTTCTCAGTTGAGGCCGGGCCGGTGATGACCTTCAGCAGCTCCTTGACGCGCGACTTCTCCTCACCACGAGCATCGCCCCTGAGCTGGCCGCGCAGCGACTCACTGCGACCGAACGTCCCGACGGCTCCCGACGGCAGCCCGGCCTGTTCGTCGCCACTAAGGGGCACTGAGTTGGCGCCAATCTCCAGGTCCATGGCCTCAGCGACTTCGTACTCCATGTCACCGAGCAGTCGGTTCAGGGAGTCCATGCTGTCGTTGGAGAAGAGAGTGTTCTCGGGAAAGCGCGCCTGGTGACGTGCGGCCTCGGGCTCACTGGCCGCAGCGCCCGACTTAGCGTACGTGTAGTCGGCCAGCAGACCCTGGCGCCACGCCCGCGCTCTCTTGGCGAACGAGTCGTTGGTCATGGCAGCGCCCCAGCCGCCGTTGTACTTACCCGCCTCAGCAGCCAGGCGGTGATATTCGTCAGCGCGCGCCAGGAATGCCGCCTGCTTTGCTGACCGGGTGCGAAGCTCAGTGCGCTTGGCGTCTGGGGTGTCAGGGAGGAACCTGGCAATGGCCTTTCCGGCGCCCGACCTAGTGGTATCGAAGATAATGCCCTGCAGCGGGTCAGTCTTGCCGGCAGCCCTGGCCTTGGCGGCGTTGGTGTTAGCTTCCTGCTGAGCGATGCCGATGCGCTTGCTCTCCTGGAGGGCATTCATTTCAGCCTTCCACTTGTCGAGGGCGAGACCGGACTCCTGCATCGACCGTGTGAAGTACCGGTCACTAATGGTCGCCAGCTCCTTGTTGAGCTCCGCCCGGATGCTGGCTGCTGCTTCACGACCGCGCGCCTGAGCGAGACGGCTACCGAATTGAGCGGTGGTCGCCTCCATCACAGCGGCAGCTTCCGCCATCATCATGCCGCGCATTCTCGACCGAGCGTCCGCTTCGTCGCCGGCCTCCGACCGCGCCATGTCCCATAGAACGCGCTGCCCCTCCGACAGCTTCTCACCGCGACGGATGCGCTCCTCCTGCAGCGCAATGTGGCGGTCAATCATCTGGCTCATCATGCCGCGGACGTCGGCAACGGGCGTTCCCTGCGCCGCCAAGAACCCCTGGGCAAAGAGAGAGCCGACGGCACCGGCCCCTTCCCACGCCGACAACTTGAGACCCGGCTGGATGGCTGCGGCGGCTGTGGCGGCCAGCTGCTGCTCGTAACGGGCGCGGTATTCGCTGGTGCGCTCAGCGGCCAGACCGGCAGCAGTACTCTCGGCAGCGGCGAACATCGATGCGAGACGGGCCTGCTCCCTGAACTGACCCGCGCGAGCAGCCTCTTTCTCGCCCTCGACGTTCCACACTTCTCGGGCAGCCGATGCCTTGTCACCGCCAACCGCAGCTGCGAACCTCGCTTCGGTATCGGCCGCCGCGGCGTTGCGATTGTGAGCCCCGGCCATTTCCTGGTTGAGACGGCCCTGAGTGGCAACTACCTGCGGGTGCTTAGCGAACGCCGTGCCCGACTCGCCGGCCGAGAACGACTGCCCGGTCCTAACGGAAGAAGGAGGCGGAGGAGGAAATGGCTCGCCCGGTGCATTCAGCTGCGGCGCCGCCAGTGGCCCCGGTGCCGGCTGAACTGGCAGAGGCTGGGTGACTCCGGCGCCCGGCGCCTCCGTCGAAGAGGGTGGAACCGAACCGTTGAACGGCTGCGGCTCCAGCACCTCAACGGGCGGCGGCATCGGATTGCCGTTCTCGTCGACGTACTGCGGCCCCTGGGGCGTCGGAATCCAGAATGGCATATTAACCCCAGAGAACGGACGGCGGAGCGGTGCGCGGGTCGGTGGGCTGCGGGCCGTACGGGTTGTAGTTGCCGTAGAGGCCGTTGGTACCAGCGTACGGGTCGAAGTTCCACGTCGGCGGAGGCAACGGCGCTGCCGCCATTCGCTGGCCAGCCTGCGCCGCTGGAGCCGGAGCTGCCTGAGGAGCCGCTCCCTTTTGCATTCCGGCACCCACCATCTGCATCATCCCAGGAAAAGCGCTGGCGCCGCCGGCCAGGATTTGCGAACCGGTACCCGGCGCCATCGCCTGGAGGCTGCCACCGGCGCCCGCGAGAGCTTGCAGCTGTGACCGGTCGTTGAGCGCCTGCTGGTTGAGCTGATTCTGAGCGTTGGCCAGCGCAACCTCGTTCATCTGAGCGGCGTTGAAGCGGTTGGTCGTCTCATCAGCGCCCCGGGCTCCGTGAAGAGTCAGGCCCAGCTGGTTGATGGCTCCCAGCTGCTCATTGACGCGCGCCAGACCGGTGTCGCGAGCCACTTGCGCCTGGCCCTGCGAAGCGTTGTTGGCCGCCGCTCGATTGGCCGCTCCGGCATTGACGCCGCGACCGATGGCACCGCCCGCCAGGCTGGCCTGAGTGCCGGCAATGCGGTCCGATGCTTCGCGCATCTGCAGCGCCGCGGCACTGGGCCCCTGACCGCGACCCATCGCTTCCAGCTGGCCGACGAGCGCCTGCTGGTTGGTTCTGAATTCGCTGTTCTGAGCGCCAGTGGCGTTGACCTGCGGAGCCGCCCGGATGGCGTACTCCTTCTCCAGCTCGAACAGCCGCTTGCGCAGCTCCTCGTCGTACTTCGGACCGCCGGAATCGCCGAACAGACCAGCAACGCCGCCGACAATGGCGCCACCAGCAGCACCGATGGCAGTGCCCCAGCCGGGCAGAACCATCGTGCCCAGCGCCGCCCCGGTCATTGCGCCGCCGGCCGCTCCTTGCGCTCCCTGACTGTAATTAGGCATGGCTGCCCTCCTCCGTTACTGGTGGTCCGCCAAAGTTGCGCGGTGGTGTCCTGGTTGCTCCGGGGCCAGCCGCCATCTCGACGGCCACTTCCGAAATGTGCACAGTGTCGTTGGGCGCTCCGCCATCCGAGAATCGGAAGCTGACGGTGCCGCACGGCTGCTGCAGCAATCGCCGCCGGTAGCGGTAGACTCCGTCGGGGCTGGGCATTGCCGGGTCAATCCACGCCGAGTCGTCGGTGTTCCAGACGCCGTTGCCAGTGCCCCAGCCCTGAACAGCAATCTGGTCCTCGGGGTCGAACGTGAAGTTGTCGCGCCACATCGGGCTGCCGTCGTAGTGCACCCAGCAGCGAAGAGTGTGCGGTCCTCGGTAATCACCGATGACGGCAACGCGGCGCGCTTCGTTGTTGCTCTGGGCCGGTCCGCCAGTGCCAATCTCTCCAGTGTGCCACGAGTACTCGTAGTGGCGACCGCCGTCAGTGCTCGGCTCCTCGTTCTCCAGTAGCACCAAGCCGGACAGGTCATTGAGAGCGACGGCCACCAGGCCATCGGGCTTGCGAACGGCGCCGGCAGCCGGCAGCCCCGACCACGTCGCCCAGCGCGGTGCTGAGCCCGGCGAGTGGTCCCACAGCAGCGCTCGACCAGTGGACGTGTACCACCGCACTTCACGCAACCGAGGTACTGGAACGCACGCCACGACGCTGGCCGTCAGCTCCTTCGCCAGTGGTTCCACTTCGCGACTGATGTCGACGACGCCGCCGGAGTTGCTGACGAGGCGCGGTCCGGCCTTCGACCAGTACACGAGGCCCAGCTCAGTGAGAGCCGTTCCCTCGTGGATCGCAGCACCGGCTGCACCAGCAACCACCTCGGCCGTCTGGTACGCTCCGAAGCCGCGGTTATCCGGCCCATCGCCGCCGACCAGCAGTACTTCGTTGGCCGTGAAGACAACGAGCGACTCCCCGACGGCTCCGATGGACACAATAGCACCCGTCGTCACGTCGATGTACCCGGCCTCGTCGTCCCATCCGGCAGTTGTGGACGGGTCGCGCAGCTTCGAATGGGCAATGCGGCCGTCCGGCAACTCACCGCCAGCGAAGAACAGCCGGTTGCGCCCGCTGGCGATGACGGAACAGCCGGGTGGTGCTGCGTTCTCAATCTCGTGCGCCTGGCCGGTGGGGGCGGTGAACGGGTCGGCTGGCCGGCTAATGAGCGCTGCGTTACTCATGAAGTCGTTGAACACGACGGTGCCGGTGAACGTGAAGTGGTTCTGGGGGGCGAAGACGGCGTTACCAGCTGACGCCAGGTAGAACGTCGCTCCGGGGCCCGACGCCGACCCCTCAGTGGCGTACACCTCGAACCACGCGCCGTATCGGTTGGTCAGGGGCAGCGCCGTGAACGTTACGTTGTTGCTGTTGTGACCGCCACCGACTGCCGAGGCAGTGAACGAGAGCGCCGGCGACCGCGTGACTTCGCCGAATGCATTGCGGTGCACTGCGTACACCCGGTAGGATCGAATGTCGCCGACTGCCAGGCCGCCACCGACGACGTTGGCCGACGCGACGCTCTTGACCTCCGGGTACGTCAGGAAGCCGGCTTCGACGCAATCAACGCCGTCGAACGACTGAACAGCGGAACCGGCGAAGTACACTTCGTTGTTGAACTGCGCCCATCGGACGGGAGGCAGGAAATCGTAGCGGTTGACAACCGGGAACAGCGACGTAATCTCACTGGGCGTCAGGCGGCAGCTGACAACGGACCCGAACCACCGGCGCGTCGTCGGCTCAATGTTGTAGCCCTGACCCGGCAGCGGTCGCACTGACGTCAGCGACGCGTCACCGGAGGAAAAGAACGCCGGTGCACCGCCGCGTGACCAGCATCCGGCAATGCGGCCCGGCCAGATAGTGCCCTCGCCGTTGCCGATGACCAGGTGGTGCGACGACTGGACAGTTCCGGTGTCCGGCACTGAGTGCATTACGACCGCCGGCTCGCAACCGATGCGGAACGCCCGAGTGGACAACCGACACCAGGCGTAGGTGTGCCGCGCAAATATTGCGCCATTGCGGCGGTTAGCGGACTTGACGCAATCCATTCCGCCAATCTGGAACGTCCCGTAGACGGTGAACTGCGCTGGACTACCGCCGCTCGGGTACGGGTGCCACAGCGCCGTAGCCGTTACGCTACTGGGAGGATTCAGGTCCAGGTTAAGGCGCGCGTCAATGGCAGCACCGCCAGCGGTGTACATGCGGGTGTGAGCGCCAGTGGCCGACTCCCAGACGGCGCAGATAGTGCCGTTGTTGTGCACTGCAACACCCAGGACGCCAACTGCCGTCTCACCGTCGGGGTTGAGAACAGTGCCGACGCCAGCCGGAGACGACTCGCGGGTGCCACCGCGCCAGTACGCAATCTTCAGGTCATTGGTGTCGCGCCACAGCACCAGGAACCGGTCGTCGCTGATGGTCTCGACGTCGAACCGCTGTCCGCTGGCCCACTGCGCCGGGGTGGACCAGGTGCGCACGTCGGACTCGGCGGCGAACGAGAACCACAGCTGATTGCTGGTGTCATTCCACAGCGCCACGAATGCGCCGGCGGAGTGCACCATCTTCAGGGTGTTCGAGAAGTTGTTGGCACCGGTGACCGTTGCCGCTCGCGTTAGGTGCGTCCCGCTGGATGCTTCCTTAATCTGAAACGTGATGTGCGGACTGCCGCTGGCGGCCAGTGCCACTACCTCGTAGTGCTCGCCGGCCACTGCGTCGGTGGCTTGGATTCTGTAGCTGCCAATGTCAACGGGGTCGGCGTCAACGAACGGCACGTACGCAGGGATACCGCGTTCAACTGATGCGGAGGCTCCGCGCCAGTAGCGACTGCCGCCGGCCCACCGCGGTTCGTCCTCGGTGCGCGTCAGGATGCGGTCGCCAGTGGTTACGCCAAGGACATCATTGAGGGTGAAGGCACCGCGCAGCTGCGTGGCATTGGGCCACAGGATGGGCTCATTGCTGAGCGCCTGGTCAGCGTTGCCGGGAGACCAATCACCCCAGCCGAACAGCCACGACCGGTCGGTAACCTCTTCCTGCGGCAGTGCCGGCAGAGGGGCGTTGGCCGTCACTCGGTCGGCGGAGTGGCCGTTGCGCTTCCTGATTTCGGCGTTCGACAGGAATTGAGCATTGTTCAGCTCGCGCAGTGCCGTCGGCGGGCGCAGTGCTCGGCCGTCGCGCAGGTCGACACCGGCTGCTCCGACGGGCACCTGGACTAGCGCCCAATCGTCACCCGCCACGTCCTGGTTGGTTGGCTGAATGCGCGGCATTACGGCCTGTCGTACGTGACTTCAACGCCGAGGCAGATGTCGCCGCCAGCCGGCATGTTGATGGCCACTGAGAAGAACTCGTTGGTCGCCACGGTGTCAGCGCTGGTCAGGGACACCGAAGCACTAGTCGCTCCGACGGCCGTTGTGGAGCCGGTGCCGCTGACGAGAGCGGGCGTAACGGCGCCAGTCGTCGATTTGTAGACCTCGATGGACGCAGTGCCGCCGCTGGTCTTGATGAAGCGGGCGGTAACCGACTTGAAGCGCTCTCCGACCAGGAAACCGGGCAGCTGCATTCTGAATCGCGCCGGAGCGACATTAACGACGACGCCGGCGGCTGCAACCAGGTCGTTGCCGCAGTTACCGACTTCGTTATTGTGCACGACAGCCGGCAGCACTCGAACGCGGTCCGGCGTCTTGATGTCGGCGGAGCCAGTCAGCGTGATGTTAGCTGACGTCGTGATGGCTTGGTCGATGGTGCCAACGGCGCCAACATTACCGGAATTGTCGACCGTGACGAACGTAACTCCCGACGCCGGGGTGGCTCCGAACAGCCAGGAAGCTGGCGACGCCACTGCCTGGGCGCCCAGCGTCACGAAGGTGCCGGAAGCGCGCAGCTTGATATCGTCAACCTGAAGCGTCGACCAGTCGTTGGTGTCGTCAGTAAAGACGTACTCACCGCTGGCGTCAACGTACGTTACGCGAGCCGGGTTGGCGCCGCCGTAGTCGCCAACAATGCCGCCGATGCCCGCTGCGTTGATAACGCCGCCCGACGTGAACTGCACCAGACCGCCGGACGTCTGGCCGTAGAAGTTGCCGTTGAACGCGAAGAAATCGCCGGTGGCACGGCCGGAGGTGCTGGCTTGGTTCTCGAGACCGACGCGGCTGAGGCTGGTTAGAGCGTGACCGCCGGCTGACAGGTCAGAAATCCAGTCGAATTCGCTGGGCACAACGAGCGGCTCCAGGTCGGCCTGGATGGTCTGCAGCGCCGCCAGAATCTTACCTAGCGCCGTGGCAATCGGGTCGCCTAGGACCGGGTAGACAATGTCAAGTGGCTGACCGGGCACGTTGGCTCCTCAGTGGAAAGCGATGGTGACGGTCACGGCCGCCGAGCTGGTGATGTCGATGGATTGCGAATCGGAGTGCGTTCCGGCTTCCCACAGCTGCGCATTGGCCGACCGTCTGGTAACAGTCCAGCCGGTGACCGGCGAACCGAGACCGTGGACGACGCGAACGGTGGTGGCCGACGGGAAGACGACCGGAACGGAGCGCGACCAGACGAACGGCGCTGAACGAAGGGCCCTCAGGAAGTCGCGGATGGTCAGTAACCACCGAGAGACGGAGCCGTCACCTGGTGCCGCGCCGCTTGGCGCTGACGGGATCAAACTATCCACCGCCAGCTGCTGGGGTCAACTGGCGCCGCACCGTGAGTGTCCTGGCCACGACGTTCGGTACCCCGGAATCTGAAGTCCACATTGCGGATGCGCGGTGCTTCGTTAACAAGTGCCTGCTGAGCAGCCAAGTCCAACTCACCGTCCCACAGCCGAATGGCGTCGCGGATGCTAGGAGGGACTGTGCCGTCGCGCGTAGCCGCCGAAAGAGCAGCACCCAGGACAATGCGCTCGTCGAGGCCATCGGGCATGTAAATGAGCGTTGTTTCGTGGTCACCGGGTGACGCCGTAACTAGTGCCGGTGGTGACGGAATAATGACAACGCGGTAGTCACCGGACGTTGGTGCCGGGTGAAGCAACGCCGTCGGGCCGGTGGTGTAGCTGTTAACCAGCTCCCAGTGCGTCGGTACACCGAACTCGAACTTCAGGAACGACGTCGGGACAATGCTGTCCACGGTGTGCCGCTGTGGTAGCCACACCGGCCCCTGGTCGGTTACGAGGTAGACACCGACGACAGCCAGCGGTGTTCCGATTTCCACCTCGTCGAACCCGACCTCGAACAAAATCTGCTGTCGCTCGGGCGCCAAAACGCCGGCTCTGATGAGCGCTCTGTAACCTCGCCGCGTCTCGCGATTGAGCCACATAAGCCACGTGGAATCGGGAATCCAACCCCGAACGGCCACTTCATCGGCGTCGACAATGGCCTTCGCCCTGTCGAGCAACTCCTGAACTGATACGAGCAAGGTTGGACTCCCTGTTCCAGCGGCTTACGCCGGGTCCTTGAAGGTGCGGCTGCCGGGACCCTGGAGGATGACGCGGACCAAGTCGTTGTCATCCGGGTCCTCAACGGCCGGAGTGCCGTCAAGGGACGCCGTTGCCACCTGGACAACGCGCGTCGCCGGGTTGTAGCTGTCGCGGACCACCCACGCCCGCGAGAACTTGGTTGGCGCCGCCGCCATGCTGATGTGAGCGTCGGCGTACGTCAGCTGCTGCGGAAGAATCGGCAGCGCCTTGAAGGTGACGGTGAAGAGACCGGCACTGGTTCGAGCAACGGACTGGAGAATCGACGACTTGCCGTCCCGCAGAGTGTCAGGGGTCGTGGACCCGTTGATGCGGAACGTGAAGCGAAGAGTTACCAGCCGCTTCTGGTATTGCAGCTCTTCATTTTCGGCTGGAGTGGCCATTATTGTTCCTTACGCCGTGGCGAACGTCGCGTTGGCGATGGGGTAGACGCAGGTGAGGTGGTACCAGCAGCGGAACCGAATCTCGATGCCGTCGCCGGCGCCAGTGCCCTGGGCCGGAAGGCGCATCGTGACGTTGCCGTCGTCGTCGATGATGTGCGGCACACCCTTCAGGTGATGGAAGCGCCACGTCGAGAAGTCGAGGATGTAGCCTCGACCCGACTTCATCACCGGGATGGCAATGACCGGGACGGTGCCGTAGACGGTGCGAACCATCAGGGCGCCGGTGCCGAACGTCTGCTCGGCAACGGGGTCGCGGGTGATGCGGCCCGCCAGCTCCTGCTCCAGGAGGTACCAGTCGCCGGTGCTGACGCAGACGGCGTACTTGCTCTGAGCCTTGTTGATGAAGCGGCCCATGCGCGAGAAGGCGAACTTAATCGTCTCCTCGATGGAGCCCTGGAAGTCGTAGCGCCAGCCGGCGAGGTGGTTGGGGTACAGCGACCGGTCGACGCCGAGGAACAGCGTGGCCGACGGGTCGGTGGCCGGGATGAACGACGGGATACCCGGGGAGGGGGCGTCGTAGTCACCGCGGATGTAGATGTAGTCAAGGGCCGCAACGTCACCGGCGGAGGCGTCGGCAGTGCGGGTTGCAGTGACGGTCGGAGCCGCGGCGCCGTAGTTGACGCCGGTCACCAGGTACTTGTCGGCCCTCAGCGCGCCGCCGGTGCGGGTGGCGCTGAAGTCGAGGAACTGGCCGTTCTGGAAGTTGTACGCGTCTTCCGGCGACTCGAGGGTGAAGACGCGGGTGGCGGCGGAACCACCGAGACCACCGGTGGCAATGCGACCGATTTCACCGGCCGAATCGCCCCAGAGCACCTTCTCGAGGCGCTCCATCATGTAGTCGTTCTCGTTCTCGGCCTCGTTGGCCTTAACGTTGATGAACGCACCGGCCGACGACTGCGCCATCGCCAGGCCCTGGATGGTGATGCGCGAGTAGAGCGTCTTGGGTCCACTCACCAGCCAGCGGTACGCCTTGCTGGGGGTGTAGTCCTGCATACCGTAAGTGAACGAGTGGCTGGCGGACGCGCCCTTGAAGACGTTCATGATTTCATAGAACGCCTCGCCACTGGCAAGGGAAGTGTCATTCCGCGGCATGGCGCGGAGGGTCGGAACCTTCCGCAGCGACATGTTCGTGCGGATGGGCATCGAGTACGTTCGCTTGAAGTACTCGACAAGAGCTGAG
>JACCDR010157651.1_pt1 | contig 11315 bp, 13 predicted proteins | sample 7446431 | NCBI WGS metagenome assembly JACCDR01 (sample SAMN15323443, study PRJNA562643) | freshwater metagenome | isolation source: river surface water | place: USA:Blue River Watershed | collected 2017-08-17
ACTCAACAACCTTTACTACACAAGATCTTATCGATCGCATATTGGAGATCGAAGCACAAGGTTATGAGATTGTATTTTGTATTGCTGACTATTTAGCAGTGTTAAATAAAAAAGGTTTGACCATGGGTGCTCATGGTGATGAGTTACGTGATCAACATCGTCGTGTACGTAGTTTTACCAACCCACGTGGTATTACTTTTATGACCCCGCATCAGATGTCACAAGATGCGATTCAATTATTGCGTGATGGTAAGAAAGATGAATTAGTGAAAAAAGTAGCTGGACACAACTACTATGATGGTTGTAAACGCATAGGTCAAGAACCTGACTTAGAGTTACATTTGTACGTAGTGGATGTGGGTGATACCAAGTACTTAGAAATAGGTCGTGGTAAACATCGTGACATCAACGACACTGATCCTAAGAAGTTGTACACAGTGTATAAATTCGAAGATTACGGTACGATACCACCTGATATCCATGGCGTAAATAAATCACGTCGTAAGGTCGGTGGTGGTAGTCTATCTGGTGAAGGTGATGATTGGTTTGAAATAGCATAAAAAAGAATAGATACTCCCATGCTACCTAACTGGTAGCATGGGAGTATCTGTCGTATATGCGAATAAAAGAGGGTTCCCGAAGGAACCCTAAGCAAAAAAGAGAAACGTATGCGTAACAGACGAATACCAGCACAAACAAAGAATAGATCGATGTGAGCACATTCAATCAATTAGCATATAATACTACACTAATTTTTATTTACTAAAATATTCATCCAGTAATGCAGCTATTTCAGTTTGTGTTTTAAACGGTTCATTCACAATAACACTGTGACTTTCAAAACAATCCACTGTCTTACGATAGTATTCTAGTATACGTTTATGGAAGTCGATACCTTGTTCTTCATAAGAATCGTCTTTGTGTTGTTTTAATGCTAATCGAAACGCTACTGCATCGCTAGGAACATCAATCAACATGATGTGTGGAATAGGTATTTGATAGTCATGGAACAAATTACTGTATTCATCAAATGCGATCATTGGGTCTTTGTCTTCCATCAGGTAATTGTACACCATGGTTGATAAGAAGCAACGGTCGTGAATAACTAACTGATTTTTTTCAAATGCTGGTAAGATAATATTCTTGATGTTCCATTCTACTGAATGACGAATCAGTCTTAACTTATATTCTTTACCTTGCTGTGTAGGTTGTAGACCTAACCTCATTGCTGCAAAACCAAATTCATTGTTGTAATAACTGGTTGTAGCAAAAGCAACATCATTACGTGTACAGTATTCCATCATCATCTTAGTGATAGTGGACTTACCTACCAATTCACCACCTTCTAAAGCAAAACTTTTATCAAACATACGTTTCTTTCCTATTGTAAAGTTAATGTGTTTTAGCAACACCTACGGTCAATACAGTACGTTGTACATATTGATCAGTCTGTGCATTGTCTGCTAATAGATTAAACGATTCACTACCTAATAGTGTACCGTACTCTTCTTTGATGTTTTCTTTCACCCAACGGATGATGCGAACAGGCATACCAGGATATAACAATCGATCATCTGAATACAACCATTCAAACTGGACATGGACTGTTTTCCCTCTGGCTAATCGTGAATATTCAACAAACGGATTGTCACTCAAGTTATCATTAGCAATAGGCGCTAAGTTCAAACCGTCTGTGCGATTATTAGCAACTACTTCATAGACGTTCTGTTGTTTTTCCACTGTGTATTTGTTATCAGATGCGTTACCAAAACCTGACATAACTTTACTAGCGTCTGCAAAACGTACACCATTACCTGCATTCAATTGAAATGCTTCAGTGTCATCAAATACTCTGGGTGCACGAGTAATAATAACACTCAATTGCGTATCAGTTTGTTTGAATGAATTCTTAATAAACGGTTGTTTGTTTTCAGGTAATAGAATGACAGTGAGTGTGCTACGTTCTTTATCAAAACGTGTAGTGTCATACAGTGGATAGATGTACCACAGATAATCTTGCAGATACCATCCCAAACCAGCACTGTATACTCCACCACAATTCTTGTGTACATAACTGGGTAAGTCCAGTAAGTTAATATGATGTGGTATTTCAAAGGATTTACGAGGTGTTGTATTGTATCCAGGTATTAGGTCTACACCTTTCACATCCTTAATGGTATCCACCTCCAAACCTCTTGAGAACGCCGTCATGAGCGTTAGTAGCAACTGTCCTACATCTTTACTGGTATAGAGTCCACCTACTGTAATTCCGCGCATACGCATGATGGTGGGGTTAGTCAGTTCAAATGATACATCGATCACTGCTAACTTATCAGCGTCTTCTTCTTTGGTATCTACTGATAATGAATCATACATAGACTTTTCAGGTTCTTCTGGTGGAACAGCAATAAAACGTTCCACCGAGACATCACCACCAACAAACTCTACAGAACCTGCTGATGTTGCTTCTGAACGACGTATAGTGATCTCTAACGCACCTCTATTACGACGCACTACATTGTTGTAAGTACCGATACCGATAGTAGCGACTAACTCCACCTTATCACTTTTATTGTTAGCATAATCACGCAAGCGAATATAACTTTTAATTTTTAAGATAGGGTAGTCGACATCGTTGGCGTGGATAGTACCACTGTACATGTATTCTCTTGGTGCTATATTCGCTTGTATCTGCGATATTTCTTTCGTAATCGTACTGTTGTCAAAGGACATTGTTTATTCCTCGGCGATTAAAGGTGTCCACAAAACTACCATGTTTAAAGTCAGTGATAATCTTTTCACTGGTAAACACTCTACCACTGACACTCCCCACGGAGTTAGCCATCTTACGAAAGGCTGACATGAATTTATCATCAGTAAAAGTATGATGTTTAGCGCCATACCACTTGGCAACTTCTAACACATCGGCTGCTAATGAATCGAATATAGCAAACTCACGACGCAGTTCATCATCCAGCTCTTTTATAACATAACCTCGGGTAGCGTGTTCCCAGTTAGATAGATGACTAACAATTAGCTCATAGATGTCTTTGGAATATTTCTCTGGTTTATGAATACCAAAGACACCACCTGATGAGTGTATCATTGCCATGCGTACAATGGGTATTTCACCATACACACAATCATGGTACCAGTTCTTAGTAGTACCAGTGTAACTTGTTTCGATCAGTGCATGTTCATTGATCTCATCCACTGTCATTAGAAAGCGACGTTCAGCGTAAATAGGAAAACGTGTTTTCCATACATGGTACGCGGCTGTATAAGGGTATTTAGTTCGACACAGCATAATAAGACCCACCAACTTATTAGGTTGGTGGGTTACCTAATTATAGGTGCTTGATTGCATAATTGCACAATGCAACCAATACCAATGAATAATAATAACGATCTAGCGGCTGCCAGTCTTTCGTAGCTCTACACAGTTCTTTGATGATGTTGTAATCAAAACGTTCTTGTTTTAACATCTTTTCAGTAATCAATTCCATTTTTGTTTTACTACCAGGGATGTTTTCATAGAACGCTTTAGTAAACACATAATACTCATCATCATTTACAGGTCTTACCAATACAGGTTCCTGATAAGGTTCTTCCTCTACCTCGCCAGTGGGGTGTGTAGACTGAGGTTGTGGTAACCCATTTAAAACGAATCGATTGTAATGTAACAACAGATCGATTTTATCAGGTCGGTAATACGATAACCCTAATAACGGATTGTTATCAAACGGCGTTGTACGATCAGGGTATACAATAAAATCTAATCGACTGTATCGTAGACCATGGTTATGTACGTACTGTGAGAACGCTGCTTTAGGTAACACCCACATCTTTTTAGTGATAGTGTAATGTAACTCTGGTTGACCACGTATCAACATATCCCATAGAGTAGGTACACGTAGTTCAAAACACTCATCAGTGGGTCTATCGATCATTCGTGCGATATAGGGATGTTCACTACGATCACACAGGCTCGTCAGTGCTTTTTGTAACAAAGGATCATACACCAATTTACCTTGATGGTTTAACAACAACGCACGATATTCATGTGAAAAGAATTCTTCCAAGAAACGACTGAGTACCTCATTACGTAAACGTAATAAATCTTGTTTCATGGTGTATTCAGTGGTGGTCATCAATGGATTACGACCCAACTGTAAATAATCCAATGAATAGTAAAATTTCTTAACTGTGTGTTCGTTCAGGTAATTACGATAATCTTGTTGTTTACTTTCACCTAACAATGAAAAGTCCCACTCCCACACAGTTTCTTTAAAGTAACTTTTAGGTTGTGGTTTACCCACAATAAACACACCCGTGCGACCATCACCAATATCAGCAAAGAACACATCGTGTTCATTAGGTGTAAAAAACGGATAGCTCACTGCGGTACCCGTGACATTGTTTTCATTCTTTTCACTATCAAATGCATAGCTGAATGATCCTTGTAATCGTACTTCCATATTTTCAATAAAGTTATATTGTTGCCCTGTAGTGACTTCACTACTACCTACTTGTGGTGGTCGTAATAAAGTATCTTGTCCTGCCACTTGTTGAAAGTAATACACTGTCCATGGACTACCTTCAATATGTGTGATGATCGCTTGGTGTGGAACAATACTGGTATCGATGATGTTGTCACGATAAGCAGCATCTACGATACGCGGTGGTAATTGTTGTTGAAATCCTGGAGTAGGTAATAGTCCAGGACTGTTATCACTGTTGTTTAAAATACCCATATTACTGTACTCTACGTTGTCGTTCAGTGATGATACTGAAAATACCCACTAGTGTCCATGCTGAATCACTACCCATTTCACGTCGTTCAGCACACGCTTCAACGATCTTGGCTGCCGTCATGTAATCCTGCATAGCAATACCACCATCTTCACCGATGGGTGGTAGACCGTGAGCAGTCATATTAGGACAGATAGCGAGCATGATTTTGTGGACTGCTCTACCGTGCTTTATCAGTGTCTGCTTAGATGACTCTGGGAGCGATGCTAGACCACAATACAGACCTATCTGTAGTCTGTATATCTGTCTGAGGTCAACCTCCTCAAAAACGCGCACCATGAGGTCTGTATCGAGTGTTAACCAATGATCTGATTTAGGAATATCATTTCTGAATAATGTGATTTTGAAAGGTGCTCTACCGATCTTTAATAGATCGTCACCTGCTTCTTCCAAATACGCCATGATATCGTCGTCGAAACTGTATTTTCCTAATTGATGTAGATTAACAATATCCGTTAGGTCAGTAGGTGAAAACTGACACAAGAACGTTAACATGGGTTTAGTCAATGGAAAACGCTGGTTAGGTACCCATCTATCGTACCATGGTTCCATCATACCATAGTTCTGCCAAGGTTTAGGCATAAATAAACTATTCAACTTTAGACCTAAAACACTAAAAGCCTCACCCCATAGATCGATAGATGAAAAATCAAACGATTCGGTTAATCCATCACCATCAAACGGTTTAGGTAATACTTGGTTATGGATGAGTTCTGGATATTGTACGATTACATTGGTAGGGCGTTTATATAACACCTCATAATTCAAGCTGAAGGTAAAAGCACCACGCTCATTCGCACTATTAGGTTGTGTGATCACTTCAGTATCAAATTTACCTACTGCATTGATTTGATCTTCAGCGATAACGAAAGAAGCCTGTTTACCTGCTTGGTTGGTTACCACACGCATACGTTTAGTGAATGATTCTTTTAACCATTCTTGTATGGTATCGCCATATCCTTCCACAGCCTCACGTTTTTCATGTATTTGTAATAACAAGTACATAAATTCACTAGGGATCATGTAACTGTATGTCAGTCTGTGTTGAACTGATTCATACCCCATGGATATTTTAGCATTTAAATGATCCATCCATTTCTTGGCTGCTTTGCGACTAGGAAAGCGTAACTCCATTGCTATTACGAGTTTACTCAACGCGTAGGTAGGGATCATAACAATGTCGAGTGGTTTATCATGAAAGATATACTCAGCATCACTTTTTAAAATGGGTGTTGCTAAAACATGGTCGGTAATGATGTTATCTTCTACGTTAACACTAATCAAACTACGACTACTGGTTGCTAATCCCGTTAATTCACGGTCATAACCTGTTGTTTGTATCACACTGTTTTGCTGTGGTATAGCACCACCTTCACCAGGATTTAATAACTCCATGGATAGTTCGATACCGGTTAAACGTTTTAACTGTTCAATGACACTGGTGGTGATAGGACGTGTCATAGTGTTTTCTACATCCGGTATAGGCAACATCATTTTTATCATGACTAGTAAACTCCAAAGAAAATCTATAAAATGAGCCAAAAAATAAAAGGACATGGGTGTGGGATAGTCCCACACCCATGTCTATTACTCTTCGCTGGATACAGCAGTGTTACCTAATACAGCGTTGGAAATAGTGTTAGTAACAAACCATAGATGATACAATATTGTCTGTTTGACAAAATTGACATCAATTGCTTGTATTTCAGACACTACCCATCCCATGAATAAATACTCAACACCATCAATGCGGATCAGTAGCAGTATATTTTTTTCATCAGTGTCTTCATTACCGACAACACTGTAATGGAAATCTATCATATACGTAAACGCATTGTCAGTATCTGGAATTTGTAAAGGTACCGGTTGCAAGTTGTTACTGATAAAACCCATGATACCAATGATCAAATTCTCAACATAAAACGGTTGACATGCTGCTACTATCTCACCTTCTTCGTCATAGTTAACGAACTGTGCCGTGTTACCTTTATCAACTACGATACCAGCAACATGAGATAGCTTCTCCTCATTATGCATCATTAAATACAATGCACTGTTTTCAATATCAATACTCATAATAACTTCTCACCAGGTGTGATTTTAAAACCAATTGTGTTGTCAGACAAAATCATACATTCAAATGTATTGTCGTCTACAATGTCAGGGTGTTGTAAGAAGAACTCTTGTACTTCACGGTAGAAGTCTTCTACATACATTTCAAAGAATTCCTGCACTGCCTCCATTGTCAATTTGCGGTATTCTTCAGCCATGCCTGAAGTTGCTTGATCAGGATCAGGAAATGCTAAATCAAGTAACGTGTAGATGTACTCCTGTTCCTCTTCAATGAAATAATGAATGCGTGCGAGTATTTCCTTGTCTTTACTTTTGTACGCAGCTTCTATACCACTGATGATAGACATACCCAGGTTATGAATGAGTTCCTCATGACGATGGTACAGTGTTTCAATAGCGTTTATTTGTGACTGAGTTAGTTGATCTAGCCATTCTTCTATGGATAGAATAACCACAAAACCAGATGGATCATTCGTTATTGGGTTCATCGTCAGTCTCGTCATCGTCTTCTGTTTCATCCTCATCGATGACATTACCATCTTCATCGATGTTTTCAACGCTGACCCCTTCTGTTACTTCAACAGTAACATCTTCTTCATCGCTGTCACCGCCCATGTCTTCGAGTATACCACCGATGACTTCAGTCCATTCCAAAAGAAATTCTTTTTCAGTGGCAACGTCGACTTTACTAACACCTTTCTTTTTGATGTTAGTGGCATCCATGATGTTCATGAAAGATATCAATAACTGATTGTTTTCCATCAGCGTATCAGTGGTGACATAGTCACCGATGTATTCTGCAATGATACGACAAAAACTACACACTTCAAAGAATGTTGTTTTCTCTGTAGTGTTCTTATGCGCGATTGGTGTGATATCAATTTCACCTAAACGAGTAGGGTCGATACCAGCATCAATCAATTGTTTGCGTAAAGGTAATGCCAGTGGAGTGTCTTCTGACACCAGAGTATTTTGTTGATCAAATTTAATCAGATTGATCAACAGATGATACACGCTGCGTTGTGATTTTAGTTCGCGCAATAACATAGAAAGAATCCTCAGGTTAGGTGGTAGTACAATATAATGATGTAGAGCTGTAATTAAATAAAAAAGAACATACTATCCATGGGACCACACGGGTCCCATGGATAGCTTTGCTGTTTAAAGATTATGTGGTTGTCGCTTCTTGTGGTTTGTTATCCACAAATGAAGCCAGTTTATTACACAACCATGCGGTGGCTTTCACTATTTTATCACTCAACACACAAGTAACAACAAACACAATACCGCCAACAATGACACCGAATTGTGCACCTGTAACCAGTGCTGTAAAACACAGAAACGCCAACAGTAAATCTTTGTTGTCTCTACGTTTAAGTGCAGTGTGACAAAATGCACCAACAACAGTAACAAATAACACATTGACAATGAACATAATGTCGACCCTTTTAATTGACCAGACGTGCAAAGAGTGAATAAACAAAACCAAACGCGATCTCATACATCCGCTTGGTTTCTTGTGGGTAGTTTAAACATACCGATGATAACACCAATCCTGGCATTCCAAAATAAACCGTTGCTGCAAAAATCAACGCTACACGCAATAAGAATTGTTCGAATGTATTACGTTGTTGGATGACTTTTACCATTGCAAAAGTATAAACTGCCGATAACGTTAATAACTGAATGTAGAACATAAAAATGTCCTCCACTAAATATGTATTCCTAAATACAGTGAGTGTACCTCGTGGTGCACTTATGCAGTTGCTTCTGCGTTTTCAGTAAAGCTGTTGTCCACACAATCGGCTGTTACTTCACTCATGTATTTTTCCATAGCTTCCGCAAAAGGCAAACCACCACGGAGAATGTTGATGACGTTTACCATAACAGTGATAGCTACTTGAATTAACATTCCAAGGAAGAGTGCAGTCCAGCCAAGTTTTACAAATGCCACAGCACAGAGTAACAACACCACAACTGAACTAGCAGTGATCTCAACAGTGTAATTCATTTTCAAACGAATGTACGCAGCAATAGCGCTGCTAACAACACACAAACCAATAAATGCTGCACCAAGAACAGAAACTGTAAACATGATAAATACCTCAGGTAGGGATAGTAAAAGGAATCAGTATTGACTCCATGATCATCAAAATAATATATATCTGAAAATAAATAGAATATCAAATTAACAGACATACGGCATATAGTCGTGAGGGGAGACCCTCACGACTATATAGGTGATGTTCACAAAAGTTTTTACACTTCTGGGAAGTACAGGCCGTCCAGGGTGGTGGTAGCAATGATAGTACTCAATGGAGTGGTTGCCAGAGCAACGTTCAATACAACTTCATTTTTGTACGCCAAACTACCAGCAGCCGCTACCAGGGTATAGGTTTCACCATCCCAGTCTGGAGGAGTAGGCAGGGCATTGTCTTCGTAATCGTCGGTGGTCAGCTCTGCTCCGTATTCGGAATTAAATGCAGCAACCACATCAGCAGCAGTAGCACCTTCTGGAACGATCAGAGTACGTTCACCGTAGTTGGTTTCGAAATCAGCCAAATCCAAGCGATTGTATTTGACAGTTACGTCACCGATATACGGAGTGTTGATTGCTGCTGATACCAGCAACGATGTGTCTTTGTTGGATGGGTCACCAGAGAGAACAGCAGGTGTACCGTATACCAAATCAACCAATTCCACTTGAGGGAATGTAGTAGGGTTTGATGCTTTAATCGCATCATAGACCTGTTCAGCACTAACTTTTAAGGCCATAGTAGGATTACTCCATGATTTCATGAAAAAAAGAGGCGGGGTTACAGGTGCGTTGTTAGATACGTTAACTCACCATCATACCATTTACATATTTACTTGTAGTGTTTGAACGAAGTGATTGCGTAATCACACACTAGTCGACTGGCTTGTGTGTGGATATTTACAGCACTTTGTGTAGTACCAATTAAACTACCAATTAACTGAACACCTACACGAATCATCTTTGCTGCTTGTTGTGAATCTTCATCACCAGTTAAATTGTTAGTTGAGTAATGTTGTTCAACTACTGCTAAAAAACTAATTTGAAAATTGATCAGTTTCTTTAAACGTTGGTATAAAGACCGATCGAAATCCTGCATCATTTTCTTTGCAGAATCAATAATAGTCAACAAAGTATCTTTATCAGGTACTGACATCATCTCTGTTTGTTGTTTTACCTGTAGAGGTAAAAATGCAGGGAGTATGTATTTGGGTACCCATTCTTCAACAGGACCATGGAGCATAGGTGTACGTACTTCAGAGCTGGCTATTACCCCTAGCCATTTCCCAAAAATAGTATCTGTGTGAGCAACTGCACGTTTACCAGGCATTGGTAAAAATGTCCCAGTAGACTCATCAATTGCATCGGTTCCTTTGATTAACCATGCTACATCTTTAAAATCTAAATATGGTGCTAATCTCGATAACTTATCAGTAAGTTCTTTTGCATTTTTGATGCGATTAGGTCCATCCTTCACATCACTTTTGTGTTCTTTCAACACACCAACAAAACGCTCAGTAAACTGGAGTGTTTGTTCAAAGATCTTTTCTGAAAATTCCCTGAAAATAGTGTGTGCTGTATGAATTTCAAGATTGACTGTTTTAGGGTCTTCAGATAACACTTCGTCTTTTAAACGTTTTCTGGACTCTTCAGGTTGTTTATCGGTTTCTTTAACAAGTTTGCGTAAGTCGTCTAATGTTTTTACCATTCGAGCAACTTGATCAGTCAACAACGCCCACATACGACGAGCAAACTCTTTGATCTTGTTAAACAACCCAACAATCATCGCCTTTAACTTTTCATACAACGCTACTGCTTTTTCTTTCCATGTAGAAGATACTTTATTGGTAGATGGACTATCACTACCGGCAGGTCTAACAACAGTAGATGGTAAGTTATCTTCCTCCATTGAATAGATACCCGCTAAACGACTCCCTACACCACCGATAGCACATTCCATCGTAAAGTCATTGATGATAGCTTCTTGATCCATCATCTGTGGTAAAGCTTCACTATTGGTTTCAATCAGTTCAATGACTTCCATTTCAAAGGTTACTTCACTGGTGTCTCTTATGATTTCCTGAGACATGGTCTCCATTTCTTGTTGATCCAATGTACCTTGATAGTGACTATCAATTAATTCACTTTCTAATGTAAATAACGTAGTCATCACTTTACCTCATATGTCGCGAGTACTTTACGACCCATCACACCAACTGCGTTAGTAACGTTGGTGATTAAGATCGATAAGTCTTGGAATGGAAAAATACTGGTGTTATTCATAAACTGAACATAACCAGTCAAGACCTTAAGCGCTTCCAGTGAATCAGCAGAATATTCAGGATCTTGTAATATGAGACTCATGTTTTGCAAGTTATTTTCAATCAACTTAGCT
>JACCDR011404199.1_pt1 | contig 11315 bp, 12 predicted proteins | sample 7446431 | NCBI WGS metagenome assembly JACCDR01 (sample SAMN15323443, study PRJNA562643) | freshwater metagenome | isolation source: river surface water | place: USA:Blue River Watershed | collected 2017-08-17
AATTGAATATGACGATATGCAGAAAAAATGACGATATGCAGAAAAAATGACGATATGCAGAAAAAATGACGATATGCAGAAAAAATGACGATATGCAGAAAAAATGACGATATGCAGAAAAAATGACAAAAAAAACACGTAAAATAAAACACGTAAAATAAAACACGTAAAGTAAAACACGTAAAGTAAAACACTAAAAATATCATTTTTTGAGTAGAGGATTTCCAATCCATCCAAGTTGAAACTCTAAATCTCTTGTCGAAGAATCGTCCATAACATATGGAGCTATTACAGATTTTTCGACAAAATCCTTGAAGTAACGGTCTGTTTCGAGCAAAGTATTAAGTTCACTGATAACATGACAGACGCATTCATTGTATTTAACTATAACTCTTAATGAACAAGGCGTGTAAGGCCCAATATCATTTGATATTATATACATAAATACATCATTAGCAATTTTATTTTTTGCCAGATTAAGAAGGCGCAAAGCGCATTTGGAATTATTTATAGATGTCATTTTTTTAATAGCATTATAAAATTCATTTTTATAATACAACGACACTGCTGAATATATATATACTTATGCATCATTCTATAAAAAATTGAATTTTCAAGCCTATATAAATTCAACAACATAATATTACAAAACTAAAACTATTAACATGTCAGAGATCAAACAAAAACAATTTCCAAGTATTCATGTCTCCCAGGAGGCTGGCTTTATTGTTGCTGCTTTAAAAGATGGCAAGTCTCTTCCATTAATAAGAATACAAGGCAATGTATATGTAGGAGTTCCTGTGTCTTACACAAATTCTACAACTAAGCGCAATTATGCTCTATATGAGGTTTTGCATTTCAAGGAAACGGATTGCCAAACATGTGTATGTGATCAAAATTGCACTGAAACGATCTATATGTACAATGGTTGTGGTGTGAAATATCGTTTCTGCTTGAATCAGGTCGGAAAAGAGTTTGATGTCGATTCAGGTAAATAGGTGTTTATGTGTTTATGTGTTCATGTGTTCATGTGTTTATGCGTGTTTATGTGTTTATGCGTGTTTATGTGTTTATGCGTGTTTATGTGTTTATGCGTGTTTATGTGTTTATGTGTTTATGTGTTTATGTGTTTATGTGTTTATGTGTTCATGTGTTCATGTGTTCATGTATTTGTGTGTTTTTGCGTGTTTATGTATTTTGACGCATTTTTTTTTAAGTCTCTAAATATAAAAAATAATGAAGTATTAGGAAAAAAACAATATATCGAAACATATGTAAGACAATATATCGAAACATATGTAAGACAATATTTTTTAAATTACAATATTACATCATGTCAATGAGATTGCGATAGTAATATCCAATACGAAAACCCTCACTCGCTTGGTGATTCGTAAATGAAATCTGTAACGTGAGATATGGATAATACCCATCATATGATCCACCATGCCATGCTGCAATACCAATAATAGGCTTACCGATATGTTTTGCAACACAATCTTCAATTATCATTTTGAGAGGTACTTTCCATATACTAAGTGTGTTTAATGGAACATTATTTGCTGTAATTTTGACAGTAAATTCGTTGATGTTTTTATTTTGAATATCAGCAAATGCTGATTCAATATCATTTACTGCTTTCATATAAGCCATTTCTGTTTCATCAGAAATTCCTTTATCAGCATTATGCTGATCGCGTTCCTGTCCCTGACTACGTCTATCTTCTATAATACGTATTTGTTTATCAATTGCAGACATTTAATGTTGGTATTATATCAGTAGTTGAATTATTATATCAGTAGTTGAATTATTATATCAGTAGTTGAAATTTGAATGACCTTAAAAAAATCAATTTTTTATTCTATTCCAGAATGTGTTTTGATAATTATAAATTATATTTGTCTTTTATTTCTTGCGGAAGTATTTCCTTAACATATGGATTTTTCTCTATTGCTGCTAAACAAACTTCTAGACTCGGATTTTTAATGAATTCTATGGAAAGAGCATATTTTTTAACAGCAATCAGTTGCAATTCTTCTGGTGGATTTTTAATATATTTAATGGTCCATCCATGGTTTTCTACTGATAATTTTTCTATTTCATAAGTTCTATTTTTTATATATGGCAAGGAGAAACCATTTTTAACTACAGCATTCTTGCATATTTCATAATCTTGTACATCGTTTAGAATTAGATGTAAAAGATGAAATGTATCAAATTCTTGTAATATTTTTTTCATCATAGAATATATAAATGAATAATATTTTACTAGTATTTTTATTTGCTATATTATTTTCATTTTTATTATTTGAACCATGTAAAGAAAATAATACACGTCATAAACTATTACGAATTGAAAAACGTGACTTATAGTTGTTCATATTCTAAAGCTTTTTGATTAATCCATATGCATTTGCAATATTAATTTTATACATGCATACATATAAGATATACAAACTATAACCATATTTTTGACCATTCCTAATTACATAAAATACATTACTATTTAGTAATTCGAATAAATTATCAAACAAACTTTTATAAGAATAGGACAATAAATCGTCATGACTCTTTTCCATAGAATCATATATTTCTGCAAATGACTTGTTACCAATATTAATATGATTTTCCGGGACATTATTATATGAGTTAATTAACTCATTTATTAGAAGTCGTGTTGATTTTATGGTTCTTATAGTATCAACATCATAATCGTAAGTGACTTCTTCTATACTATTTTGTAAATGTTTCGCAAATATAACTTTTGATGATTGCATAATTGCATTATCATCTATAATACTATTCAATTCTTCTAAATCTGTGATTATAGTGCTAAAATTTATTTTGTTTATATATGTATCATCATCGTAAATATCTTTAAACTCTTGCGAATTAAGTATGTCAGATTTATATTTGAAATCATAAGAGTTATAAATAGACAGACCAGGTTTGTGCTGCAAAAGTCTGATATATGATGCCATAAATCCATTAGAAAATTTTGCTTTGTCAATTAAAGAACAATAAAGTATAGTACCAGGATATTTTACATTGATTTGATTAGCAATTTCTGTAATAATTGATATTAATTTTTTAATAGTATGCGGTTCATTAGGTAGAAAACAATGATTTAATGATCTAATATAATCTAGATATATTGAATGCGAATATTCGGCATCTCTTTTTAAAATTAGACAATTATTCATGTCAGGGTAATTTTGCAAAATATCTTGCACATTTCCGCAATTTAACGAGTAATATAATTTATCATAGTTATTGTTTGTTATAAACAGACAAAAATTTGGCATTCTGACGAAATGAAATGTTACATTATATATTACCGTTTCATCGAACATTATAAAATTAGATGATATTTTAGTGAATACATACTTTGTATTTGTATTTGAATTCGTATCAGTAAAAGCATATTCCATGCCAGTATTATAACTGATTCCATCTATTATAACAGACCCTCCACTAGGCGTCGCGGATTTAACAAATGAACTATACTGTACGCATTTTCCTTTTGCTTTTTTTTCATATGTCGCGACATATATTTCTGAGTTATTATCGAATAGAGATTTGAACATTATATATTAATTAATATTTTTTATATTCATTTTTAGGTATTTATATATTTGTTTGATACATGAAAATTTCATGTTAAAAATATTAATTAACTGAATGAAAAACAAACATGTTAAATGTTAAATTTATTATTATATACAATATATAATGAATGATATAACACGAAACGCATATGACAGAAACGCGCGCGATTTCTCATACACTATACTAGTAGATGACTATTATTTACGTATGAAATATGTAGCAGAAACAAAAACTATAGATATACACGTGTACGATCCTATATATAATTACGTATTGTACGCTAATTTAAAAGACAGTACAAGAGATTATCTTGATGAGATTTATAAAAAATATATAGCAGAGAAAAAATATAAAGTCGATATTTTTGCGGATGACGGATATGGATGGCTTATACTTGGAGAGAAAAATTTAGAGTACAAGTCCATTTATTTGAATGTTCATCATGATATGCTGAAGATAGTACACAACGATATATATCATTTGGTATCAATGCGCTTGTCTCAATGGATGTATGTCGATGAGATACCTGCGTGGGCTAAATGTATTTGTAAAATGGATAATTGATATAATTAGTTAACGACAGCCATATTCTAATGGACAAATATTCATTCTTTATGCATCACATTGTCTTAGAATTTTAAATAGTGAATTTTTTTTTGATTTTATTATTGAATTACTCCACAAAAAAGAAAATTTAATTTTTAACTTTTATGTTTTAAATGCAGAACTTCGTTAATTCTATTTTTTATGTTGAATCCTTTGTACCGCACTCAGCATGTCATTTGTTACATGCGTCGTTATGCTTTGAAGTGTCATGCGCTGTTTAAGCTATCATATGTTCTTCAAACACCGTCTCCGGTGGGAGTAGACTATATCTTAAGAAAGATACCAAGGTTTCTTTCAAACTTCCCTGGTAAATTCCCCATTCCTATTTAGTCGTTGAACCTTATTCTTTTTTTCGAGTATTAAGAATCTTGGCTGCGGATTGTCTCTATAATTATGATTTTTACTATACCAACTTGGTTTCCCAGTTGCCGCTCGTATATCGCTACACAAGCTTAGTACATAATTCCTAACGAGATTTTCCCGCAATTTAAGAATGTTGCCAGATTTTATCATCTGACTAGCCATACATTTTTGTATGACTGCGTCTGTTTTTGTCAAACGCAATACGGCAGAACCGTCTGAAATTAATAAAAAGTTTCGATTTTACCACTTTAGCACTTTATGTGCGATCGTTAAGATCTACGCAAGTCATTTCCTACTTGCCTCATTAAGTTTTGATATTTCTTGTAGCATAAATTAAGCATACACATGTATATCAAACTGCATCACTGCAGGGTCTAGACTATATCTTAAGAGAGTTTAGCAATTTATTTTTGCAACTCCCCAACACCCACTTAGTCGTTGAACGTTGATCCTATTATAAGAAGGATCCTTCGCTGCGGATTGTCTCTAGCACTTCACGTGCGATCGTTAAGATCTAGCACTTTATGTGCGACCATTAAGATCCAATGTAGTTTTTACTGTACCGACTTGGTTTCCCAGTCGCCATGTACTTGTTACCAAATACACTTAGTATACATTGTCTAACGAGATTTTCCCGCAATTCGAGTGTTTTGCATTAATACACTTATAGTATTAATACTAGCCATAGCTTTACTATGACTGCCACAGTATGTAAAACTTACTGAATTTTTACATTTGTTTATGGCTGAAGCGATTACAATAAGCAAACCAGCAGTTGTAGCAGCACCGTTTGGAGCACTGCCAGAACCGAAGAAAGCAGAACTGAATGTAAGATAGAATTCACGAGCTCGTGAAACGTTAATGTGGCCTGATGGTTGATATGTTCCTGGATATAAACAGAAAGGAATAAAGAGAGAACCTACATCTTTTGGTGCGTTCATATTAAATCCACCATAGTGGTATGTGGTATATGAATTGAAGAAAGCAGTTGGGAATTCCTTATAGATATCAATACTGTGAGCAGAGATATTGATAGTATCTAATGTAGGATACCATTGCTTAGCTTGAACTTCTTGACCTTGTTGTACAACTTTGCGTGCACCAGTGCAGATAGCAGTTGTAGCTGCAACAGATACGGCACCTGGAGCAGGACCTACGGTGACACCTGTAACGGCAGCACCCGCAGCAGCACCAGTTATAACACCATAATAAGCTCCTCCGATACGAAGAATATCACCAGTTGCTACGGCAGAAGCTAAAGTTGCTGTACCAAGTAAAACACCGGTAGAATGAGTCACACCAAGAGTCTTTGTAGCATCAGCAGCAACACCACCTGTTGTGATAGCTTCAGCACAAAGAACTTCTTCACGCATAACACTCTGGCCGTTTGTCTTATAATTTCTATCTGCATAGTATGCATAACGATCCCATGCATCCAAGTTTTGTCTCATAAGACCAGAATCAGAAGGTGAGAAGTAATCCTTCACTTTAGCACCAACGAAGAGATATTCAATTGGCCATTTGAGTTGTTGTAAAAGCAAATCTGAGGATGATGTTCCTGGTGTAATATTGAAGATTTGCTGACGGTGGACACGAATTAATGAAAATCCAACACGTTTGATATAAATTTTATGAACTTCGGGATTCACACGTTGATTCCCAGCAATATCTATAAAAAATCGCCTCCGTTAGCTCGGGGTTCTATAACCTTTTTCTAACGGCTACCTCTCGGTAGGGACTGACTATACCTTAAGAAAGTCATCAAATATTTTTTGATGCATCCCAACTGTCATCTAGTCGATGGACCTTTTTCTTTTACTCTTTTGGAGCATTCAGAATCTTGGCTGCGGATTGTCTCTATTTGTCAAGTTTTTACTATACCCTTATAAAGGTTTTCATTCTTTATAATTTTACCAGGTTTCCCTGGGGAGAATGTATACATTTCTATATACAAACAGTATTGGCAACTTTACGAGAGTTTCCCGCAATTTGGCAGTTTTGCAAATATGTATTTAATAGAATTTTCGGTTGGTAATATTAAAAAGTTACCAACAGAATACATATCCACTAGCATACAATTTTATGTATACTATTCATCTCAGTTGATGCAGCGAAGTAATCTGCATATATTTTCAAGATGTTATTTATGTATAATTCAACAGAACTGAGAGTAACGTCTCCCATTGTTCCATTTGGAGATGACCAGGTACCAGCACCACGTGGAACCATATCAACAAGTTCTTGACGAGTGGCCAATTCGATGTTAATAAAACGTTGTCCATAAGGAATAGCTACAGAAGGAACTGCAAGACGAATATCCTTATTATACCAGAAAAGCAAAGGAACGAAAAGTTCTAAATTTCCACTCTTTTGACTTGTTGGTGTTTGGTTACCGATTGTTACCTGTCTTACGTGACGATGAGTGTCAGCAGTCAAGTTGGAATTTGTCCAATCAGCTTGACGGACGTAACCTTCCAAAGGTTCTTCTTGTCCAACACATCGTCTCCAAGCAGTGAGTTTATTAGGAGAAACACGGTACTCACGATGGGCTACTGTAGCATGTAAAGTGTATTCATCGAGGGGGTTACCATTAACTTCTTGTTGAACCTTTTTAAGTAAACGTTCTCCTGGGAATACACACCATCTCATAGCAGGAGCATTTTGATCTGTAACACCGTTACTAACGGTTAAAGTTGGTTGGGCCATGACACAGTGGAATGCTATATCATGGAAGAAATCACCGAATTGTGGAATTGAAAATTGGATGACTGAACCCAATGAAGTTGTGCCTGAAGTAGGACGAACTTTGTTATCATTTGTACCATTCTAAGTAAGACATTTCCTTCTTACCTCTTTGAACACCAAATTTCGGACGAATAGATTTTTAATATATATCTATTACGTACTACGTTCGGTCGTCATTTCTGACGGGATTAGACTTTACCTTAAGCGTCATGCATGATATCATGCAATCTACCCACTTCCATCAAGTCGTTGGACGTTGCTCTTATTTTATCTAAGAGCCTTCGCTGCGGATTGTCTCTAGCACTTTACGTGCGATCGTTAAGATCTATTGTTATGTTTTTTACTGTACCGACTTGGTTTCCCAGTCGCCACTTGTATATCACTACACAAGTTTAGTACATAACATCTGACGAGAGTTTCCCGCAATTTGAAAGTGTTGCCTGATATATTTCAGACTAGCATATTCTTTTCAATATGCTTGAGCTATATTGGCGTTCGTATGCCAAATTTTACTCAAAACCGATAGCTGCAACGCAATGATCCGATTAATATATCTTATACTAACTCTTCTAACTCGGAGTTGGATTTTATTTTTAAAATCCTATAATTCATCTCTTCCTTTAGAAGCACTATTTCTAGTGGGGCGGACTATATCTTAAGCTGATGCTTTGTAAAACGTTTGGTCCACAAAAGCAAAAGCCAACTACCACTTAGTCTCTGAACGTTATTCTTGTTTATTTTGTGACAGAATTAATTCTGTCATTTTATCGCGAAAATCATATATCATTTTTTCTAGTTTATCTAAAGTTTCTTTTTGTCTAATCAGTCTTTCATTAACTTTATCCAAATAAGATTTAACATTTTCTATCATTAAGCGCAATTCGTTAATGTTGTCTAGCATAAATAAGTATAATAGACAACTTTTAAGTGAATTAAATTGCATGTATTTAATCTTTGGATGTTTTCCTATACAATAAACCGTTCTGGTTGGAAAATGACGGACATTTACATAACGTGGTAAACCATGCTCATATTTTCTATGAGAAGCACATTTTTTTTCTTTCGTACTAAGTTTTTCACCTACTTCTCGATAATACTTTTTCAAACTATTACTAATTTGAATTTTAGAACTACTTTTCATAGGTTTATCCTTATGTCTCTTTATAAGAGCTGCTCTCATTTTTTCTATTGTATATGATGACATATTTTTACCAAAATTTCCACCAGAAGTTAAATTATATCCTGATGGATGTACAGTATTATATTCCTTAATATATTTAATTTCCATTTCATCCAGTAAATCTTTGGAACATTCACATAAAACTTCTTTTACTATATTATTCCATCCATATTTACGAAATGCATTATATAATGGCATTTTGTATAATTTATGAGTGGAACAATTGATAGTATTTTTATGCGTCTGCCATCTTTTTCTGATATTGATAGCTTGTCCTACGTAAGATTTTCCGTTCGGAAACGAAAATTTATATATACCAGAACTGTCAGACATAACCAAAGATAGATATATAAATATGTGATTTTCATTTTTGCTAAAACAAGAATCTTCGCTGCGGATTGTCCATTATATGCAAACAATTGTTTGCATAAGATCTCTAAACTTTTTACTATACTAGTTTAGTTTCCCAACTACCACTTACATATCGCTATGTAAGTTTAGTATTCAGAGCTTTAGGATTTTCCCGCAATTCGATAGTTTTGCCTGAAATATGAATTACGTGGTATATTTCTAGTTAACTTTAAGTTGTAAACACGTAACCTATTTTCAGACTAGCCACAGTTTTTTTGTGACTTTTAACCGCACGCAGCTGTTATAATGCACGGTTTAAAATGAGCATTTGTGAACAAGATGTGAGTCTTTTCAATGTCTAATAGTGAAGGTAAGACACGGACATCATCATCTGCAAGGCCTGGATTCAAAGCCTTCTTTTGACGCCAAATACGATCAAGACGATCGTGAAGTAAAGCAGTTGCCATAAGCATACGGTCCTGTTTACCATCGTTTGTAATGATAGTGAAGATACCACCAGTTGCCATTTTTAATTGTAGTTAACTAGAAGAATATATAAATACAAACAAGGAATTTTCAAATAAAAAAAATCAAATGCGAGATGCAAAAATGAGAAATCCTACTTAGTATTTAAAAAATATATAAGTAATTAATACAATCATTACAATCCTATAGCGTCTGTGGAAATCATGGGACCATTCAACATTGTATAATTATTTATTTTAATAATTATTTTATTTATTATATGTAATTTTGCATTATTAGTAATTATTCAATTAATTTATTATAATTATTCAAAAAAAAACAATGTCTATGATTTAAAAATCAGCCGCTTATGAAGATATAGAATTAACACATAGAATTAAAACACATAGAATTAAAACACATAGAATTAAAACATATAGAATTAAATTAAGATATAACTATTCATAATTTATTGTTGTGCAGGTGGTGGCATAGACCTTGATAGCGTGAATTTTGAACCTTTATGCCATATATCTTGCACTAACACACCAAGTAAAAGCAAACCTGTAATCCATGAAAATGCAGTTTGCATTCCGCTACTGCCTAAGAAATACGCTAATAGAAGCAAGAGCAATGATAATATAAATAATGCCGAAATGACTGATGAATAAATAATATATGCTTTAGAACCGTATGATGCTGAATCAGCATCATTATAATGCATCGCCATAAGAGAATCGGCAAATACATTACCTCCTTTATAACCACCTTCAGTACCTCCACAGCCGCACCCACCTGTTGTATTGTTATCATAATAAGGACTGCCAATATCGTTTTCCATTTTACAGTTATTAAACTTTGATATATTACATAATAGAAAATAATCGAAAAATAATAATTAACTTATTAGAAATTATTTGGAATAATCAAAAAAATTGAATTTTATTATTACATTAACAACAGATCATTTAGTATAGAGAATTAAACTAATATTCCTATTTTTAGGCTTATTTTAATCAAATCCTGATAGCATCCATTTCGATAAATATCAAAACCTACTAAATATGACTACAGAAATCAAATTATCCGTTTTGAGTGATGGTTCTGTAGTACAAAGATCAGCGGATGAAATAGATATAAAACAAAAAAATAGTAAAATTAGTACATCTAGAAACACAGATCATATCGAAGAACTAGATGAATCGGTTCTTGATAATGAAAGGCTTTTACTTTCAATGTCTAGATATGAAGAAAAAAATAGTATTCCAAAGAAACGATCTTTGGTCTACAAAGCTATGCAATACAAAGCAAAAACTCAATCTAAACAACGTCATAATAAGATTCAAGTCTTATCAGATAGCGATTCTGACAGTAGTGACTCTGATAGCGATTCTGACAGTAGTGACTCTGACAGTGAATCAAAGCACCAAGATTCTGATAGCGATGAATCAAAGCACCAAGATTCCGATAGTGATAATGATCCGTCTCTCCATGACAATGACTTTGTTTCGATCAATAATGATTCAGAAAGTTCTGAGTCTGATTTAGGTATCTCAAGAATGTTTGGTCAAGAAGAAAAAACATCTGAAGAGAAAAATGAACAACACGTAGAACAAAGTTTACAAACAACAACTCCTGTTTCTACTACAAATAACAGTGGTATAATTCCTGGAAATGAAGACGAAGAAGAAGAAATGCTAGAAACTGCAATAGCAGTTTCTCTTATGATTGAAAATCTTGATCGTAATCTCTATGAAGAAGAGAAAAAACAAGAAACTTTACGAGCACAATCAACTCCTATCGTTCGTCGTGCATCTAGCATCGAATTAAACGTAGCAACTTCTACAATCGCACGAACTTCTACAATCACAGAAACTCCTACAATCACAGAAACTCCTACAATCACAGAAACTCCTACAATCACAGAAACTCCTACAATCACAGAAACTCCTACAATCACAGAAACTCCTACAATCACAGAAACTCCTACAATCAC
>JACCDR010718533.1_pt1 | contig 11314 bp, 14 predicted proteins | sample 7446431 | NCBI WGS metagenome assembly JACCDR01 (sample SAMN15323443, study PRJNA562643) | freshwater metagenome | isolation source: river surface water | place: USA:Blue River Watershed | collected 2017-08-17
TACGTAGCTCAACCGAAGGAGATCAGATGAGCTGGCATCGTTTCACGTGGAACTACTCATGAGCGCTAACAGGATCTTCTTGGTCTGCCAGCACCACACTCAGGCCGAGCACGCGTTGCTCATTGCCGAACGAGTGGATTCGGATACGCAGTACATCGCTGCATTCTCCAAGCGCGCCGATGACTGGTTCGCGAAGCATCAGGCATGCGGACGTACTCGTGACCACTTCCGGCTGGCGTTTGGGAAACCCCAGGACTGGGATGTTTCTCCTCCGGCGGAGGCGACAGTCGCTGGCGGAGTAAGGTTCGCGCTCGTCAACGGGAGCAAGCCCGAATGATCACGCCCGCCCCCATACAGCTTCGCGCAGGCGACTACGTGATGAATTTCCCCATCGAGCGCCAATCCGATCGGGATACGGCTCGGCAGGCGATGAAGAGAAACGGCTGCAAAACCATCAGATTCGAGTCAAGTGAGGTCGAGATCGTCAATCACGAGAACAAGTTGGTTCCTGCCAAACGCCTTACCGCACATGGGTATGTTGGAAGGATTCAGGGACCAGGAGTGGAGGAGTTATGAGCGTCGTTCTCTCGAGCTTCCGCGCCCGCATGCAACAGACCGAGCGTGATCTGGCAACGGAAGCACTGAAAGTCACGGGCGGAAGTGTGAAGACCGCGGCACGTCTCGTGGGTCTGCACCACACCCAATTCCGCCGAATCATCGTCCGGCACAGCCTGCAGGGGCTTTTGTGCTTGAACCCAGCAAGGTCAGGCAATTGCGCGTGGCGTGCGTTGGGGGCGATGTGACAGCCGTCATCCAGTCAGTAGCTGACGTGCGCATGCTCGGGGATCGGGTCCTGCTCAAGCCATTGAAGTGGGAGCCCTCGAAGATCATCGAAGTCGTGCGTCACGGAAGACCTTTGCGCGGACAAGTCATGGCGGTGGGCCCGGGGCACCATCCCCTCAAGTATCGAGCCGGCCCGCGCGGCCCCCGCCAGTTCATGGACTACCGCAAGCGATTCCAGCGCACCGAAGTGAAAGTAGGGGACATCGTGGAGCTGGGCGGGCTCAACATTTTCGATGGCAAGGGCTACGAGTTCACCGAGGTTGTCGTGGGGAACGAGGTCATGATCATCTGCACGGAGCGGGATGTGGCTATCGTTTGCGTGCCTCAGGAACAGGCTGATGCCAACTCCGCCGCCGCCTAAGCATTCGCAGTTCCAGCCAGGCCAGACCGGTAACCCAGGTGGAAAGCCAGTGGGCACGCGTAACCGGCTGAACGCGGACTTCCTGAACAAGATCGCCGCTGACTTCCAGAAGCATGGCAAGGAGGCGATAGCCGCAGCTCGGGAGAAGGATCCCATGGGCTACGTGAAAGCCTTGTGTGCCTTGCAGCCCAAACAGATCGAGCAGACCCAACCGCTGGATGACTTGACCGATGCAGAACTCCTCGCAGGTATCGCCCTTCTCCGAAGCCGACTTGCTAGTGGCTCTGGAGAGGGAGCAGGCGAAGCGGGCCAGTCACAAACGACTCAGTAGCTACAAGCCCTACGAGAAGCAGCGCGAATTCCACGCCGCTGGGAAGACGCATCGTGAGCGTCTGCTGATGGCTGGTAACCAGCTGGGGAAGACGCTCTCGGCCGCTGCTGAAACTGCGATGCACGCTACCCAACGGTATCCCGAATGGTGGGATGGGCACGTCAAGGACAAGCCTTTCCATTGTTGGGTGTCTGGTGTTACGGGTGAGTCCACTCGAGACAACCCGCAGCGATTGCTCTATGGCCCACTTGGAGCACCTGGTACGGGGATGATTCCGAAGGATGCCATCAGGGACATGGCGCCGAGACGCGGCTTAGCTGACGCCGTGGATACGCTGGTCGTGAAGTTTGGTGGCGGTGGGGATGTTCAGTCCGGCGACACGCTCATCGGCTTCAAGAGTTACGACCAAGGCCGTGAGAAGTGGCAGGGTCCAACCCTTGGCCTCGTGTGGTTTGACGAGGAGCCACCAGAGGACATCTACAGCGAGGGAATGACGCGTACCAACGTGGGTCTGATGCCGGTATACGTCACGTTCACCCCGCTCATGGGCGTAACCGAAGTAGTGAAGCGATTCATCATCGACAAGGTTCCTGGAACCCACGTGACGTCGATGACCATTCACGATGTCGATCACTACACCCCAGAACAACGCGCCGCGATCATCGCCTCCTATCCAGCCCACGAGCGTAAAGCCCGTACCCAAGGTATCCCCCAACTCGGGAGTGGACGCGTGTTTCCCATCGACGAAGACGAGATTAAGTGCAAGCCGTTCGCGATTCCATCGCATTGGCCACAGATAGGCGGACTCGATTTCGGGTGGGACCATCCATCAGCAGGCGTAAAGCTCGCGTGGGACAGGGATGCAGATTGTGTCTACTGTTTGGCTGCTCATCGTGCACGGGAGCAGACTCCGGCAATGTTCGCGGCTGCCGTGAGGCCGTGGGGCGCAAATCCAGACGGCTCTCAGTGGTTACCGTGGGCATGGCCGCATGACGGACTTCAGCATGACAAAGGATCCGGCGAGCAGCTCGCGGCACAGTACCGCGCTCAGGGTCTTCGCATGCTCCCGCAACGAGCCACCTTCGAGGACGGATCATTCGGTGTCGAGGCTGGCGTTGCAGAGATGCTTACGCGGATGGAAACGGGTCGCTTCAAGGTGTTCGATCACCTCGAGGACTGGTTCCAGGAATTCCGTCTTTACCATCGCAAAGACGGTCTCATCGTGAAATCAGGTGATGACCTTCTCGCAGCCACTCGGTACGCGCTCATGATGCGCCGGCATGCCGAGCTTGTGTCACGAGTACAGCCAACGACAGCACCGCGTGTGCATCGTCCGGCAGGGTGGATGGGATGACGAAGGCCGAGGTCACGAAGCTCATCACGGAAGCCCTTGCATCGGCTCCCGCCACGACGCCCAAAGCTGTGAAGCATGCGCTGATAGAGGCTGGGCAGTTCATCGACGATTTGCCGGAGTCCGATTCAGGACTTGCCCTTTCTCCCGAGAGCGTTTCTGCAACGGCTCCGGCGATCCCTGAATGCATTGCCAAGCTCGAAACAGCGCTTGCTATGAAGGCTGGCGTGATGGACTCAGACTCCCGCCGTGATGCAATCGAGCAAAAGCGTTTGTCCATCGTGAACGAAGTGGTTGAGAGGCTGCGCGCGGCGTGACCCTCGATGCTGACAAGCCCGCGCAGACTGATGATGACATCTGGCTAGAAGCCGCCGAACGGCTGAAACTGTGTGCTGAGTCTGAGGGCGACAATCGCACCCGCGGCATTGAATCGCTGAAATTCCGCTGGGGTGACCAGTGGCCGGAAACCGCACGAAATGAGCGGGAAACCGATCAACGCCCATGCTTGACGGTCAATCACACCGACGTTGCCTGTCAGCGTCTCGAGAACCAGTTAAGGCAGCAACGTCCCAGGATCAAGGTTCACCCCACGGGCGATACCACGATCGACAAGGCGAAGCGTGTCAATGGCCTCACGCGAGCAATTGAAACCCGCTCGAATGCGAGCGTTGCCTATGACGCTGGCGTGTCGATGGCGAAGGATATCGGCTGGGGTTACTGGCGCATCAACACCGAATACGAGGATGCGCGAAGTTTCAACCAGGAGCTTCTGATCAAGCCCATCTTCAATCCCTTCACGGTGTACATGGACCCCTCTGCCGTGATGCCCGCGGGAGAAGACCAAGGCTGGTGCTTGATCTCCGAGACGATGAAGCGGCAGGAGTACAAGCGCCGCTATCCCAATGCCGCGAATGTAGATTACTCGTTCGTGGAAGCCCCAGGTGATCACGTCCTCGATTGGGAGAGCAGGACTGACGTTCGTCTGGCGGAGTATTTCCGCAAGTTCGAGAAGCGCGACACGCTGATTCAGCTATCCGATGGCAGCTTGTGGCTTGAATCCGATCTCAGCAAGAAGGGACCGGAGATTGCGGCTGTCCTTCAAGCCATGCAGCTCTCAGTCAACAACCATCGCACGACCTACACCTGTCAGATCGAGTGGTACCGGTTGAACGGCAGGAAGGTCGTCGATCGACGCATGCTTCCCGGCAAATACATCCCGATCATCCGGTGTCAGGGCAATCGTCTTGACTTGAACGGGAAGATCCTGCGCAAGGGCATGATCGAGAATCTGAAAGACCCTGCCAGGATGTATAACTACTGGGATACGGCGTTTACCGAGCGTCTTGCCCTATCCCCCAAGGCACCTTGGGTTGCTGCCGAAGGCACGACTGAGGGACATCCTGAGTGGAATGACGCGAATCGTCGCAGCTATTCGACGCTCGTCTACAAACCCGCTTTGGGGCCTGATGGAGCGACGGCTTTACCGCCTCCAACACGTCAGCCTCCTGCTCAGATCGAATCTGGCTTCATGGAGGCGATGGATCGAGCTGAACGCGATCTCATGACAGTTGCGGGGGTTCCCGCAGATGATCCTGCTATCCGCGCTCGCATAGTGTCTGGTGACAAGCATCTGCAGCGCCGCCAGGGCATGCAGGATTTGACGCATTTTCAGTACTACGACAACCAGACCTACGCGATCATGTGGACTGGCATCGTGTTGCTAGACCTCATCCCGCACTACTACGACACCCAACGTACCCTTCGGATCATCGGTGAGGATGGAGTGCCTCAACTCGTCACCGTGAACGAACGTGACGAGAATGGACAAGTAAAGCCAGACAGCAACCTGAAAGTGGGTAGCTACGATGTTGTGATGGACACTGGCCCCGGATATGCAACGAAGCGCGAAGAGGCTGCTGAGAACATGCTGCAGCTTCTCGGCACTCCGCTGGGTGAAGTCGTCGTTGCGACAGGCCCAGACATCGTCCTGCGTAACATGGACTTTCACGGCGCCGATGAATTGGCCGATCGTGCTGCCGTGGCGACTCCTGGAGGCATGGAGAAGATCGTCGAAGGCTTGCCGAAGCAGGCGCAGAACGTCATCGGCGCCCTGCAGACCAAACTGCAGCAGTCCGAGCAGACCATTCAGCAGCTGCAGCTTGAGATCAAGTACAAGTCTGGCATCCAGCAGCAGAAGAACGATGCCGACGAGACCCGCAACGTGCGTGACAACACGACGCGTCTCGTCATTGCCGACAAGCAGATCGACAAGGATCTCCAGGTCCAGGACTCGAAGGCGGCCACAGCACGCGATGTGGCCGAGATTCACGGCGCGACACAGCTTCTCAACACGAAAGCTGAGAGTGCTCACGAAGAGCGTCAGTCAGACAAGCTGATCGCTCAAGGCACACAAGACCGCTAGCACAATCTGCAACCGTTGTTTGTTGCCTAAAGATTGTGTGAGTTAAATCGCCGCATAGGCACTCATGTGGGTGCAGTCGAACGAGGCGGCGCATGACGGCGCAGGTAGTCACTCCCGAGAACCAGGTCGAGTTCCTCACCACCGGCAAAGTGCCTGAGTTCAAGCCGCCCGAGGCGGCGAAGGATGCGGGGAAGGAGACGGCCAAGGCAAACGGCACGACCACCGACACCGACAAAGCCGCCACGGCCAGCACCGAGGCGAAAGCCGACGATGCCAGCAAGACCGAGCAGCCGCGCGGTGAAGACGGCAAGTTCAAGGCCGAGGCGAAAGCCGACGGCGCGGACGATGAGGACGCCCAGCTCTCGGAGAAGATCCGAAAGATCATCGGGAAGAAACATCGTCAGATGATGGAGGCGCAAGAGTTTGCGACCGGAGAGGGTCGTAAGGCGATTGCAGCAGAGAGACGAGTTGCAGAGCTCGAAGCGGAAATCAAAGCGCTTCGCGGTGGGAAGGCCGATGGCTCTGCCGGTGAGGGCGAAGGGAGTGATCCCGACGAACCGAAGCCGAGCGACTTCAAGACTGTGGGTGAGTACACCCGGGCATTGGTCAAGTACGAAGCCAAGAAGGCTGGCGAGGCTGGTCGAGCGCAAGCCGAACAGAACCGCCAGAAGGGCGAAGCAGATGAGGCGGTTGCCTCGTTTGCTCAACGTCAGGAAGCGTTCAAGAAGTCGGCTCCCGATTACGAGGAAGTAATCGGCGACTGCGATCTCGAGCTTCACAACGTCGGCATGCAGTACTTGGTCGAGAGCGAGTCAGGGCCTGCATTGGCCTATCACCTCGCGAAAAACCCGGACGAGATCACCAGGCTGAAGAAGCTCTCGCCGACTCGGGTGTTAGCCGAGCTTGGCAAACTGGAAGCGAAGTTGGAGAAGTCTGCAGCGCCTAAACCGGCCGCAGCGGCGTCTTCACCGGAAACCTCCAGGGCTCCCGCACCGATCCAGCCGCTGGAAGGCAAACAAGCCACGGTCGAAACCGACCCGAGCAAGATGAATTTCCAGCAGCTACGCGCACACCGCCTACAGGAGGCACAAAAGCGCGCCGCTCGGTGAGGGGTTTGTAACCTCTCTCGGAGATCTCGATGTCGAACAATCTTCTGACGATCAGCTACATCACGAATGAAGGCTTGGTCGTTCTCGAAAACAACCTCGTTCTTTCAGACAAGGTCGATCGCCAGTACTCGGACGAGTTCGCGCAGAAGGAAGCCAAGATCGGCGCCACCTGCAACGTGCGCCGTCCGCCGCGCTATGTCGGCACTTTCGGCCCCGCGCTGAACGTCGAGGACACGAACGAGACGTACGTCCCGGTCACCCTCAACTACCAGTTCCACGTGGACGTACAGTTCACGACCGCGGACCTGTTGCTCTCCATGGATCGCTTCCGCACGCGAGTGCTGCAGCCGATGATGGCCGCGGTCGCCAATCGCATCGACTCTGACGGCGCGTACTTCCTCTACCAGAACACGGCCCTCAACGTCGGTACCCCAGGTGTGAGCCCGTCAGCCTACAAGACGTTCTCCGACGCCGCGGCGCTGCTCGACTTCGAGGCATGCCCGGATGGCCCGAAGTACTGCGTGCTCGACCCGCTCTCCATGTCCTCGGCAACCGATGGCGTGAAGGGCCTCTTCAACCCGCAGGCGTCGATCGGTGGGTTCATCAAGAAGGGTCAGATCGCCAAGGACTTCGCCGGCCTCGACTGGTACAAGGACCAGAACATCGTGTCCTTCCAGACCGGTGCGCAGGGCGGTACTCCGGCACTCACCGCCAACACTGGCGGCGCGTTCCTGACCTCTGGCTGGGCGCAGTCTGGCCAGATCCAGACCAACGGCTGGACGAACTCAACCGGCGTTATCAAGGTCGGTGACACGATCCAGATCGCCGGCGTCTTCCCGGCGAACCCGCAGAGCCGCACGCAGTACGGCAATGCGTTGAAGCAGTTCGTGGTCATTCCGCCGTTCGGCTACGCGCAGAACCCGATCGGTGCTGCTACCCCGGGCCTTGCGTTCGCTTCCGGCACGCTCACTTCCGGCACGTTCAACGCCGCGACGGGCGTGTACACCTCGAGCGGCGCCGGCGCGCTCTCGATCTTCATCAAGGAGTGCGTGATCTCGGGCGGCCAGTTCCAGAACGTGGTCACGACCAGCGCCTTCACGGCAACGTCCGCCCTCACCGTCAACGGTGGCACGGCGAACGCGGCGAAGGTTTCTCCGCAGGGCATCGTGTTGCATCGGAACTCGACGGCCCTCGCGTTTGCGGATCTGCCGCTGCCTCGTGGTGTCCATGAAGCAGCTCGCGTGTCTGACCCGGATGTCGGCATGAGCATGCGCATGGTGACCCAGTACACGATCAACAACGACGCCATGCCGACGCGCTGCGATGTGCTGTACGGCTATGCGGACCTGTACACCTCGCTCCGTGCGCGCGTGTTCGGTTAATCAGGAGTAAACGACGATGCCCGCAGTCAATCCAGGCCCGAGCACTTCAACTCAGGTCAACACGCAGTCTCCGGCCGCGTTCGAGCAGTTCATCCAGACGATCGCCGTCAATCTGACGCCTGTTTCGGTCGCGACCATCACGACCGCCGAGCAGAGCTTCGGCGCGAACGGTGTCACTCAGGTCACGGCAGCCACCGGCATCAAGGCCGGCGACGTGATCCTGGGGTTCAACCCGCCCGGCATGACGACCGGTGTCGTTGCGGCTAACTGCCGTGTCGATCCGGCGGTGGACGACAAGTTCTACATCCAGTTCGTGAACCCCACGGCTGGTGGTGTGGTGCCTCTGACGGGGCTCTACATCCTGCATGTGGCGCGTCCGAACGTTTCGACCCGCCCGCCGGGCTCGACGACGTTTGGCTTCCTGCCGACCAGCATCCAGACCGCGTAATCCCCCCTGGAGGGCCGAAGTTCAGTAGGCCCTCGTTTTTGGAGAAGAGAACATGCCTGGTCCAGCAAATTACGCCATCGGCAACATCGCCAACAACTTCGTATTGCAGATCGCGATCCCCGCGGGCGCTGCGATCGGCGCGACAACTTCGGTTGAGCGCACCTACACGCTGCCCGGTCTTCGAGTGGGCGACGTCATTACGGCAAACAAACCGTCCGCATTCACCGCTGGGCTCGGCCTCGCAATGGCCAGGTGCAGCGCAGCCGACACGCTCGCGCTCACGTTCTTCAATGTCACAGGTGGCGGCCTATCGATCCAAGCTGAGAACTGGCTCATCCAGGTCGATCGCCCAGGCTATGATTCCACTGCGCAGATCCCCACGGCGATCGCGTAAATGTCGAACGACGTCCGCCCGTTCGCGCCACTGTACCTTCAGACCCAGTACACGCAGGCTGGGCTCACCTCCACTCGCGCGCAGGATGGGCAGTTCTTTGCTGGCGTAACGGTCGCTGCCTCAAACGGTGTAGCTGTTGCCAGCACGGTCTTCCCAGGCACGACCAACAACGAGCAGCAGCAGATCCTCGTCAGCAACAAGACTAGCGTCTGGCAGCACGTGAACTTCGGCGTGCTTCTCGCGGGGCAAACGGTACGAGCTGCGACCGTGAATGATCTGCCGATTCCTCCTGGCGCGCAGGTGATCGTGACCGTCGATGGCGAAGTGAACGCGTCCTCGGTGTTCTCGGATGGAGCTCCTGCAGTTTCGACATCGGTTGTCTTCCATCGAGGATCCGGCTCATAGACGCGCGGCTCACATCGGCGAAAACAAAAATAACAAAACGCCATGGGACTGAAAGCCGTATCGGTGATCGCGAACGTGAACTTCGGCGTTCCCGTCGCGCGCACGATCAACTTTGCGACCGCCTACCAGGCGCTCGTACCAACACAGCCAGCGGTCATCTCGATCAATCTGAATGCCACGGCGAGTCTCACGCTGGGCGGCGGCACAACCTGCACCGCGGATGTGATCATCGGACCGGACAACACGGTCACCGGCGGTTCTGGCTTCGTGATCGGCAAGTACCGCAACTCGATGACCGGCAGCGTCATTGTGGGAGTCGGCCTCAACACCGACTCGTCCTCGCAGATCCAGTTCCTGCTGCCCGCCGGCTGGTACTACGCGGTACGGCAGACATCTGGCACCGTCTCAATCGTCTCGGCGTTCGATCAGACCGTCGCCCCATAGCGTGACATGGGTACCCCTGTCCCACAAACCGCGCAGGACATCATCCAGGGCGCCCTGAAGTTCATCAATTCGTACTCCCCCGGCGAGACTCTAGCCGCGGACGATGCGAACGATGCGCTGCAGACACTGAACGATCTCCTCGAATCTCTCTCGACCGACCAGTCAAGCGTGTACGCCTCGAGCGAGGAGGTGTTTACCTTCACGCCAGGACAGTTCCTATACACGATCGGCAACTACGACGCCGGAACGTTTGCAGCGACCGTAACGTCAGGATCCCCGACGCTCACAGGTGTAACCGTTCCCTCGAACATGGTTGCGCTCGGCGATCTCACTGGTACTGGTATCGCAACTGGCGCCACGATCGTCTCGTTCAATGCGGGTGCTGGTACGGTTACCATGAGCGCCAATGCCACGGCGACGCCTGGCACGCCTCAGCAGATCGCCTACACGATCCCCGGCAACTTCAAGACCGAACGGCCGCTGCGCATCACGCAGGCGTTCACGCGCCTAACAACCTCTGGCTCAAGCCTCGACTACCCGATCCAGATGATCGACAAGGAGGCGTATTCGCGCATCGGCTTCAAGGCGATCGCGGCCCCCTGGCCGATCGCTCTTTGGTACAACCCGGTCGTTCCTTTGGGTGAGCTAAATTTCTACCAAAACCCGTCGAGTGGCGGGCAGCTACACCTCTACACAGACACGATCTTGTCGAACCTCGCGAGCCTGACTACTCAGGTCGTGATGCCTCAAGGGTACAACAGGTACCTCAAGCGCAAGCTCGCGCGTGAACTCGCTCCCGAGTACGGCGTCGTGTGGACGCAGCAGATGGAGAAGCTCGCGAAGGAGGCCGAAGACTACGTCCGCAGCCTCAACATGGTGCCGCAGGAAGTGGCGCGTTATGACGGCGAGTTAACCCAGCGTCCCAAGACTGACGCGGGATGGATTCTCTATGGAGGCTTCAGGTGAGCCACGAGGGCGGCGACTTCGGGTTCGTCGGCCAGTCCTACACCGCCTCCGACCCCGCTCAGGACCGACAGCAGACTCTCAACTGGTACGTTGAGATCAGCCAGGACGACAAGTCCAAGACGCCAACCGCGCTCCTCGGCTGCCCGGGCACGACACCGATCATGTCGGTAGCAGCTTCAGCCACCGCGGGCGGGGAAGTGCGCGGATGCTGGGTCCTTCCAGGAGGCACGCGCGCCATTGTTGTCTGCAGCGACGATGTATTCATCGTCACGATGACGGTACCCGCGACGCAGACCACGATCGCGCAGTTCAGCCGCACCACGGTGACCGGCACGCTCCTCACCACGGCCGGCCCCGTGTGCATCCGTGACAACGGCATCGGCGGCTACGCGATGCTCGCCGACGGTTCCTACGGCTATCTGCTCAATCTCACGACTCTCGTCCTCACGCAGATCGTTGACGCAGGATTCGTCGGCCCCAACCGCATCGCGTTCATCGATGGGTGGTGGATCTGCAATGTGCCGGGCACGAACAAGTTTGTGACGAATGGCCCCACGCCGTACTCGCTCACTTTTCCGGCCTCGTTCTTCGGCCTGAAGGACTCCTCGAGCGACAACCTAGTCACGCTCATGGAGAACAACCGGGAACTCTGGAACATCGGCGAGCGCGCGAGCGAGGTCTGGTACAACGCTGGTGGAGCGAACTTCTCCTTCAGCCGCATTCCTGGTGTTGCCCCACAGATCGGCTGCTCGGCGGTCAACTCGATCGCCCGCTTCGGTGACTCGCTCGTGTGGCTCGGCAAGAGCGAGCGCGGCGAGAACATCGTCATCAAGACCGAGCAGTACGGCTTCAAGCCGA
>JACCDR012566801.1_pt1 | contig 11313 bp, 13 predicted proteins | sample 7446431 | NCBI WGS metagenome assembly JACCDR01 (sample SAMN15323443, study PRJNA562643) | freshwater metagenome | isolation source: river surface water | place: USA:Blue River Watershed | collected 2017-08-17
CATTTATTTCTGGCATATCCAATAGAAATAATATTCAACTAATTATGATGGCTGCTTTAATTGATGAAGCAAATTTTCCATCAGATTTAGTTTGGGATACCATAGATAATCAACAAATCCCTATGGATTTGGCTACATTTAAACTTTTCGTTAAAGCATTAGCTGATTATACTCGTAATCTTTTCAAAGAAGCACGTAGTATTAAAGCAGCAATTGATTCAGCAGAAACATACGAAGATATTCGTGCTGCTGCGAATTGGAAAGGTGAAGCACTATAATTTAAAATTATATCAAAAGGCCAATAGAAATATTGGCCTTCTTTTTAGGAGTAATAAATGAATTTTTTATCAAACATCAATGTACAAGGTGATATTTCATTTAGTGGGAAATTGATAGGTGATCTACCATCAGCAACAGCTAGTACTGAACTATATAATTCAGTTAAAGATAATAATGGTTTATATTCTGCATTTGGATATGAAGACATAAAATCAGAAAACATCATCCAACATAATATTTTAACACCAATTGAAGCGTTAAACTTAATTAACACTATCACATCAGGTGAAAAGCCTAATGAAATAACATGCCATACATGGAATACTAAAAAACCTAACAATGATATGATGCTAACAACAGTTACTTATATCCCAACCAAAGATGGACATTATATTCTTCAATCAAACGCACCGCTTGATACTACTGGTGGTTTATTTGGTAGTGTTTTGATCTATTTTTCAGATACTGGTGGTACACCAATAATATTATCGTTCAATACATCACCAAATGATAACATAACTGATTGGACTTCAATAGATAAAGTAAAAACCAACTACAATTCAGTTTTGATAACTGGTAGACATAAAGTTGAAGGTGTTTCTGAGGATGATGTAAGTACATACAATGCACCATTCGCATCTGCATCACCTATTATAGTGTATGTTCAATCGGATTCAGAACAAGAACTTCAAACTGATAGAACGGTAACACAATTTGTTATTTCATCAAAAGGATTGTATTTGAGATCGGCAACTCAATCTAATGATACTGGATATAAATTTACTGAATGGGTAAATGTAACCAGTACTGATAAAGTGCCGAGATTTTCAAATGTTGTAACTTCTATTTCATTTACTGCACCAGACAAAACTTACAATAATGCGGTAAGGTACAGTAATTTATTTTCCATCCCAAACCCATTAGGTGTTGCCAGTATTAACGGTTCTCCAATAAATCTACTTGTTGAAACAAAACTTAATCATTATTTTACTGATGCTCAAGGTAATGTACTAGATACTAAACTTGATTATGTAGTATGGTCAACAACTAATGCACAAATTTCATTTAAAGTTTATCTTACTATTTTTGGAACACCAACTGGTGCATATCTATTAGCAAATGATTCACAATGGCCTTCTCCTGGTGTATTTGAAAACGTACCAGTAGCATTTAATATCATTCTTGGTTCTATGTAATGTTAAGATGGCTTTTATTTGACATGTACCTAATAAATACTGGATATAACCTTTATCTGAGGAATTTTTAATGAGTGCTTCTACTATAAAAGGTGCTGAAGGTGTAATTATTAATAGTACTTACTTTTTAGAATTACCTAAAGCTCCTACAAAACAAACAACCTACGCTGAACGTGCAGGTATGATTCGCTACAACTCAGAATGGAAAGCATTTGAAGGTGTATTAGAATTTTCTGATGGTAGCCTAAGCTACAGACGTTTTGCTCAATTGGATGACAATGGTCAACTTCAAACATCACAACTACCAGATACCGTTACAAGTGGTATGCAATGGATTGGTACTTATTCACCAATTTCTGATGATATTGATCCGCCAGTTGATGCAACTTTTGCAAAACTACCAGCCGCAACATCTGCGAACTCTGGTCAGTACTATATTATCCGTGGATTATATGATGCTGCTGTGACACACTTTAGAGCTAATAATCCAACAACTGCAACCGTAACATTCACGCCAACCAATCCAAGTGGACAAGGTAACTGGCTTCAAATTAAATATTACATTGATACCGACCCAACTAATACTGCAAACAAAATTGTAGTTGCAGCTTTCGGTCGTATTGTAACTGCTTCTATTCCTAGTACTGGTCACGAAGGTTTAGTTTCATTAGCAACTGATTCAACACTAACTGCGGCATTTAATTCTACTGTAGACAAAACAGCAGAATTAGGTTTAACCGATGGTGATTGGGTTATTTCTGATGGTACTAAAAATGTTCGTCTACGTCAAAGCCGTATTAGTATTAGTGCTGGTGCAGTATCATTTGACAGAACGTTTTTAGCATCCTCAAATCGTAGTTTCAACGGTACAGCAGGTACGGTACAAACTATCATAGATAGTCTTCTATTGCAGGGCTTACGCCGCACAGGAGACACTATGTACAACGATGGTACACAAGGTGCAGGACGACTAGGGGTAACTTATGGTACTGCCACAGCCCCTTCTATTGCGTTTAATAACAAGCCATTCGACCCTACTTCTGATCCTGGTGTTAATCCGGCTTTATGGTCTGATACCAGTACTGGTATTTTCCATCCTGGAACTGGTAGTATTGGTTTTACTTCATCTGGACTTGAAAAGTTAAGAATTGAAAATACAAAAGTTACCATATATCAATCTGGTATTTTAGTAGGTTCTAACCCTGCATTGCAATTTAATTCTTCAACAAACACAAACAATCCTGGTATAAGTGGTATTAATAACACATTAAGTTTTAGTGTTAAAAACGCTGAACAGGTTAAATTTGCAGATAAATTAAGTACTTTTAACGGTAGTGTTATTGTTACTGAAAACCATACTATTAATGGTAACTTGTCAGTAAATGGTAACACAATTTTAGGTGATGCTGGAACTGATACATTAACCGTTAACGCTGCGAGTACATTTGCTGGTACTACATTATTCAATAATGCTACTAACAGATTTGCACTAGGTGCAGTATTCAGTTCAGGTGCAACATTATCATTTGAAGGTACTAATACTGCAACAATCAAAAAATCTGCAACAGAATTAAGTTTCAACATGTTAAACTATAATGATGTTACGATATATGATGGTTCTAGTATACGTGCTAAATTCAACCGTTATGGTATTCAACTACCAGTACTGAATCCAATTGATGATTCTGTTGGTGTTAATGGTATGATTGCATATAGTACTCAGCGAAATACTGTAGTACAAAAATCAAATGGAACATGGACAACTGTCGGTTCCGGTGGTGGTGTTGCAACAACATTTGCTATTGCAAATTGGGTTCTTAATGGCTCTTATTATACTTACACCGTAACTAATGCTAACATTCAACAAGTAACAGTACAAGAACTAAGTGGTTCTAACTATATTCCAGTTGAAGTTGATAGTATCGTAATTTCTCCAACGAATGCAGTACTTTCTGTACCTGCTTCGCCAGATTTACGTTTCAACGGTCGTGTAATTGTACAATATCAATAACAAAAAAGGGAGCCATAGGCTCCCTTTATTTTTACACCGCCATCGGTGCTTTAATTGTCGCATCTGGATTGTAGTTTTCTAATTTGAAAGAATCCATTGTGAAATCTTCAATATTAGTAATACTAGTGTCAATCCAAAGTGTAGGTAATTCTTTAGGTTCACGAGCAAGTTGTTCTTGTACTGCTTCTACGTGATTTTTATAAATGTGTACATCACCACCCATCCAAACAAACTCACCAACTTCTAGGCCACATACTTGTGCTAACATATGTGTTAATAGAGAGTATGATGCAATATTGAATGGTACACCTAAGAATAGATCACAGCTACGTTGATATAGAATACATGATAGCTTCCCGTCATTTACAAAGAATTGACTAAAGCAATGACATGGTGGTAAAGTCATCTTATCAAGTTCACCAACGTTCCACGCTGTCATAATATGACGACGAGAATCAGGATTATTCTTCAATCCATCAATTAGCACTTCAAGCTGGTCGATAGTTCTTTTTAGAATTACACCGTGGAAGAAAGTACTGTCTACTACATGATAACCACGAGCTTTCAATGTTTCAATTTCAACTGGATCATTAGAGATAACAGTATCATCCCATTCACGCCATTGTTTACCATATACTGGACCAAGTTCACCATTCGAATATCCTAGTGCTACACCTTGATTTTCATAGTTCGCAGTCCAAATAGTTTTCTTATCCCAATCACGAGTACCATAAAGTATTTCAGCTAGGCGACGTTCATCATGTGAACCTTCAACGAACCATAATAGTTCAGATGCCATTGCTTTCCATGCTAAACGTTTAGTTGTTGTAGCGGGAAAACCTTCTTGTAAGTTGAAACGCATAGTTTCACCTACAAGTTTAATAGTACCTACACCAGTACGGTCATCACTATGTACACCTTCTTCAAGTACTTTTTTGTATAGATCGTGTAATTGCTGCATTTTCCTTCCTTAGATCATAATTTTGTTTACGCAAGTCTTTAATTATTGAATTTAAATTATCTAGAAGAGTATCAATGTTATCTGTAATATTATCAATTTCACGAAGATACTTGTCTTCAGCTTCATCGTAACCGTCTCGATGAGATTTTACTAATTCTTTTTCATGGTTACGTTCAATATCTTCGATTTTACCTTCGTAGTGTTTGATTGTTGCTTGTTCTCCAGCAGAATAGCCATCGTCAAACCCACATTCATATCCTTTAACATAAGGATCTTCACATTCTTCAGACATATTTAATTACTCAAATTTCATTTCAAAATTACGTAAATCTTCTTCCGTCGCACGTCTTGTGCCAATACCCGTCCATCTACCATGTGGTTTAGGTACTGTTTCAGTTTCAATAAATTGTTTTGTATCATTGCAGTACTTATATACCTTATGGTCAATTATATCGTAATGATATATTTCTTTATAATCACCAGGCAAATCTAAGTACATTTGCACAGCCCATGCAGTACCACCATCTAATTGTGAAGGAGAAACTAATTCACCAATGGTATACACACGTTCAGTACAATAAATTTGATAGCTATTTCTAGCTAATAGATTATAAACATACCCAAATCTAGGAACACTTCTTCCTAAACTTTTATTTGCAGTTTTGAGTTGCGTTGTCACTTCTGTACATGTTAGCATTTCAGAAGGAAGTTCTAGTACTGTTTCAGGTCTTACATGTGCTTTATGACCTTTAAATGAAAAATGAATTTCATCTTGGTCATTCTCTGAAGCCCACAAACCAAAAAGGCGGTCTGCACCCGCAGCACCGCCACTAAAACATACGTTTTGCAACTCTAACAACATCTCAGCGAGATCAGTTCGAGTCATCTTCTTTTTCTTCCAATTTAGAAAGTAAGTCTTTAATACTTGCATCTTCTAAAGAGAAGCTTGTCTCTAGAGCCGCTAGAATAACAGCGGCTGATTTGATCAATGATTGTCTGAACTCATCAAACGATACATGTTTATCAGGTCTAGAAGCACTTTCAAATAGATAGTAACCTGCTAAACCTGTCCAATCATTTTTCGTTTTGAGATGGTCTGCTAAAGTATTTGGGTTGCTCATTTGATTCAAGCGTTCTTCGATAATTAACTGAATTATCTGATCCCTAGTTACTTTTGACATTATTCACCTTTACGTTCTTTCAATGCTTTCTTGACAAGCTCTACTGCTTTAGCTTGTGAAATACCTTCTGGTAGTTCAACGAATAGAGAATTAGATTCTTCTAATGGTTGATCCGCAGAATCACTTGGAAGTACTACAAAACTTTCTGCAAGTACTTGTGCTTGTGGACGAAGACTTGGGTCTAAGTTATAAGCACGTTCACGGTTTTCACGAGCAAGTTGTTCGTATTGTTCTGCTTGTTCTAGCAAGCGACTTACGATAGAATCTTGTTCTGGATATTTGACTTCATTTTGTGCTTGTTCATATGGATTGAATTCTTTAACAGTACCGTCACGAACTACAGCGGATTGGTTAATTTCTTCATTTAGAACATTTAGAGGAATCTTATTAGTTCCACCAACATGCATGTCAATATCTAGAGTATTTTGTTTACGGATATAACCCATACGATGAAGTACGGAAAGCATGTTTCCACCTTCTAGGGTTCCGATTTTATCCATTACATCCCAAAGTTCAATTGAACTTTGACCACGACCTAGAACGAGTTCTGCTACACGATTAGAATACACTTCAGGTAGAGAATCACGATAAACTACTAAGCAATGATTAGGATCATTTTCAAGTTGTCTCCATACTACGAACACACGAGAACCAGTACTACGAACAACTCCACAGTGACGAGTAATACTCATATTATTCCCCTTCTGCTTGGTTGCTTTCGAATTCAGCTTGACGTGCTTCTTGGTCTGCTAGAATAGCAGCAGAGAAATCTTGGAAACGTGAAACGATTGGTGCAACTTCTGCTAGTTCTTTAACGTTGAATACACCACGTTCAATAGCAGCTTCCATGATTTTAGTTGCATTGATAATATCAATGAATTCTAGTTGTGGACCAACTACGGTTTCTTGATCTTGAATTTGTTCACTCATTATATACACTCCATGTATTTTTTGAAATTAACTATATTATACCATAAATTTTTGGTACGTTTCATAAAAATTAGGTCGTCATCCATAACGACCTTCTATTTAGTATTACTATTTTTTACCTTCGAGTTCGTAATGAACAGTAACACCAAATGGTGCTTCTACTTTTGGATTTGAATGTACTATGAATAGTGTTTCACAGTAGTCTTTGTCACCCCATGAACCCCACGGTTCACCGTCAGTAAACATAACTAACTGTTTAGGACAATATTCATCTTCTTTCATGAAATCCCAAACTGCCGTAAACAAAGTACCGCCACCACCTTTAACCGGATAGCTTAGGATTTGTTCTTCTTGACCATTTGTATAATCATGTACTTCATATACACTAGTATCAAAAGTAAGAATACGCATTTTAAACTGACTGAATTGTTGCGTAATACCATATACTTCAGAAAGGAAATCACGTAACATTTCAGAACTGATACTTCCTGAAGCATCTAGTGCAATGCAAATATCAATATCAACATCAGGCTTTAAACCTGGAAAAATTGGCATACCATATCCAATACCATTTGACCATGAACGGCGTGATGGACTCATATATGTTACGTCATTTTTTATTAGAGAACGTAAAGTACGGTTCAATTTAGAACGCCAATCAATTTTTGGCTCTTTATATTCTTGAACCATAGCACGAATTTCTGGTGGAGCACCATCTGCTGATGCAGCACTGATCATTGCATCTTTGAAGGACTCCATGAATTCTTCGAGTTCTTCTTGAGTATAATCTGGAAATTCATCAGCATCTTCATCGTCATCGTATTCACCTTGTTGTGGAAGATCATGATGATCTAGCGTTCCACCTTTTGGCATGTTACCAGAACCACCATTTCCATTTCCATCATCTTTCATTTCCATTAAGATGTTGTAGATTTCTTCAGCAGCCATACCGTTGAACATTTCATGGAATAACCAGGTTTTACGAATCTCACCCATTTTTTTATCACGAGCAATGATCTGGTTGATTGCATAGTCAGCAGCCCTGTTCCAAATCTTTGGATCACGAGTGCCTTTACGAAGAAAATGATTGTATGCACAATGCAGTATTTCGTGACAAATGGCAGCTACTAAGTTTTGCTGGGTTAAACCATTTAATGCATCATGAATTTGTTCTTCAGTCAAGTCATCAATAGATGTACGTAATTTAGCTTCATATTGTGCCTTACGTACAGGGTCTTCAATACCAACAATAAATTCAGGATTATAATAAAGATGACGACCATCTACCGCAAGAGTACTACACCATGTATTATTTGGTACTAATTTTAATTGTGCAGCCAGAATACCAAAGAATGGACATGCCATAACCATTAAAGTACGAGCAATGATTATATTCTCATGACATTTATCAAGTAATTCCTGTGATACTTGATATTTCACACGTTTTTGTTTATTTGACATAAATTCCTCATAAAACAAAAAGGGGCATGATGCCCCTTGAAAATTACTTCATAGTACGAACTTTACGAATCATTGGACCATATCGTTTAACAAATGGTTTAAATTCTGGAACATCATTATAAGTGATGTTTATCTCTGCATCGGTAATTGTTCGGATTGAATGGACAATCAGTTCAGTTTGGTCTTTTGCAAATTCATTATCGATAAATTTTAGGAAGTTAGTAACATACTTTGTCCAATCTTCGTCGGAAACTTCTTTTCGTTCGTTACGTGCACGTCCGAATTCGATAATTTTTTGAGTAAGACTAATAGCAATAAAGTAGTTTTTAGAAACTTCTTTTTTGTGCTCACCGAAATCAGTAACTACACCATTAAGAATATCCATCACATCAGGAAGTTCTGCCATGTTTTCGATATAAGTAGTATATTCAATACCAGCAGTACTACCAACACGCCCAGCAATTAGTGCTTTATAAACTGCGGAAGATGTATTTTTACGTTTACGAACATTTTCAATATCTGAAACACGAGTCCATGAACGAGGTGAAGAACCACCAGCATGACTTGGGTCTTTTGGACTTAGTGTGTTGAAAAGACGTGAACCAGTTTGTTTGATGAAAGCGATTGTTCCTGGATTTAGCATATTCGGAATTGCATAGTTTTCAATCCAATCATTATAATCAGGAATCATTTCAATGTGAGTCATACGGTCGCGTAATGGAGTCGCAAGACTGAATGTTACGCCACCATCCGTTTCACGGTTCCCTGCTGCAAGAATTAGTGCGTTTTCTGGTAGTACTAATTCGCCAACGCAACGATCCAAAATCAACTGATATGAAGCAGCCTGAACAATTGGCATTGCGGAGTTGATTTCATCAAATAGAATTACACCTTTCCAATCTTTAGGTAGTTTTAAAATACTTGGCGAAGCCCATACTACACCAGTTTCTTCTTTATAGTCTGGATGCAGATGAATATCAGTTTGGCGAATTTGTTTACCATTCGCATCATAAAACATTTTTACAGGGATTGGAATACCACGAAGATCTGATGGTTCAATCTGTGATAAACGGAAGTCAATAAAGTTTGTTTCTTGATCTAGTAGTGAATTTTTAAAATCATTATAATCCTGCATTGAAACAGCATCATCTTCAGGATCTTCTGCACGTTGAAGTAGATAATGTAGTTTTCCTTTATTATCTTTAAGCAGAGGGTAATTATCTTTTGCGTATTGCAATGCAATTGCAGATTTTCCGATACCAGGAGAACCCCAAATCATTAGGCTATCTCGAACTGCATCAGCCACCGACATTGCTTCTACAACTTGAGCAGGTTTTAGATCATAGCTTAGAATATTTTGTACATCTTTGGTTGCTTCACTCATACTTCTCTTTACACCTTTAGTTATAATTGAACTACTCAAATCCATTTGATAAAAAGAAAAGCACTGAAAACTCAGTGCTTTTAATGTATCCATTTATCTTTAACAATGCTATTATACCACAATTTTTTTTTACGTTTCACAAAAATGCAGCAAACAATTTAGCAAAGTCATCGCTACAAAACGTTAGTTGTGCGATTACTAAATCATCTGATAAGTACAAAGTATCTCCACGAACATAGTATGGAGTGGTGCAAATTCGGTCTAATGACGTATAAACGTTAGAATTACGATCCGTTTTTTTAATGGGAATCGGTACAAAATCATATAAAGAATTGTCGTTACAAATTTGATACCCTAATTCACTTAACCTTAGACCACCACCAGTTCTGTAATTATCAAAGATAGACATTAAAATCATTTTATCAGAGAGTTCAGAATCAAATTCATGAACTTCTCTGATTGATTTTAAAACCTGGTATTGATATTCAGTACTGTTGGTTTTTGGTATCATAAATTAGATTCCCACAAAACCTTTCTGTTCAGGATATGATGAACCTTGTGGGTTCTCATAGTTTTGCGTACCGTCTGCGTCAAAAGATGGTCCCATACCTTCAGCACCATATTCTTCTTCTAATTCTTCTTCCGGTTCTTCAGAATCTTCTTCTTCACCAGCATCAAATTCGAAATCATCACCATCAGAACCAACTAGTTCTTGTAGAGATGCAGAGATATTTTTTAGATCAGATGTTAGCGTACTCAAATCTTGTACTGAACCATCTGCAATCATACTAGAAAGTTCTTTTAGTGAACCAATAATTTCTTTTAGTAGTTCAGGTGCAGATTGTTCAGTTTCTTGTTCCATTGACTCATCATCAGCTTCGTAAATATCGTCAATAGATTCCATTAGTTTTCTTAGGTTACTCATTATAGACCCTCCATGAATTTTTTATATTTCTCGTTAATTGATTCGAAGATAGAATCTACTGATTCATCATCTTCATTTTCATGAACGAGTGGATTGTCACCTAATGCAGTACCAGGTTGTTTTCCTTTATAAGCATGACGAGAATTACGAATACCTTCGTCATCAAAAAATTCAGGTTCAGGATCATTTTGAACTTCTTCCTGCATTGTACGTTTCCAATAGAAAGCATTTCCTTTTGGAACTACAATGAAGTTGTCGCCTTCGAATCCATTAGTTTGTTTTTGACCGTCTTGGACACATTCAAATTCAGTACGGAATGGTCCGAATTCTTTTTGTGCGTCAGCTTCGGTTGCTACAGAGTCTTCGTCAAGAGATAAATCTGGTAGGAGACTTTCTGAAACAGATTGGTCTTCATCGTCAGCTTCGTCTTCTGAATCTTCAGCAAAACCTTCGGATTCATCAACGTCTTGACTTTCATGAATACCAGCTAGAGAGGACATACGATCCATATCAAAATCATCGTCGCCAGTGAAATCTGATTCTTCAGAACTCATCATGTCATCAGAGCCGAATTCAGGTTCACTACCGACTTCCATCGATTCTACACCATCATCCATGCCACTGTCAAGTGAATCTGCACCGAAATCTGTGACTGAGCCAGCCAAATCGCTGACTGCTGAGCCTAGCTCACTAGCCCCAGCACCAGACATATCATCGGCACTCGGAGCCATGTCAGGACTCATAATAGGTTGAGTATCATCAGCACCACCCATGCTATCTAGATCAAGTGGAGCAATTGCAGGAACAGAAGTCATTCCACCCATTTGTGGACCTTTATTCTCTGCTTGACCAGCAAGTGCAAGCATACGTGATAGAGTTTCAAGATCATTCGATTCTAAACCTTGAACATCGATACGAACTGATGCCTCATTAATTTGTTTTTTCATAATCAATTCCTTTTCAATTATTCTTCATTATTTAATGA
>JACCDR010161792.1_pt1 | contig 11311 bp, 6 predicted proteins | sample 7446431 | NCBI WGS metagenome assembly JACCDR01 (sample SAMN15323443, study PRJNA562643) | freshwater metagenome | isolation source: river surface water | place: USA:Blue River Watershed | collected 2017-08-17
AGAGTGGAACCAGCCGCGGTGCTGGTCGTGTCCTTCGAGGTAGAGGTCGGCCTCGGGGCCGCCATCCTCGTGACCGCTGTGCGGGTGCGAGGTCTTGAGCACCGTGGTGTGGGTGGTGCCGGAGTCGAACCAGACTTCCAGGATGTCGCTGCTCTTGCTCCACTGCGCGGCATTCGAGGTGTCGCCGATGCGCTGCAGGATGTCGGCGCAGGAGAGCTTGCTCCAGGCCTCGATGCCGCCCTGCCCGACGACCTCGGCTGCGAGGGCGATGATCTCGGGCGTGCGCGGATGCGGCTCGCCGCTGTCCACGTCGAGCAGGAAGGGCAGGGGCACGCCCCAGCTGCGCTGGCGCGAGATGCACCAGTCGGGCCGGTTGGCGATCATGTCGCGCAGGCGGGCCTTGCCGTTCTCGGGGTAGAAGCTGGTTTCCTCGATGGCCGCCAGGGCCAGCTGGCGCAGGGTCTGCGGCGCCTTGTCTTTGGTGAAGATGCCCTCGCCTTCGTCCATGCGCACGAACCACTGGGCCGCGGCGCGGTAGATCACCGGCGTCTTGTGGCGCCAGCAGTGCGGGTAGCTGTGCGTGATGTCCTGGGTGGCGAACAGGCGCCCGGCGTTCTTCAGCGCCTCCAGCACCACCGGCACGGCCTTCCAGATGTTGAGACCGCCGAAGAGCGGGAAGTCGGCGGCATAGCTGCCGTTGCCCTGCACCGGGTTGAGGATGTCCTCGTAGGCCATGCCGTGCGCCACGCAGCTGTTGAAGTCGTCCACACCGTAGGCCGGGGCCGAATGCACGATACCCGTGCCGTCGTCGGCCGTGGCGTAGTCGGCGAGATAGACGGGCGACAGGCGGCGGTAGCCCGCATCCACGTCGTACAGCGGGTGCTTGAAGTGGATCAGGCCCAGGTTCTTGCCCACCGTGGTGGCCAGCACCTGGCCGCTGAGCTTGTAGCGCTCCATGCATTTCTCGACCAGCACGGCGGCCAGCACGAGCAGGCCACGCTCGGTCTGCACCAGCGCGTACTCGAGTTCCGGGTTCAGGTTGAGCGCCTGGTTGGCCGGGATGGTCCAGGCGGTGGTGGTCCAGATCACGGCGTAGGCCGGCTGCTCCAGCTTCGGCAAACCGAAGGCGGCGGCCAGCTTCTCGGGTTCGGCACATTCGAAGCCCACGTCCAGCGTGGAGCTCTTCTTGTCCTGGTACTCGATTTCGAATTCGGCCAGCGAAGAGCCGCAATCGAAGCACCAGTAGACGGGCTTGAGGCCTCGGTAGACAAAGCCGCGCTCCATCACGCGCTTGAAGGCACGGATCTCGGCCGCCTCGTTCACATAGTCCATCGTCCGGTAGGGCTGGTCCCACTGACCCAGCACGCCCAGACGCTTGAAGTCGGCCATCTGCTGGGCGATCTGCTCGGTGGCAAAGGCCCGGCTCTTGGCCTGCATGGCGTCGCGCGGCAGGTTGCGGCCGTGCAGCTTCTCGATGGCGTTCTCGATGGGCAGGCCGTGGCAGTCCCAGCCCGGGATGTACTGCGCGTCCAGGCCCTTGAGCTGGCGGGCCTTGACGATCATGTCCTTGAGCACCTTGTTGACGGCATGGCCGATGTGGATCTGGCCGTTGGCGTAGGGCGGGCCGTCGTGCAGGATGAACTTGGGGCGGCCGGCACGCGCGTCACGCAATTTCCTGTAGATGCCCTGCTCTTCCCATTCCCGGGTCCAGCCCGGCTCGCGCTTGGGCAGGTCGCCGCGCATGGGGAAGGGCGTGTCGGGCAGGTTCAGCGTGGCGCGGTAATCAACTTTGTCGGTCATGGCAAACTTTTCGATAGACGGGGACGCCCGGGAGGCCGGGCGAGGGCAGGCTGGTCAAGGCGCGGGGCAAGGTGCGCCGGTGATGCCCCGTCAAATTCGCCGGTCAAACCAGGCGCGTGCGGCATCACAGTCCCGGGTGATGCCCTGCGTGAGGGCTTCCAGGCTGTCGTACTTCAGTTCGTCGTGCAGTTTGTGCAGCAGTTCCACGCGGATGATTTTACCGTAGGCCCCCTCGGCGCCCAGGGCAGCGGGCCAGTCCAGGCAATGGGTCTCCAGCAACACCCGCCCGCCGTTGACGTCGCTCGGGTCCAGCGAGGGACGCACCCCCAGGTTGGCCACCCCGCGCAGGGGCTGCTCGGACAGGCCGTGCACCAGCACGGCAAAGATGCCGCTGGCCGCCGGTTTCCAGTGGGCAAAACGCAGGTTGAGGGTCCTGAAACCGAGCTCGCGGCCCAGCTTGCGCCCGTGCAGCACATGGCCCGAGATGTGGTAGGGATGGCCCAGCAGGCGGGCCGCGTCCTCCATGCGTCCCTCGGCCAGGGCGGTACGCACGGCCGAGCTGGAGACGCGCAGGCCATGGACTTCATAGCTGTTCATGCGCGCCACATCGAAGCCCTTGGCGGTGCCCGCCTGGTCCAGCAGGGCATAGTCCCCAGCGCGTTTGGCGCCGAAGCGGAAGTCGTCACCCACCAGCACGTACCGCGCGCCCAGGCCCCGCAGCAGCACCTCGTCGATGAAGGACTGCGGGGACAGGGCGGCCAGCCGGGCGTCGAAGGGCAGCACCACCACCTGGTCGATGCCGCAGCGTTCCAGATCGGTGAGCTTGTCGCGCAGCGTGGCGATGCGGGCCGGCGCCAGGGCGGCATTGTGGGTGACACCGGCAAAGTAATCGCGCGGGTGCGGCTCGAAGGTCATGGCGCAGCTGGGCACACCACGCTGGGCCGCCTCGCCGCGCAGCAGGGCCAGCATGGCCTGGTGCCCGCGGTGCACGCCATCGAAGTTGCCGATGGTCAGTGCGCAGGCGGGCGCGATGCCGGGATGGTGGAAGCCGCGGAAGACCTTCATTCGATACTTTTTTGATAGCGCCCGAGCCCGGGCTTACAAGCCGATACGGCAAACCGTCATGGATTCGGGGTATATTGTGTCTCAGAGCCGGTTCATGAACCGGCTCTGCATGGCGAGGCAGTTCCGGCCCGGCCGGCTGCCGCAGACGCAAGCGTTCCGTTTGAAAGGCTTTTAGCCGGTCAGGAGGCGTGTTTTGAAGGTCTTGAAGCTGTCGGCCCAGGGATTGCCCCAGTCCTGGATTTCGCTCGAGGAGGCGGTGCTGCATTACGCCGCCGACGAGGTGCGCTGGGAAGCGGGCGGCGAAATCGCCGTCTTCCACGGGGGGCACAACGCCATCACGGGCGAACAGTCCGTCATCACCGTCAACAGCATCATCGGCACCAAGGGCGTGCCCAGCATCAACCCCTTCGAGTTGCGCCCCAGCCTCACGAACAGCAAACTGTTCACCCGCGATCGCAATGTCTGCGCCTACTGCGGTGACGAGTTCCACGAATCCGAGCTCACGCGCGAGCACATCATCCCCTTCGCCCAGAACGGGCAGGATCACTGGATGAACGTGGTCACCTCCTGCCGTGCCTGCAACCATCGCAAGAGCAGCCGCACCCCCGAGCAGGCCGGCATGCCCCTGCTCTATGCGCCCTATGTCCCCAGCCTCTGGGAAGACTTCATCCTGCGCAACCGGCGCATCCTCGCCGACCAGATGGAGTTCTTGATGGCGCATGTGCCGCGGTCCTCACGCCTGCTGAGCTGATCGCGCGCGCAGGCTTGGCGTCGCGGGCGCCGGGGTATACCATCGGCGGCCATGTCATCCTCGCGTCCCCTGCGGGTCCTCGTGACCGACGACGATCCCATCCAGCTGCGCATTGCCGCGCGCCTGCTGCGCGAGCTCGGCCACTCGGGTGCCCTGGCCAACAACGGCCAGATCGCGCTGGACATGCTGGAGCGCCTGCCTTTTGACCTGATGCTGCTGGACCTCAATATGCCGGTGCTCGACGGCCTGTCCACCCTGGCCGTGCTGCGCGAGCGTCGTGGCCGGGGCATGCCCGCCCCGCCGGTGATCCTGGCCAGCGGCAGCGACCTCGGGCCGAACTGGTCCTACTACCAGCAGGCCGGGGCCCAGGCTTACGTGGTCAAGCCACTAGAACTGCAGGCCCTGTCGGCGGCGCTGCAGCAGATCTGATCGATACATGAGCCTGCAGACCAGTGTGCGCAGATACCTGCTGGTGGCGGCGGTGCTGCTGGTCGCCGGCGCCATGGGGCTGGCCTATGCCCTGCTCGTGGGCCCCCTGGGCACGGTACTGGACCGCAGGATCCTGGCGGTCCTGGGCGGGGCGCTCATGCTGGTGGGGGGCTGGCAGATCTGGACCCTGGCCATCACCCAGTACCGGGCGGACCGCCGGGCTGGCGCCCTGCAGGACCAGCTGGCCATGATGGCCGCGGTGGCGCAGCACACCGGCAACCCCGTGATCGTGACCGGACCGGGCCGTGGTGTCGTCTGGGTGAACGAGTCCTTCACCCGGGTGACGGGCTACAGCAGCGCGGAGGCGCTGGGACGCAACCCGGCCGATCTGGTGCGTTCCCCCCTGGCCGACCCGGCCGAGCTGGCGCGCCTGGATGAGGCCATCCGCAATCACGCGGGCATCGATATCGAGGTGCTGCATCGTTACAAGGATGGCCGTGACCGCTGGGTGCGGCTGTTGCTCTCACCCCGGCAGGATGTCGAGGGAGGTTTTGTCTCGGTGCTGGTGGACATCGACGAACAGGTCCTGACGCGTGAGGCCCTGCGTGCGGCCCTGCGCGACAACGAGGCGCTGATGCACACCCTGGAGTCGCATGCCCTGGTCTCGGAGACGGACCGCCACGGCACCATCACCCGCGTCAACCGCCAGTTCGTCGAAAGCAGCGGCTACAGCGAGGCGGAATTGCTGGGAAGCAACCATCGCATCCTCAGTTCGGGGCGCCATTCCCCGGGGTTCTGGGCCGAGCTCTGGACCACCATCCGCAACGGCCAGCCCTGGAGCGGCGAGATCTGCAACCGGGCCAAGAACGGCGAGCTGTACTGGGTGCAGAGCCTGATCACCCCGTTTCTTGGTGCCGACGGCCAGGTCGAGCGTTATGTGTCCATCCGCCTCGATGTCACAGCCACCCGGCGGGCCGAAGAGGCCTTGCAGACCAGCCGTGAACTGCTGGCCCAGACCAGCCGGATCGCCGGCGTGGGCGGCTGGTACGCCGATCTGCGCAGCGGGACACTGCATCTGTCGGCAGAGTGTCGCCAGATCCTGGGGCTGGATCCCGGGGTGTCCCTGGCGCTGACGGAGGTCTGGAACCTGTTTGACGACAGCGGGCGGCAGAATGCGCGCGAACAGCTGCGCGCCCTGGGGCGTTTTGAGCGCGCCGATGTGGACTTCGTGGCACCGCTGCAGGTTCCGCCGGGGCAGGCCATGCGCTGGGTCCGGCTCGTGGCGGCGGTGGACCTCGAGCATCGCCAGACCGAGCGCGTGATCGGCGCCGTGCTGGACATCACCGACCAGGTGCATGCGCGTCAGCGTATCGAGGAGGAGCAGCGCATCCTGCACAGCGCCATTGACGCCGTTGGTGAGGCCTTTGCCCTGTACGACAAAGACGACCGGCTGGTGTACTTCAACGACGAATACGCCCAGTATTTTCCCGCCACGGAACAGCTGCGGCTGGGCATGCGGTACGCCGATGCGCTGGCGATTGTGGCCGCCCATGGTGGTGTGCGGGAGGCTGTCGGTCGGGAGGCTGAGTGGGTGGCCGAGACCCTGGAGCGACGGCGCCAGCCCAGCTCCGACCAGATCCGCCAGCTCGGCAACGGGCGCTGGATCCGCTTCACCGACCGGTACACACCGGATGGCTACCACGTGGTGTTCCGCAGCGATGTGACGGCATTGCAGAATGCCCTGCTCGCCGCCGATGCCGCGGCGCGCAGCAAGAGCCAGTTCCTGGCCAATATGAGCCATGAGATCCGCACGCCCATCAATGCGGTGCTGGGCCTGCTGCAGTTGCTGGGCTACACGGCCCTGGATGAAAGGCAGCGAGAGCTCGCCGACAAGGCGCGCACGGCCACCCGTTCCCTGCTGGCCATCCTGAACGACATCCTCGATTTTTCCAAGGTCGAGGCCGGCAAGATGGAATTGCACCCCGAGCCTTTCGAGCTGGCGGAGTTGCTGCGCGAGCTGAGGGTCATTCTGGAAGGAGCGCTGGACAAGAAACCGGTGGCACTCGTCTACGAGGTCGACCCGGCGATCCCCGCGGTGCTGGTGGGCGATGCGCTGCGCCTCAAGCAGGTGCTCATCAACCTCGGCGGCAATGCCATCAAGTTCACGGCAGAGGGGCGTGTCACCCTGCGTCTGCAGTGTCTCGGGCAGGAGCAGGGCAGGGTACGCCTGCGCCTGGCCGTGGAGGACACGGGCATCGGCATCAGCCCCGAGCAGCAGCGGCACATCTTCAGCGGCTTCTCGCAGGCCGAGGCCTCGACGGCCCGCCGCTTTGGCGGGACGGGGCTGGGCCTGGCCATCAGCCAGCGCCTGGTGGCCCTGATGGGGGGGGAGATCTCGCTGCGCAGCGCGCCGGGTGCGGGCAGCACCTTCTTTTTCGAGCTGGACCTGGCCCTGGCCGAAGCGGACCGGCGGTCGCCCCCGGCGGCGGCCAGTGTGCCTGCCGGCCCTCGGCTGGCTGGCCTGCGGTTGCTGCTGGTGGAAGACAACGCGCTCAACCAGGAGGTGGCGCAGGTCATGCTCGAGCGGGAGGGGGCCCATGTTGTGCTCGCCACCGACGGACGCCAGGCGGTGGAGTGGCTGGCCCGGGAGGCCCGGGACTGTGACCTGGTGTTGATGGACATGCAGATGCCGGTGCTCGACGGCCTGCAGGCCACCCGGGAGATCCGGGAGCGGCTGCAGCTGCATGCCCTGCCCATCCTTGCCATGACGGCCAATGCCCTGCCGTCGGACCGGGCGCTCTGCGCCGCTGCGGGCATGAACGGCCACATCGGCAAACCTTTTGAACTGGATGAGCTGGTCGCCCTGATCCGGCACTGGACCGGACGTGGCGAGGTCGCGGTCAGTACCGCCGTTGAGTCGGTGGCCCCTCCTGTGCCCGAGGTGCTGGAGGACGGGGCACCCTTGCGTCGCCTGGGGGGTGATGCCGCCTTGCTGGCGCGCCTGCGGGCCAGCCTGGTCCGTAGCCTGCCGGCCCAGCTTGCCGAGCTGCGCGCCGCGACGCAGCGCCAGGACTGGCCGCTTGCGGCGGGCCTGGCGCACCAGCTCAAGAGCAGTTCGGCCGCCGTGGGCGCGCAACTGTTGTCGCAGGCCTGTGCCAGCGCAGAACAGGGCTGGCGGTCCTTGCCGGCCGGGCAGGTGGCCGATGCGTCGGCCGCTGCGGCGCTGGCGCCATTGCTGGCGTCGGCCGCCGCCGTGCAGGCCTGCCTCCCGCCGGCGGACACCCCCGTCCGTGCCGCAGGTTTCGATCCTGGTGACGCCCTGCGGGGCGAGTTGCTGCAACTCAAGCGCCTGCTTGAGCAGGCCGACATGGAGGCTGTCGAGTTGTACGAGCAGATGAGCGCGCGCTGGCCCCAGCTGCAGCATGAACCAGGCCGCGAGCTCCATGAGTGCATGGACCGGATGGACTTGCCGGCCGCCGCCGGCGCTGTCGGGGCCTTGCTCGCCCAGTACCCGGACGCCCTGGCCTGAGCCCCGGATAAGGGCTGCAAGCCCGGACTTGTTCGGGGGCTAGCTCGCTTGACAAAAGAAGCCTGTCGCTCACAAACTTTGTGACCGATACCCGCAAGCAATGGCGGCGGATCGCGAACCGGCCCAACACAAGACCAACCAGGCTCCACCATGCGCAAGAATCTGCCTGTCACCCAGAACGGCTACGATTTCCCGGCCGACCAGACGCTGATCTCGGTGACCGACCTCAAGGGTCGCATCACCTACTGCAACCACAACTTCGTCGCGGTCAGCGGCTACACGCGGGAAGAGCTGATGGGGCAGCCGCACAACCTGGTGCGCCATCCCGACATGCCTGAAGAGGCTTTCCGTGACCTCTGGGACACGATCCAGAGCGGCTTGCCCTGGAGTGCGCTGGTCAAGAACCGTCGCAAGAACGGCGATCACTACTGGGTGCGCGCCAACGCCACGCCCATGCGCAAAGGCGACCAGATCGTCGGTTTTCTCTCCGTGCGCACCAAACCCGGCGCGCAGGAGGTCCAGGCCTGCGAGACCCTCTACGCGACCATGCGTGCCGAGGCCGAGAGCGGCCGGCTGGTCCATCGCCTGCGGCGCGGCAACCTGGTCCGTGACGACCTGATTGGCAAGCTGGGCCGGCTGCTCAGCCCCGGCCTGCGTACACAGATGGTCCTGCTCAGCCTCTGGGCGGCGCTCGGTCCTTTTCTGTGCGCGGAACTCGGCGCAGGTCCCTGGACGACGCTGGCGGTCACCGCTTTCACCGTCATCAGCGGCGCCCTGGTCGGCATGCGCATGCTGCTCAAGCCGCTGCGTGACGTCGTCGATACCGCCAACCTCGTGGCCAGCGGTGATCTGACCAGCTTCGTCACGGTGAACGGCAAGGACGAGATCGGCCAGCTGCAGCTGGCCCTGGCGCAACTCGTGGTCTCGGTGCGGACCGTGGTGCGGGACGTACGCCACGAGGTGGCCAATCTGCGCGGCGCGACGCAGGAGATCGCCGCCGGCAACCAGGACATGTCGGCGCGCACGGAGTCCCAGGCCACCAGCCTGGAGCAGACCGCGTCGTCCATGGAAGAGATCAACGGCACCACACAGCAGACCTCGCAGCTGGCGAGCGACGGCGCCCATGTGGCGCGCGACACCTCGGGCGTGGCCAAACGCAGCCATGAGGCTGTGCTGGCCGTGGCGCAGACCATGCAGGAGATCTCGGATTCCTCCCGCCGCATCGGCGACATCATCCAGGTCATCGAGGGCGTGGCCTTCCAGACCAACATCCTGGCGCTGAACGCGGCGGTGGAAGCCGCGCGGGCGGGTGAGCAGGGGCGCGGTTTTGCCGTGGTGGCCGCCGAGGTGCGAGCCCTGGCGCAGCGCACCACCGCGGCGGCCAAGGAGATCCGCACCCTGATCGAGGAGTCGCGTGAGCGGGTCGACAACGGCACGGCGCGTACCGCAGAGGCCCGTGCCCGCATGGACGAGGCCATGGAGTCGGTGGAGAAGGTGGCCACCGTGCTCGAGGAGATCAGCCACGCAACCGGCGAGCAGTCCCAGGGCGTGGCCAAGGTGAGCTCGGCCGTGGTGGAGATGGATGGCATCACCCAGCAGAATGCGGCCATGGTCGAGGAGCTGGCGGCGGCAGCCCAGTCGCTGAACTCCCAGGTCGAGCAGGTGCACAGCTCCATCCGGGTCTTCCGCCTCACCGAGCAGGACACCACACTGGCCGAGGTCGATGCGGTGGGCCTGCGCAAGGAGAGCCGCTCCGGTGCCAGCGGCGAGTTCGACCACGACGAGGCGCTCAAGACCCACCAGCAGTACAGCATCACCTTGCGTAACGCCATCCTGCGCAAGCTCACGCTCGACGCCGACACCCTGCGCCGCGATGACTGCTGCCATCTGGGAGAGTGGCTGCGCGGTCCGGGCGGGCAACGCTGGGCACACCAGCCGGCGTTCACCGAACTGGTCCAGCAGCACCGTGCTTTCCACCTGGAAGCCGGCAAGGTGGCCGATGCCATCAACGCCAGACGTATGGCGGAAGCCCAGGCCATGCTGGAGGGCGGGCACGAGTTCCACCACGCGGCGCGCGGCTTCATGGCGGCCTTGCAGGGGCTGCAGCGCCAGGCTCCGGCGCTCCTGAACTGAGAGCGCCGGAAAAGCAAAGGCCCGCTGCTGCGGGCCCCTGCCGTCGGAAAACCCGGCGCTGTCTCAGGCGAACACGCCCGCCGTGTCCTGCATGCGTGCCGACACCTCGCCCAGCTGGTGCAGGCTGTCGCCCCAGCTCATCTCCAGCTGCGTGAGCTTGCGGAAGTAGTGGCTGACGATGTACTCGTCGGTCACCCCGATGCCGCCGTGCAGCTGCACCGCCTGCTGGCCCACGAAACGCATGGACTGGCCCAGCTGGAACTTGGCGCGTGCCATGGCGCGGCGACGCTCTTCGGCCGGCGCGTTGAGCTTGAGGCTGGCGTAGTAGCTCATGGAGCGCGCCAGCTCCAGCTGCATCTTCATGTCCGCGGCGCGGTGGCGCAGGGCCTGGAAGCTGGCGATGGCCACGCCGAACTGCTTGCGTGTGTTCATGTAGTCCAGGGTCACGGCCAGGGCGGCATCCATCACGCCCACGGCCTCGGCGCAGGCGGCCGCGATGCCGATGTCCACGGCGTGCTCTAGCGCGGTGAGCCCGTCGGTCGTGACAAGCTGGGCCGGAGCCTGCTTCATCTGCACATCCGCTGCGCGGCCGCCGTCCTGCGTGCCGTGGCCGCGGGTGCTGACGCCTGGGGCCTGGCGCTCCACCAGGAAGAGGCCCAGCTTGCCGCCGGCCAGGGCCGGCACCAGGAAGGCGTCCGCCTGGTCGCCTGCGGGCACCATGTTCTTGGTGCCGCTCACGGTCCAGCCGCTACCGGCCTGCGCGGCCGTGGCTTCGCATACATCGAGGCGGTAGCGCGCCTTGCGTTCCTGCTGGGCCAGCACCACCAGGGCCTCGCCGCCGGCGATCTTTGGCAGCCACTCGCCCTTGAGCTCGGCGTTGCCGTAGCCGGAGAGTACGCCGCCAGCGATCAGGCTCTGCGCCAGCGGCTCGAGCACGATGCCGCGACCCAGTTCCTCCATGACCACCATGCCCTCGACCGGGCCCATGCCCAGGCCGCCCTGGTCTTCAGGAATGTAGAGGCCGCAGAGGCCGAGCTCGGCCAGTTCCTGATAGGCCTCGCGCGAGAAACCGCCCGCAGCCTCAATGCCACGGCGGCGCTCGAAGCCGTAGCCTTTCTCCACCCATTTGTGCACGGCGTCGCGCAATTGCTGCTGGTCGTCGCTGAAATCGAAATCCATGTTCTGTCTCCTTCGCTCAGCCGAGAATCGTCTGAGCCACGATATTGCGTTGCACTTCGTTGCTGCCACCGTAGATGGTGGTCTTGCGCATGTTGAAGTAGGTCGAGGCCAGCGGGGCGTTGGCGGTCACGCCACCGGGAAAGTCGCCCTGCCAGCCGGCCTCCATGGCCTCGCGGATCAGGGGCAGGGCATAGGGGCCGGCGGCCAGCATCATGAGTTCGCTGTAGCGTTGCTGGATCTCGCTGCCGCGGATCTTGAGCAGACCGGCAATGTCCAGCGAGTTCTTGCCCGACTTCTCGGCCGAGAGCACGCGCAGCACCAGCATTTCCAGCGCCACCACGTCCACTTCCAGTTTGGCAATCTCGTCGCGGAAGCGGGCGTCTTCCCATACGCCTTCGCGCTTGGCAATGCGTTTGAGGCGTTCC
>JACCDR011523916.1_pt1 | contig 11310 bp, 16 predicted proteins | sample 7446431 | NCBI WGS metagenome assembly JACCDR01 (sample SAMN15323443, study PRJNA562643) | freshwater metagenome | isolation source: river surface water | place: USA:Blue River Watershed | collected 2017-08-17
GCCCCGGCCCGGCCCGCAAGACCCCGCTCAAGGCCCGCACCGGGCTGAGCACCAAGCCGTCACCGGGGGGCGGGCTGACGAGGCGGTCCCCGCCCCCCGGCGGCTCCCAGCGTGACCCGGCAAGATCGACCCCGCAGAAGGATGACCACCGAGTGCGTGATCGCATCCGGACTCTCCGCCCGGACGAGCGCATCCCTGACGGTCCGCCGAAGCGCTACCACGACGGCCGCGGGTACATCCGTTTGCGCTGGCGAGTCGCACCGAACGAGCTGGTCGAGGACTACGAGCATCGGATCGTTGCTGGCCGTCCGGCTCCTCACCTTCACGTGCATCACATCAACGGAGTGAAGGCGGACAACAGCCCCGAGAACCTGCAGGTCTTGACCGCCGAGGAACACGCACGCCTTCACGCGGAGATCGACCCGCCACGGAACTACCCCGACCGGACCTGGACGGCCCCGAAGCTCGGCAAGGATCGACACGGCAAGCAGATCAGCTGGACAGCTGTCATGAAGGAAGACCGCCGGCACGCACGCGATCGAGAGCGCCGCGAGACCGCGGAGAAGGCCCGCCGTCTGTACGTCGAGCAGAAGCTCGGGACCGTCGCGATCGGCGAGATCATCGGGCTGGATGCCAGCGGGGTCAGCAGGCTGCTTCGCTCCGTGGGCGTGGTCATGCGACCCACCGCCGCGCCGTCAACCCGGGATACCGGGCCGCAAGCTCCGGTGCGTCAGCTCGTGACAGCTCGTGCCCATGAGTGCTGCGAGCGCTGCGGGAAGAACCTGACCTGGTCGCCGAGGCACATCCACCACCGGAAACCCCGGTCGATGGGCGGAAGTTCGGACCCGCTGATCAACCAAGCGTCGAACCTCCTGCTGCTCTGCCCTGACTGCCATGCGTGGATCGAGTCGCATCGCGACAGCGCTCGGGAGGACGGCTTCCTCGTGCGTACGCACGACGATCCCGCCTCGGTCCCGGTGCGCTACATCGACGGGCTCTACCGGCTCGACGACTCCGGCGACCGCCTCCCGGTGCCCGGGTGGGGGCCCTTCGAGGGCAGCCACACCGGCGCCAGCTCCCCGGGGTCGTGGCCGGCCTGGTAGTAGCGCACCGAGGTCCGGTACGTGCGGTGGATCGCGGCCAGGTCGGCCTGCTCGACCTGCTCGGCGGCGCGCTCCTCGTCGCGGACCACCCGGACCGCGCGGCGAATCGCCTGCTTCGCCCGCCACCGCCGCGCCCACGCCCGCCGGCGTTCCGGTTCGCACGCCACCCAGGCGACCAGCAGCATCCCCAGCACCACGACGAACCCGATGTTGGCCCACGACACGACGCGGAAGGTAGGACCGGTCAGCCCCATCCCGCTGCGATCACGAGACGGTCGCGGTGAAGCTTCGGCTGATCGTCGGGGCCGACCGGATGTGGCCGCCATCCGGGGGGTCCAGGTAGACGACGGCCTGGACCTCGTAGCTGCCGGGCTCGTCGTAGGTGTGGGTGAAGGTGAACCCGTTCGCCGGATCGGGCTGAACCTGCTCGCCGTCGCCCCAGTCCACGAACGCCCACACCAGCACCACGTTCTCGTTGCTGGTGGCGACGTCGAGCTGGTAGCTCGCCGGGTCGGCGTCGTCGACGGTCAGGGTCGTCTCGTCGAGTTCGACGGTCTGGATGCGGATGCTGTTGGGGCTCTCGGCGAGGGCCAATAGCGTGGCGGTCGGTTCCTCGGCGGTGATCACGGTGTCCTCCATGATCACCAGGGGATCACAGGAACTCGAACCACACTCCTGGGCGCTGGGTCGGTGGTGGCAGGTTCACCGCGATGGCGAGGTCGGTGACCGTGACCTGGTCGAGCACGGCGACCGCTCGGCCGTAGGCCCGCGACGGGGCCGCGTCGGAGGCGCCAACCGCGTCGAGCAGGCTGACCGTGTAGGCGTTCGATCCGACCGTCGCCGCCACCGTGGTGTCGTCGGCGTCGCTGATGGCGTCGGTCCAGACCCGCACGATCGAGGACGTGGACGACGGCGCGTCCGCTGCCCCGACGGTGTCGGTGAGGGTCACCACGTATGCCGCGGCCGCGGCCACCGAGTCGTCGACCCCGGCGGGGTCGGTGACCGAGGCCGCGCCTGTCTCCGAGGCCTGGGTGGAGTCCAGGGCGCCGGCCGTGTCGACGACGCTCACCCGGATGGCAATGACGCCGGTGGTGTTGTCGGCGGCGGCGGTCGCGTCAGTGAGGATGGCCGCGATCGCGACCACCGGAGCCATCGAGTCGTCGACCCCGGCCTGATCGGTGACTGTCGGGGCCGCCCCGGCGACCACGGAGAGCGAGTCATCGACCCCCGCGGTATCAGTGATCGCTGCGGCTTCAGCTTCCACCGCCATCGTCGAGTCGACCGCGACGGCCATGTCGGTGATCGACTGCGCGGCGACCGCCATCGACGTGGCCGTGTCCGCGGCGCCCGCGGCATCGGTGGTCGTCGCCGACCATGCCTGCGCTGTCGCCGTCGAGTCCGCCGCTCCTGCAGCGTCGGTGACGGTCCGGGTCCAGCCCTGTTGAGCGGTGGCGCTGTCGGTCGCGGCAGCAGGGTCGGTGAGCGTGGAACGCCATGCCTGGACCCAGGTCGTGGAGTCCGCGGCGGCCGCCGCGTCCACAACGCTCTGCGCCCATCCCTGGACCTGCGAGGTCGAGTCCAGGCTGCCGGCGGTGTCAGTGACCATGGGTGCGGCCACCGACGCCGAACTGGCGGTGTCCGCGGCCCCCGCCGAGTCGGTCAGGGTCTGGGCGCTGCCGGCGGTGACCGTGATCGAGTCGTCGACGCCCGCCAGGTCGGTGATCGCGGTGATTCCGGCACCGTTGACCTGTGTGGCATCGGCGGTCCCGCCGGTGTCGACGGCGCTCTGGATGTAGACCGCCGCAGCGGTGGCATCGTCGAGCGCACCCGCGGTGTCGGTGACCGTGCGGGCGGCCGCGGCGACGTACCCGTCGACCGTGCCGGCGGTGTCGCTCACCGCCGGTGCGTAGCTCGCCGCGCTCGATGTGGTGTCGGCTGCCCCGGTGAGGTCGGTGACGGTGACCGCGCCGGCCGCCGCGACCGTCGGGGCGTCTGCCGCCCCCGCCGCGTCGGTGACGTTCGGCGCGTAGAGCACCACCCGGGCCGCGGTGTCCGTGGCCCCCGCCGGGTCGGTGACCGTCGGGGCGTAGGTCTGCGTGGTCACCCGGGTGTCGACGGCCGCCGCCGCGTCCGTGACCGTCGCGCCTATGGCCGCGACGGGGCTCGCCGTGTCGACTGCCCCGGCCAGGTCGGTGAAGCTCTGGGTGTAGTCCTGTCCGGCGACCGTGGTATCCACGGCGGCCGCGAGGTCGGTGAAGCTCTGGACGTAGTCTTGGGCGGCGGCGGTGTAGTCGGCGACCCAGGCGATGTCGGTGACGGCCTGCGTGGTTCCCGAGACCCACGACACCGAGTCGGTCGCCCCGGCGGTGTCGGTGGCCGTCCGGGACGCGGCCAGGGCGCTGACGGCGGTGTCAGCGGCCCCCGCGGCGTCGGCGAGGGTGAGCGCGTAGACCGCGGCCATCGCCGCGGTGTCCGTGGCGACGGCCGCGTCGAGGACCGTCACCGAGCGGGCCTGCGCCGGGCTCGTCGAGTCGGTGGTCCCGGCGGTGTCGACGACGGCCTGGGCGTACCCCTGCGCGGTGGCCGTGGAGTCGGCCGCGCCGACGGTGTCGGTGGTGCTCGGGGCGTAGCTCGATGCGCTCGACGCGCTATCCGCCGCGCCCGCCACGTCGCTGATCGACACTGCGTCCGCGAACGCGGCCACCGTCGAGTCCGCGGCGCCCGCCGCGTCGCTGACCGTCTGCGCGACCACGGACGACCACACCGTGGAGTCGGTGGCACCGGCGGTGTCGTTGGCGGCCTGAGCCACCGCGACCCCGGCGATCGTGGAGTCCGCCGCGCCGGCCAGGTCGGTCACGCTCGGGGTGTAGGTCCCCAGCGGTGACGCCGTGTCCACCGCCCCGGCCGCGTCCGACAGGGTCGGGGCGAGCACTGCGGTACGGACGGTCGAGTCGGTGGCGCCAGCGGCATCCGGGACGGTCCAGGACAGCACCGCAGCCTGCGCCGTCGAGTCCGCCGCCCCCACCGGATCGGTCGCCGACGGCCGGTAGTCCCCCGCTTGTGTCGCCGCATCGACTGCGCCGGCGGTGTCGGTGGTCGCCTGGGCGTAGACCGCGACTGCGGCCGTCGAGTCGGCGACGCCGGCCGGGTCGGTGAACGACTGGGTGGAGTCGATCGACACCCCGGAGGCGTCGTCGAGCACCCCGATCGTGTCGGTGACGGTCTGGGCGTAGTCGGTGCCCGCGTACGGGCCGGTGTTCGGGGGGAACCCATAGATCGGCCGGAACGGCTGTGACCGTCCCAGACGTGCCATGGTGGCTCTCCCCTAGCTGGTACCTAGCTGGTCGTCCCGGCCGGGATCACATGTCCTGGAAGATCATGTAGGTCCAGGCGTTGACCGCGGCCGCCGCAGTCACCCGGACCCGCACGATGCGCCCGCCCGCGACGAAGAACTCGCGGCCCAGCGGGTACTGCTTGACGTACTGGTTGGTCGGCGCGACCAGCTGCATGTCGCCCAGGCGGGTCGAGGTGACCGTGCCCTCGGCGGTCGCCGTGTAGCCGGTCGCGGTGGTCCCCAGCGTCACCGACGACGTCCCGACGTCCCCGACCCGCAGGAACGGGGTCACCCCCGACGAGGCGTGCGCGGTGACCGTCGCCGCGACGGTCGCGGTGTCGATCAGCTCGCACATGATCGGGGTGCCGGGCGCGGTCCCGTCGAAGGAGATGCCCCACTCCAGGATGATGATCGGGTTCCCCGAGGACGGCGCGACCTGCAGCAGCGTCTTGATCGCTGTGCCGGTGGTGACCTTGGGGACCGCGGTGGTCGTCGGGCCCGGCCCGTTGGCGACGAAGTAGGTGCTCACGTGCTCTCTCCTAGTAGAACGAGGCCCGGTTGACCGCCGTCGAGGTGATCACGACGGATTCGGCGATCAGCGCGGTCGGCGCCGGCGCGATCGACATCGCGAGGGTCTGCCACGGGGTGGTGGTGGTGTTCGCGGCGGGGCTCGACGTCGTCGACACCGCGGTCGACCCCGACGCCCCCGACACCCGCGAGGCGAACCCGCTGGAGCCGTAGTTCCCGGACCGGACCGTCCCGTTGAGGACGTAGTTCGTCGGGGTCGCGAAGGTGACCGTGGCCGAACCCCACAGCACCGAGAACGACGCGAGCACCGCCGCGCCGGTGGTGACCGTGATCGTCGGGGTCGTCATCGTCGCCGCGGTGCCGGTGGTGAACGAGGGCAGCACGTCGAACGGCGCCGAGAGGTTCGCCCCGGTCAGGCACCAGATCAGGGTGTTCGTGGTCGCCGTGTAGGTCACCGAGTAGCTCGACTCGGACGCCGCCGCCGCCTTGTAGAACACCGCCGACGCGCCGTTGGCGCCCGACCGGGTGCCGCCGGCGACCGACCCGGCCAGGGTCCAGTCCCCCGGCCAGGTCGGGGCGGCGGTGCCCTCCTTCATCTCCATGCACGCCGCGACCAGCAGGTCCCCGGTCGTCGCGCCGGACGGGGCCGGGACCGTCTGCGCCCCGGCCCCGAACCCGGCGTTGAGCACCGACACACTGCGCAGCGCGACAGGCACCTAGATCACCGCCTTGCTACGCGCCCTAGGTACACTCATCATTACGTGGAATCACGTTCCGATGTCGTGGTTCCAGGTGATCGTCAGGGAGTCCGCGGCTCCCTTGTTGACCACCGGCGAGAGCAGCGCCCGAGACACGATGTTCGTGGTTGCCGCCGCCGTGGGAACGGTGGTGGCGGTGCCGTTCTGGAGCACCACCTCGGCGATGCCGGTGGCGGTCGCAACCCCGGCCGCCCACAGCACCTGGTAGGTGATGCGCCGGACCGTCGCGGGCTTCGAGGACTGCGGGTAGCCGCCGGTCAGCGCGACCGCCGAGGAAGCGATCGGGGTGACCAGCGCCGCGCCGGCGCCGTTCTTCGCGGTGCCCGTGGTTCCGGTGCCCAGCGCCATCCCGGTCGGGACCGCGGTGGTCGTGATCCCGGCGCCGCGCTCGCCGTACATCTGCTCGCCGACGTCGGTGATCTGGTTCGTGAACGGCACGGACTGCTTCAGCTCGCCGTCCGGGCCGTGGACCTCCACGACGCCATGGCCGCACATGAACGAGTCGTCGTCGGTGGGTCGCTGGTAGCCACCCGCGGCGAGCATCTGGTCACCCAGTCGGGTGGTGTCGAGCGACATGGTGTTCCTCTCCTAGAAGCCCCGGCCGAACGCCAGGACGTCGATCTTGTTGGCCGCCGGGCGGTAGATGCCGCCGAGGTAGTCGACGGTGCCGGGGGTGGTGGACAGGACGATCGGCCCGGTCACGGTGAAGTTGACGTTGAACATCGACCCGAGCGCGAGCAGCCGGCTGCCGGTGCCGTCCTGGATGAGCCGCCAGGTGATCCGCTGGTCGGGTGAGAGGTTGATCGGGTTCGCGAGGATCCGGTTGCCGTGCAGAGTCACCTCGAACATGCGGCCCAGGGCGGCGTTCGTGACGATCGTCGGGGCGTCGGTGAGCGGAACCGCCTGCCCCTCCCACGACGGCCCGCCCTGCGGGTAGGACACGACCCGGGCGCCGGAGAGGTCGTAGGCGGGGGGCAGCGTCCCGATGACCGTGGGCGCGCCGGGATCGTCGCCGGTCGACACGACCGTCGGGGTCGGGCCGGTGACGTCGGCGACGGTGACCGTCCGGACCTCACTCGTCGCCACGGGTCACATCCGGGACGATCTGCAGTCGGGCCTCGGGGACCACGGTGTACCGCTTGACCGGCGGGTCCCCCAGGGTCTGCGAGGGCAGCTCGATCTCCACGTCGAACACCCCGGAGAACGACGGCGGCAGCCAGCGGTAGTCACCGGGGTCGAGGTCGAGCTGGATGGTCGAGGTCGTCACGGTGGTGCCGTTGCCGAGGTCGACCGTGGCGGTCCCGATCGTGACCCCGTTGTCCAGGGTCCACTCCTTGACCATCGCCTCGGCCAGGGGTGTCTCGCGGGCCTGGGCGCGGACCACCCAGCCGACGAGGTTCAGCGCGGTCCCGTCGTGATCGAGGACGGCCCAGATCGGGGAGTGCGCGGTGTCGCCGTAGCGCACCACCCACGACACCGGCCCGGAGTCGACGATCGCGGTGGAGGACTGTGCGACCTGCGCGACCGCCACGTTCGACGCCAGCGCCACCGCCCCCGACGACGCCGACGACACGGGGCCGGTGGAGGCCTCGAAGGGGTCCATCCAGCGGGGCCGGACCACGTACTGGCCGTCGGGGACGTCGACCGCCCACGACCCGTCGGGCTCGGAGAGGGTGACCGCGGCCAGGGACCCGTCGGGGCGCTCCACCCGCACCGGGACAGGGCTCTGCCCCGACACGGTGAGGCGACCCGACAGGCCCATCAGCGGGCCGCCGCCGGGCGGGGGAGGACGACACCACGGTCAGCGACCGTGGAGTAGCACGGCGACAGCGTGCCCATCGGCCACCACACGCGGAGCACCTTGCGGGTGGTCACGATCGAGGTGCCGCCGGGCAGCGACGCCCACGCCCCGGTCGCGACCAGCTCGGCGGCGTCCCCGACGATCACCGTGTCCGCGGGGCTCGGCCGCGCCGGGTCGTCCTCGGGGGAGATCACACCCTCGGGGACGATGTAGACGTCGCGGACCTCGGTGGGGTCGGTGGCCGGGACCGGGGTGCGCGCGATGCGGGCGTCGGCGCCCTGGGTCTTGTAGACCCCCGGCCCGTCGCCGCGGACCAGGGTCGGCTCGTTGGTGTAGCGCGGCGACCCGGCGTTCGGGTCGATGGTGCGGCCCAGCTCGGGGTTCACCGGGGCGAGGGTCATCGCCGTGCCCGGCTCGGCCGGCGCGCCCAGCGCGGTCGGCTCCACCACCTGGGTATCGGCCAGGACCGGCTCCGGCGCCGGCTCCGACACCGGGGTGACCTCGGCGGGGGTGGCGTCGGTGCCCACCGGGTCGGGGATCGGGGTCTCCACCGGCGGCGCCGGCGGCTCACCGCGCGCCTCGGGCGGCGTGGTGGTGTCCTGCTTGGCCAGCCACGCCTCCTGCCGGGCGGCCTCGGCCGCCGGGTCGGCCAGGGGACGCCCCGGCGCCCGTCGGGTCTGCTGCTGGCCTCGGGCCACCGCGAACTCCTGAATCCTCGACGCCATGTCCACGTGCGCGACGCCGGGCCCCAGGCAGCGGCCACCAGCGGTGGCGCAGACCGGGCACCGGTCGTCGGGATCGAGCACGGGCGCATCCGGTCGCCCCGAGAGGCGGCTGGCGAACTCGGCGCCGATCACGGCCGGGACGCTAGGAACCCGCCGGGCGGTGCCGCTGCGACAACGACGAGTCGTGCAGGAACGAGGGTCAGTAGGACCGCTCGTAGACGAACCGGGCGTGCCCGAGCCCGAGCTTGTCGGCGTGGCGGCCGAACAGCGTCTCCACCGCGTTGCGGTAGCCCTCCGGGATCGCCAGACACGCCGGGGCATCGGTCCCGACCCAGCGCAGGTCGTCCAGCGGCGGCAGCCCGGCGACGTCGTCGACGAGGTTGACCTCCACCGACGGCGGCCGCACCCCCATCCGCACCTCGGAGATGTCCCCGAGGTGGCGCAGCAGCGACCACCGGGTCCGCCACACCGTGACGTCCTTCGAGATCAGGAACAGGTCCAGACGCAGGTCGTCCTTGTGGCGCAGCACGTCGGCGACGTAGTCCGCCTTGTGCCACTCCACCTCACGCAGCACCCGCTCGTAGTCCACCGACCACGCCAGGAACTCCTCGATCAGCGGCGCCGGCACCGCCAGGCACCCCCCGGACCAGGCGTGACAGACCTGCAGATAGCACTGGTCGGTCTCGGCGGGCCAGGTCGCGGCCCACGGCTCGACCTCGTCGCACCACCGGAACGAGAACACCCGGTCCGGGAAGCGGTCGCACAGCCCCTCGATCAGCTCCGCGCCGCCGCGGGCCAACTCGAAGTCGTCCTGGGGGACCATCAGGTGGCCCTGGCCGCCGGACAGCTCCAGGGCCTCCTCCCAGCAGGCCCGCACGGTGTGCCACGCCGAGCGCTTCTGGTCGCAGACCACCATGTCGACCCGCCCGTCCCACGACGCCAGCACCCCGGGCCGGCCGGGGGCGCCGAGGAGCATCTCGCGGCGGTCGCGGGAGAACTGGGCGTGGGCCAGCACGCAGGTCAGCACGGCCGGTCCCCGGCGATGACGATCGGGTCCGGGCCCATCGTGAACCCCATCTGCTGGGAGCCGGTGCCGCCGCCGCCCTCGATCGGGCGCGGGCCGGTCTGCGGCTCGTCGGGGCCGAACTTGAGCGCGAACACCTCAGCCCCGAGGAGGTAGAACGCGAGGTAGAACGGGCGCAGCGGCACGGGCCGGGACGATAGAGCGACCCCCCGACACTCCGCCGGAACGCCTACCCTGACCCGGTGGTCGACCTGCCACGCTGCGCCGGCCCCAGATGCCGGCGACCGATCCGGGACCGCTCCCCGAGCCCGTTCTTCTGCTGCGAGCTGTGCGCCCGGGCCTGGCTACAGCGGTGGCGCCGAATCTCCCGGATCTGAACCCGTCCGACGTCTTTCGGCGACGGGCGACACTGTGCGACACTGGGCTGTACCACCCCACAGGAGGCCCCACCAGTGCGTCACTTCCTAGACACCGAGTTCCTCGAAGACGGTAAGACCATCCAGCTGATCTCCCTCGGAATGGTCGCCGAAGACGACCGTGAGTTCTACGCCGTGAACGGCGACGCCCCCTGGGACCGCATCGTCGGCCACGGCTGGCTGATGGAGAACGTCATCCCCTCCCTGCTCCACGAGGGCGCCGTGCACTGGTACGCCAGCGGCGACACCGAACACCTCGTCCCCGACTGGGACGCCGGGCATGTCCTGAGCCCCGCCGGGATCGCGGCGGGCGTCGTCGACCTCATCGGCAACGACCCCTACGCGCAGCTGTGGGCCTACTACGGCGCCTACGACCACATCGCGCTCTGCCAACTCTGGGGCCGGATGCTCGACCTCCCCAAGCACGTCCCGATGTGGACCCACGACCTCAAGCAGGAGATGGAGTACCGCGGGGTCTCCCAGCTCCCCTCGCAGACCAGCGGGCAGCACAACGCGTTGGCCGACGCACGCTGGAACCGGGACTCGTTCCTGTGGCTCCAGCAGCAGAACCCGGTGATCGAGCTGTGAGCGGCAAGTCGAAGACTCCCGGCTTCTTCTGGACCCACGGCCCACCCGACTGGGTTCTGCGGCTGCGCGAGGCCCGCCAGGCCCGCGCCCGCCGCGACCGCGGAGGCCGCGGCGAGAACGCCGTGAACGAAGCCCGCAACCGGATGCGCGGGATCCGCTCGCACCCCCGCCACCGCGCAGGCCGCCAGCGATGACCCACAAGTGCATCACCTGCTGCCGCGGCTGCGCCTTCGATCAGGTCCCGCTCGTCATGCCGTTCACCTCCAAGATCGAACGGGACCGCTGGGAAGACGCCCACGCCCGCGGCGCCGGCCACACGTTCTTCTTCCGTCTCGACGGCTGGCCCCGCCCCGAAGAGGTCAAGGTCGCGATGTCGCACCAGGACAAGCTGCTCGGTCGCCCCTCGGCGGGACAGCCATGAGCGACGACGACCGGCCGTGGCACCGGGTCGCGATCGTGACCTTCATGGAGGTCCAGGGCGTCGACCCCCGTGACGCCGCCGGAGGCGCCGTGATCGGACTCAACCAGGCCCTGCGGCCCGGCACCGAGATCCCTTTCACTCACCAGAACCTGTCGCTGGGCGAAGGCAGCCTGCGGATCGTGTCGCACATGGAGGTCGGGATGGCCGCGGGTAACGGCTACCTGTGGACCGAGCCCACCTCCCGAGCGTTCCGGCAGTACCGGATGCCCTGGGACCCCCCGGAGAAGGACGACGACCAGTGAGCGAGCACCAGATCACCTTCCGCCCCCTCGACTCGTTCACCCCGCCCACCCCCTGGCACTGCGAGCAGGTGCTCCTCGACGGCAAGCCGATCGGGAACCTGCTCTACCGCTACGTCCCCGCCCTGCCCGGTCGGCTCTCCGCCGGCGGCTGGACCCAGTACCTGATCTCCGGGCGCGACCACCGGCCGCTGCTCGAACCGCGCTGCAGCTTCCTCTACCGCCAGCCCGCGGTGGACGCCCTCGTCGCGCACGCCACCGCCGGGATGCAGGCAGCGTGAGCGCCACCCAGCTCGCCGCGTTCATCGTCGCC
>JACCDR011096791.1_pt1 | contig 11307 bp, 11 predicted proteins | sample 7446431 | NCBI WGS metagenome assembly JACCDR01 (sample SAMN15323443, study PRJNA562643) | freshwater metagenome | isolation source: river surface water | place: USA:Blue River Watershed | collected 2017-08-17
GTAGGTTAATAACGAGTCAAACATTACCGGCACTTTTACTTTAAGTTCTTCAGTAGCTTCTTTTAGATATTCTTCTAGAGTGTCGGCGGTGTTAGCTAAGTCAGTAAACTTAGGCGGCTCACTGAACTGTTCAGCATAGATATAACGCCGACTGTCACCAGAAGCAGCAAAGTCACTACCTTCTTTTGTGATCCTGACAATAGTGATAGACTTAGCGCCGAAGATTTTAATTAGAGGTTCTACTTCCTCGCTAAAGCCCCCGTCACTAATGATAAACACATCGTCTTCTTTCTGATGACGTGTTTGAATGTGCGGCGCTAGTAACAACCCAAAGAAGTCTTTACCGTGCATCTTCTTGATGAAGTTTTCAGAAAAGCCAATGTACGCCTGCCGGGGTGTTAATCCAAAGAACTCTACATTAGGGATGTCTTTTACATGCTCGTAGGCATCTGCTTCTTGTCGGGTGGTGTTGTAAGCACGGTGAGTCATCTTCTTTAACTCATTAGCGAACTTGGCTTTCTTGAAGTTGGCGTAGTTAGCGACTAAGTGGTCGGCTAACTTATCTTTGCCGCACTGGGGCGGTCCGTTAAGGATAACGATTTGTCTCATGTGTTTAATGATATTAGTTTTGGATCTCTCTATCATCTAAATTGATAAAGGTTATATCTTTAGGTGTGTAAGGCCTAGCGGGAGGCTGAGCCCACTCGAAGAACTTATCAATGAGTAACTGCTTAGTAACTAGCTCTACGCTCTGGATGCTATTAAATGTTGTCGCTAGTCGGCTATCTTCTACCCATCCTGGCGAAAGACTGCCGGCGTCAGATATGCTGTCCAATCTGACATATTTGTTTGTCTGGTTGTTATACATAACTAGTCGATTCTTAGGCTCAAAGTCTAGACTTAGCCAGCGACTTAATACTTGAGCGTCAACAAAGTCTACTTTAAGAGCTTTTTCAATATCGTCTGTTAAGACTATCTTTACTTCTAGTGTCTTGGGGTAAAACTCTTTTACATACTCTAAGCCGCTTCTTAAAACGTATCTAATATTCATTGCTAATTTCGCTCTTAGGCAGTCCGTTGAGGATGATCTTTTGTCTCATGTTTGATTAATAAGTTACTTGTTGTTGTGCTTTTCTGTTGGCTGGTGTGGGGTCTACGGTGACTGCAAGAGCACTTCAAGAAATGTTTCTGACAGATACTCATTGAGGTCTCGGTCAAACCCTCCTGTTACACGAACAGAAATTTGGTTCGATTCGTCTTTGATGACTGTTACTGTATGATTTGACCACGAGCCTGGCATCCCACCTGCTTGACCAATCGTTTGATACTCAGTTTTTATAATAAATTTATTGGGTAAACCCTTTGCATAGTGAATAAAAGTTTCGCCGTTTAGCCCTCCTCCAAGCCGAAGCTTTTTATGCGTAATATCATCGAGATCCACTTCACAGCCTGTAACTTTGTCTTGGTCTTTCTTCTTCTGAGAGTCTTTTAGTAGAGAAAGTAATCGAAAGATTTCATTAGCAACAGTATTAACTTCTATGTTGCCATCCTCTTTGTCGTTGCTAGCAGGTTCATTGCGGATTAGATTTTGTCTCATGTGTTTAGTAATAATTGTCGGTTGCTTTACAGTTAGGGCATTGCCATACAGTGATTGTGCTAACTGAGTTTAATAGACCGGTACATTGGCTTAGAACCCAGACACCGCATTTGGCGCACCGGTCGTGGTCATGCAGGTCTTTACTGTGCTCTATGAAAAAGTCATGCAGTTGCTTATTCTCAAACCAGCCAGTGAATATAAAGTCTTCTGGGTCTGGTTTAAACTCTATAGCTTGTGTCATTTGTTGATTGTATTGTAGAGAGTCTGCCAGCTATATCGGTCAATGTCGTGCCCTAGTCTGCCATGACTGTAAGGTCCAGACTCAGATGGATCACGGCTAGCGTCGTCTTCTTCTAACGCTTTCTTAAGTTCTTTAGTGATGAGGTTTTTGGTATGAGGGTCTAATTCGTCCCAGTGTCTGGCTAGCAACTCTGTAAAGTCACTGACAGCATAAGTAGACCGCCCTAGGTAATAACGAAAGGCGCCGAGGAATATCGATAACTTTTCTGGATCAGTCAGATTCATATAATTCTTTTAGTTTTTGATTCAAGTAGCTAAACACGTCTGTCGGATGACAATGTGTAGAGTCTGCGTAAACGCCTTTAATAGCTACTTGATTTGACTCCTCTTCTTTGCAGGATAAACTTAACTGCACTATTCTAGGTGTGCCAGGCTTAGACCAAGTCAACACGTAGTCTTCTATATCCTCGTAGTCAATGCCAATAAAGTCTGCTTTATCTATGCACGGCGCCGGATAGTCCGGCTGTAATCCTTGCAGTAAACTCATTAACTTCTGTGTGCTCAGCATTCGGTTGCCTTGTTTAATTTATTAATAGCGGACTCAGCGTGATCTGACCAAGACGTTTTGTTAGCATCTAGTAGCCAGCTATCCATAGTTGGATGCTCATTGACCCAGGCTAAGACTTCTTGTAGTTGTGAGATAGATAGCTGACTAACTTTAACAACTTCACCGTTTAACAAGGCTGTCCCGTTGGGTCCTAGAGCTTCTTCAACTTGTTGAATCAGCAGTCGACGCTGCCAGAATGTGATTAACATACAGTAAACCCAGAGGCGTTCAAATGTCCTCCCCCACCATTGGCTTTAGCAATAGCCCCAACGTCGGTGTTGTTGCCGTCTTTATTGCTACGCAGGCTATATTTCTTAGTGCCGTCGCTAGCAATGCTTACACAGCAACTAAACAAGGCTTCAGGGTATTGAAGATAAAGAAATTGGCAGATATCTGAAGTAAGATAAACTTCATCATCTTTTAATACAACGGTAGGAATATTTTCGTGGTCAGCAATGGTTTTAAACTCTGCACGGCTAGCAATCTTTTCAACTAGTTGGCGCCGGTGTGCTAATAGGCGCTCACCTAACGGGACCAAAACGTCCTGCAATTGTGTTTGGTCTAGACTTGCTAGGACATCGTAGATTTTAAAGTCTTTTAGCAGACTACTCATCGCTGCATGGACTTCATGAGTGTGCTGGAGTGTGTGCTTCCAGATGTCCCGGTCTTTAACATAGTCAAGGACAGTTGGCATAGGCTTGTCTGGAAATAAAGTCTTCCAGGCCAGGGTGGCGCCGCTCTCAGCCATGTCAAAATGAATGTCTAAGCCCGACATTACTTGATTCATTAACCCGCCGAGGTCGTTCATTGCCGTCTTATGGTGGTCAATAAGCAGCACTTTTAACCCTTTATCAATGAATTGATTTAGTTGAGCTGCGTTAAAGCTAAAATCTACTATCACTAAAGTTTCGTAGTCATAAGGATTCACACTAAGAAATTCACCATAGATAGCTGGGCAGAGATCAGCGTCAGGATATTTCTTCTTAGCAACCCAAGCAGCCCAGTGTCCATCAGGACAAGGACCACCTTCGTAAGCGTGATAGATAATTAAGGTTTTCATTAGATATTGAAGTGTTGTTTGATTTGGTCTAACGGTACAAACTGAAAGTTGTGTTGGTCAAGACAGACATTGAAGTAGCGCGGGCCATCTTCTACTACCGCATTATGCAGATGCCCATGCACGTTCGCTATACGCCGGCGCATCTCTTGAGGATGGATAGGGCAATGGCTCAACCACATGTTTTTGTAAGAAAAGAACGGTAGCTGAAGCTCAATGTTAGATGGGCGGCTGGGCTCATACAACCGTGTAGAGTCATGATTACCTAGCAACAGCTTAATCCTGAGCGGCATCTTAGCAACCTGCTCTAGATACCAATCATATTGCTCACAGTCAAATAGAAAGTCACCCAAGATAAAGAGCACATCCCGCTTGTCTAGCTTTGATAACAACTCTAGTAAAGCTTCGTCGTGCTCTTTAGTGGAGGGGAAGTCACGGTACTTAGGTGCGATGACCTTGTGTCCAAAGTGGAAGTCACTACTGAAGAATACGCTCATGATTGGTTACTTGTAGATACACGCACCTTCAGCTTTAAGACGGAAGGCGATGTCTTTATAGATTTGCTCCTGGCTACTAGAGCTGGTGTAATTACTGGTTAAGTAACTCCAATAAGGGCTTAGGAATGGTCCCAGCATAGCGTCATATTTAAGCGGGTAATCACCTTTATACGGTGCAAATAGTTTAGCAGTAATCTCGGTGCAGTCAAAGCTGCCGGTTGAAGCTTCTGCAAAAGCATTGACTAGCTTGCTAGAGCAGCTGACTAACGACCGGGTTAGGTCGGGTAGATATTCACCTAATCCTTGCTCTACTATTGTGCTTAAGACATGACGTCGGCAGTAAGCCCCTGCACTACGTCCAAATTGTTCGTTGTGACCTATGTAGTTAACTAAGTAACCATAATCTTCATAGAGTGCTTTACGCAGTTCGTTATCTAATGAATCTGCTTTAATCCAATTACACTGTCCTTCAGCAACTAAAGTAGCCACCCGGTCACAAGCGTTGTCACTTAAGAACACAGCTAGTTCGTGATAGTTAGACAGGTACTTGCTAGGAATATTCTTAGCCAACACACCTTTATAATCCCAGTCTTTGTCAAAGTAGATGATCTTCTCTTTAAGCAGCGCCGGCGTTAACAGACTAGTGATGTCTTCGTAGACTGTCTCACCGTTGCGCGTGAAGGTGCTTTGCTTTAACTGACGCATCAAGATAGAGACTTCTGGTATGGTCCGCGTGATCGACTGCCCATCTTCTGGTTCAGGCTCAGGCTTGTCAGTCTTATACTCACCTAAGACATTGACCAGTGGGTGTATTAACTGCACACGCTCAACAGCAGACTTATTACCAATGACAACAACTGGCTTGTCTTCAAGAGAGACGTTGAAGAACTTCTCTAGTCTTTTAATAGACAGCGTGCTATAGCCAAAGTAGAAGACTACAGTGAGTTTATTGTTGAGTAAGGTTTCAACGGTTAACTTAGGTTCTGATTCTCGGCGGGTGGCTTTAGGAGTTACTTTACTGACGCCCCACTTATAGCTGTCTGACTTTAAATTGCGTAAGAAGTTGTGGTTGTTAGTTAAGTAATAGTAATCATTAGATAAAAACTCTCCACCGGGCTCAAGCTCAATGTGTTTGTCACGGACTTCGACGCTGTATATTTGGTTGCTTAAAAACAAACCAATAAAAGCAGTGCAAGTCCAACCATCACCTAAATCGAAGCTGATTTCTATATCATTACTGATACAGTGTATGAAAGCTATAGTCCTGTTAGCTGTCTTTGCTGCCAGGAATAGATAGGATAACTTAAGCCATGCTGTTTCTTTGGCTTTGTGCTTGTCATACTCAGCTTGGATAGTCTTTTGTACATACTCTACGTACAACGGTGTGACGGCTGCTTCGGCTCGCTCGACCAATACTTTTAACTTCTTCTGTTCTTCTTCAGTATTTAAGATGGCTTCACGGGAAGTATTGAGCACTAGGTAATCAGGGCTGACACGGATGATTAACGTAGCACGTTTACCACCGTTACGCATAGGCTCAAAGTTATGGCTGTCAGCTCTCCAATCGAAAGATTTATCAATAAGATGGTCACTGTAGTTCTCAGAGCCGACATGACCGTTACCCTTTACTGGATAGAGAGCGCCACCTAAGTCAACATAGACGTTAGTGTTAAAGTCATAGGTCGCAGAGTTCATCTTACGCTGACTATATAGATCCACTGTGAAGTCTTCTTCTACAACAGAATCAATATGATAGTCATCCAACCAGACAAGCTCGCCGGTTAACTCACACATCTCCAGATTTAGGTTAATCTGGTGCCGGCTACCTTCTACTACTGCATATACATCTTGCACTAAGTCTGTAATGTGCTTGCGGATGTCTTTGTTTTTATTAGGGCACAGGATAGTGACTTCTAAACCTGTAGGCTCAGCACAATCTACTTGGTCCCACAGACTAATAGCAATCTCACTATTCTCATTTAAGAAGACGCAGTAGGTAGACTTATAACTACTATGGTAGCTGGTGACAAAATATTGCTTACTGACAGCTAACGGTGCCAGCCGCCCAATACCTTTAGCACCGATTAAGGATTGATTGTCATGCTTAGTGCTTTTAGTAATAGAGCCGTAGCCCTCTTTTACATCTAGCATTTGCTGTTCACTTAAGCCCGTCCCGTAGTCTCGGATAATCACCCGGTCAGGCGTGACTTTAATATCAACAGGACGTTTGACGCCATCTTTGGCTTCACACTCTAGGTTGGCATCATAGGCATTGGAAACAATCTCGCGGATGCTGGCTAGCTGAGGGTTAGAGTATTGCTTGATAACGACTAACTGAGTAAGGTGACGGAGAGCAATCTCACTGTCATTGAGTTGAAATACAGCGCCTTTGGCACTAGAAATGATCTGGCGGGGTTCGGTCTGTGGCTTCATGCGATTTAAAGTTTGTTGTTATGGACTCGGTGCAGTGGCATTCTGAGAAGATTGGTTGCCAAGCATATTCGGTGTTGTGCTCGATTCTCTGCACTTCTACTCGTTCATCATCAATATGGATATAGCCGTAGCCGTTGCAGTCTGGGCACTTAGGATTGGCTCTGGCATGTCTAGGGAAATTATTCATAAAAGAAAAGTGAGCCACGATGACTCACTTATTAGTTGGTCTAGCAGCTTACTGCTTGCACTACTGGTGCATTGACTAGCTCTAGCTGTCGATTGTGTCGCATCATAAACTCGGCTACAGAGGCGGCGGTGACTGGGCTGTAAGGCAGTCGCATAACAATGCTTTCATCACCGATGCACTTATTCTCATACCGTACAATAGGTGACTCGGATTGTTGTAAGGTGGTCATCTCTTTACCAAGCTGAGCGAGCTGCATTACTTGAGATACTTTCCAAACACCGACGCTATTAACATTAAGCACATGGTTAGGTTGGACAGTTACTTCATAGGCACAGCCAAGGTCAGGGCATTTACCCATTGTGTAGGAGAACTCTCCGGCGACTAACTCACCAGTAGCGCCAGCAGTAACGATGTTAAAAGGAGTAAACTCACCACCGCTGCTAGCCCAAGCAGTATTGCTATTAGCCCAGGCAGAGCGTTGATACAACACAATGTCACCGTCCCAAGTGAGCGGTGCCTCTACGGTGCCAATCTTTTGGACTAGGGTTTCAATTAGCGTTGTGTCACTACCAGCAAACACAGTAGGGCTTAAGCGGTTAATGAATGCCATGTAAGGTTCAATAGGCATCCCAGCGGCTTCGATCTGTTCTAAGCGTTCGGCAATACCGAACATGTTCTTACGCTGCTCAAAGGCTTCGACTAACCACTCTTTGGGGTCAAAGTATAAAGTGCTCTCGTTGTTAACCAACGCGGTCTTAAGAGAGTCATAGAGCATGAAGGTAGTATTCTTCTCTACGATGCTGATCTCTTGGTCGCGCATGAATGTGATGCGGTCTTCGTCGATTAGATAATTAATTGCAGTCATAATGATTAGGATTTATTCCTTATTGTTAGCTTTGTTGTTTATTGAGCGGTCTCAAGGATTTTACGCTCAGCTTCTAAGTCGCGGTTGATAGCGTTATCTTGCCCGAACTTATCACCGAAGCGTTTGTAGAGTTTTAATAGGTTCTTCCGCAGTACCGGGTTGAGGTCAGGGTTAATCACACCGTAGATAAACGGGATGTGCATATACCAGAAGATGTCACCGAACTCTTCAATAAGATTTACGTAATCCAGTTCGGTGTTGGCTACTAATGCTTGGCGTAGATTCTGCACTAACTCTACTGACTCGGTGGCAATACCTAAGATGCTATGGATAGCGACAGGCTGTACGTTGGATGGCCAGTTATGCCCCGGCTCTTCTTCAGGCACTGTGTCATAGAAGGTATCGCGAGTTTGCTTATAGCTGTCTTGAATGTTCTTCCCGTAGAACAATGCTTTCTTGAGTTTGTCTAAGTGTTCACCCACCCAGATAAATTCATCAATTAATGCTAACGCCACGTCGAAGTCAAACTCATCTCCGTAGAAGCTATCAGACCCAGCTAGGGTGCGGTTAGCTCCTTGGCAATATTCTTCCCAAGTTAAATCTTGTCCGGCTTGGCATTTAGCAATGATGGGGTTGGTGCTAGTCATATAAATCCCTTGTGTTTCTGACATAAATGATTGTTGTTACGGTCTAGCTTTATTATTACGGCTTGGTAATTGTTACTGGTACTCGTCCTTGCTTTTTATTAGCAATAGCTTGAAACGCGGCAGTAGATAAATCAATAGAGCAGTTACAGCGGTCTGTCACTGTAACGATTACTGATTTACCCGTGCGACGATTAGTGACTTTAAGTTTAGTACCGAAGCGAACCCCGTTACGGGCTGCTGTGTAAGCATTAGGATTATAGGGTTTACCCTTCCAAGCCATAGGCTTACCTGCTAGACCAGGATCATAGTAAGTAGCAGTCTGACTGTAAGCCGGTGCGGCGCTGAACAATTCAGCAACTAGGACTAGTCCGATTAATAATTTACGCAATTCTGTGTTCCTCCTTTTTATTAGCTTTGTTGTGTCTGTAGCTTAGTTAAGCTAGAAGATGACGATTCAATATAACAGATAACCATGCGCGGACCTTATACTTCTAATGGCTTAGAGCTTCTATACACCGGTGAGTTTGCTGTAGACTTTGCTGCTCATACTGTTGTAGATTTAGCAGCCCGGTTTAATAGTAATATGCTGAGCCTAGATGAGGCTCTGGCTATTTTAGCTGATGTCCGGCAGAAGATGGACATTCTAGTCTTTAAGGGTCACGTCACAGGTATCTTAAATGGCGGCGTCTCTGGTGTTCAACCAGTAGAGACCGAAGAAATAGGGTTAACTCGGTTAATCCATAATCGCCTCTCAGATGAAGATTCAGTTCCTTCCTTAGCTATTCCTGTAACCGCAGAAGATGTTGGGTTGTTTAAAAACGAGTTATCGGTTAATTCTTATGGCGGCGGTGATCTAATCGGACAGTCGCCGGGACTCTGGTTAAGAGTGGGCGGTGCTGAGACTGAAGAGATAACCGATAAGTTATTACGCATAGGTAAAGCTTTAGTCACTGATGATTTAATAAGCGTTACTGAGCCGACGGTTACTTTTGATGACACGAATGTTATCTGGACGGGTGAGTTATGGTTACGCAATAGCGATAAAGCCTTCTTTGTACATGATGGCACTGAGTTTTTTAGAGTAACACCAGTAGAAGCTACAGAGCTTGTTAGTGGAATTGTTAGACATGCCACTGATGTGGAAGTGTTAGCGGGTGTTGAAGATGAAGCCGTTATTAGCCCGGCGGACTTAACACTGTGGAAAGAAGACTTAGAGTTAGTGAGCCGCACGCGGCATAGCACCCGCATCTACGTTGATGGTTCTATCGGGGATGACAGTCTAAGTAATGATGGTAAAGACCCGCGCTATCCGTTTCTGACTCCTAACCGTGCAGTATTAGAAGTAGCAAGACAATCCTTTGTAGCTGGCTTTGATAATGACCAGACCAACGCTTACACGATTATCTGCCACCCTAATGAGTATGTAATAGATAATCGTCCTGGGTCTTCTAACTATGCTTTACTGACCCGCCAGACGTTAGACGATACTGGTCCAATTAATAAGGTAGTGTTAGCTGAAACGGTAGACAACGTCTCTCTAAATGCTTTAGGGCAGACAGTGTTAACGGTTGATGGGGCAGTCATTGCCGGGCTGACAGTTGGTGTTAACATCTGGAATGCTGATGCTACTAAGCAGGGTATTGTTGTTAGTCTGACTAACTCTCAAGTTGTTATTCGGCAAGTTAAAGGTGCCTGGGCAATCAATGACCAGATTACTTTTGCTGACTACTCAGTGTTTAACAGCCCTGACGGTGGTGTGATTATTCCCCGTGGCACTAGCTTTATTGGCTTAGACCTTAGAAAGACTATCCTGCGCCCGCGCTTCCTAGGTAACTTAAACGCTTGGATAGCGGCTATTGCCGGCACTGAATGTGTTTGCTCTCCTGTGGGTAATACAACAATCTTCTTATTGACGGGTGACAGCTACGTTGCTAATCTCACCTTTGCTGATAACACGGCTATTACTGAGACTCATCATCTCTGTGTAGCGTTTAACTTTGCTAAGTCTATAGACCTCACCGACCCTACTTATGGTTATTATCCTAAAGTCTTTCAAGTCTTGGGTAACACCGTAGCCCCGGCAATTGTCTTAGGTGAGTTTCAAGCAGGCAAGTTAGAGGTCAACATTGTTAGCGATGCTTTAAGTAATAACGTCACGGATGGCGATGGTTTTAGGTTAGTGGACACGATTAAGGGAGCGAGTCCTTATATCTCTAACTGTTCCTTACGCTCACGCTTTGGGATGCGGGGTATTGTTGCAGATGGTTCTAGGGTGGGCGGCTTCAAATCTATTGTGACTGAACGCTTCACTATCATCTCTATGCAGTCTGACCTTAGAGCCTTTGATAATACTGAAGCAGCTCCCGGTGGTAAGACTTATAAGGAACAGTGGCGTCACGTTGCTATTGAAGCGGTCAGTGATGCTTACATCCAAGCTGTCTCTTGCTTTACTATTGCCCCCGCGGTGCATTATCGAGTCAGAGAAGGAGGTGAGATATCCTTAGCTAACTGTTTTGTTAACTTCGGCGATATTGCGTTTGATGCTATTGGTCACAGCATTACTAACTTCCCGCAGGATCAGAATGCTGTATCGGTTGAACTGATACCACCTAAACCGATTACGTCTGCTACTCAATCACTAGCATTAGGTAGTTTTAAATATGATGTCAGTTCCTCTACGCGTCTCTATGTTTATGATGATGAGTTAACGGAAGAGAGAATCAATCCTTTTAGTCTTCAAGGCGGCGAGACACTATACCTTAAAGACCCAGACGGTATTGAGTATACGGCGGAGTTAGTTGACACGGCTCCTTTCTTTGAACAGGATGGCGCCGCCTGGTATATCAAAGTCAAAGGCGTTAACAATACTATCTATAGCATTGGCGGCAATGACGTTGATAGTTTCTTCATCAGTGTTAAGCGTACACCGGACACTAGAGCCCAAGCTGACCGCATCTATTGGTTACAAGTTAGCGGTCTCAACGCTGCTAATAAGCGCTCACCTCAACGTAACTATGCTCTTACTTTTAACACCACAGGCAGTCCTGGTTATTCTTTAGAGACACCGTTATGGATTGCGGCAGTCAGAGATAGAGATAGTGTGGGTAATGTGTTGGGCGCTGGAGTCTACCAGATTGCTTTAATGTCTGCCGCCGGCACTAATGACGCTATTGCTGA
>JACCDR011189092.1_pt1 | contig 11307 bp, 9 predicted proteins | sample 7446431 | NCBI WGS metagenome assembly JACCDR01 (sample SAMN15323443, study PRJNA562643) | freshwater metagenome | isolation source: river surface water | place: USA:Blue River Watershed | collected 2017-08-17
CCACCCGTCGGCTGCCCCGACGTGGGTGCGGCGCGGGATGATCGCCGCGACCTGTTCGCGGGTCGGGATCCACGTCTGCCCGCCCGCTGTGGGTGCGGGGTGAACGAGGACGACGGTGTAGTACTTGTCCGCCCCGTGTCCGGTGACCGTCCACGTTTCGACCCACCGGCCGGGGGTGCCGCAGGTGTAGGCGGCGGCGATCCAGGTAGCACCGCCGTCCTGCGGTGAGGTCGTGAGGTTCTGCGGCGCCGCCCCGGGTGCGGTGACGGCGCAGGTGACAGCGGTGGTGCCGTCGCCTGGGCTGCCGTCGTACGCGGCCACGTCGAGGGTGGGCTGGCGGGCGTCGCCGACCTGCAGCGAATGCTCCGGTGAGAGATCAGCCGGGTCGACGTCGGGACCTGCGGGGATCGGAACCGTATCCCCCTGTCAATAGATGACTTCGGCGGCAACGCCGGGAACGGGGTCGAATGCGACGGTGATGGTGTTGCTGTCCCGGTCGACGTGCGCCCGCAAGAGGTCGATCCGCATCGTGGCACCATTCGGGACCGCGATAGGCGCCTGATCACCCGGATTTCCAGCGGGTGTACGTCCCGGGTCGATCAACGTGACATTGACACTCTGACCCGACGTATTGACCACTTCCAACGTCGCGTTGTAATCGACAAGGTTCCCATTGATAGACCGCAGCGAAGCCACCGGTTGTAATGCGGGAGCAGTCCCTGTCATAGCGACCTGGATCACGGGCACTGCTGGAAAGTTGACCCCGGCAGGAACCGGCATGTGGTCGCCTCCTCGGCGCAGAAACTGGCAGACCCACACAGGTCGACCAAGACAGCATCTAGCCGGTGACGCGCCAGCCGATGTCGAGAACCGCACTGGCCCCTGGGGCAGTCGCGCAGGAGACGGTGAACCCGGATGTGTTGATCGTGGACACGTACAAGCTGAGCGTAGCGGCAGCCGCATTGTTAGCCACGAGCGTGACTGCTTTCGGCGCCGCCGAGTACGTGTGAGCGAACGTCACGGTGGCGAGGGCACCTGCGGCCGGGCTGGCAGCGGCGGTGACAGAAATGTGACCGGCGCCATCTTTGCCGCCGCGGCTGCCGATCGAAGCGGATGCGGCGACTGCCCCCGCGGCGACGCTGACGTCAGCGCCGGCGGCGATCGATCGTGCCCACTTGTCGAAACGCCACAGGTCTGCGAAGGTGCTGTCCTGGAAGGTGAGCAGGTCAGCGGTCTGGGTTGCCGAGCACTGCGCGAACAGCATGCCTCGCTGACTGTCGGTCTGCGACTTGAGGAACATCTGGATCGCGGAGTTCGCCGTAGGACCGATCGACATGTACGTCGGTTTGATCTGGACGACGCCGCGCCGCCAAATGCTGGTCGTCGGATCGAGTACGCCAGCCGACGTGATGACCGAAATGTCGATCTGACTGTTGTTGTCGACGGTGCCGATTAGTGCGTTCGTTGGAACGGCGACGCCGCCGTAGTAGGAGGCGAGGACGCGGACGCGTAGGTTGCCGATCGAGCCGGCCGACACGTCGAGAACCCCGCCAGACAGGTTTTCCACCTTCGTGTCGATGTCAATGTTGTTAACGCCCGCGTCGAGGACGATCGCCTTAGCAACCTGCCAAGTGACGCCGCCGGGGAACAACTTGCCGCCGAATACCTGACTCAGGGATGCCCCGAATCGGATCCCGGCGACGAGGAATCCTTCCATCTGGCAGTCGTTAATCGCGATGCCGGACGAGTTGACGCGGAAGCAGTAGTCGTGCTGGCCACCCCAGAAGTGCAGCCCGGTAAAGGTGGATCCGTTGGCGCGGCCGTCAACAGGCATGTCGACGACGATGTCGCCGGAGGTGGCGGTGCAGTTACGGACGAGGATCCCGTTGAGGAACTGGGTGTCGTGAGGGCCCTGGTGGGTGATGGCACCTGCGTCGCAGGATCGGATGACGAAGTTCGTCACGAATGACTCCATCGACCCGCCGACCTGGGAAGCGGCCGACGGTGTCGTCGTGGCCCACTCCGTCCATAGGCCCTTCGACCGGCAGTTGACGATGTGGACGTTGTCGATGACGTAGCCGCAGCCGTAGATCGCCACCCCATGCGATGTTCCCGACGACTGGCCCGACTTGTTGCCGTCGACCGTTAGGTCCCTTAGGCCGAACCCCCACGGCGTCGTGGTCGTGTCCGTCGTCGTCAACGAGTCGAAGTTGGTGGTCTTGATGAAGCTGCTGTTCGTGCCGGACTTCAGTTTCAGCGTTGTCGCGCCTCGACCGGCACCTTGATGGATCACCAGCGACGGCAGTTCGATCACTGAGGCGATGTACGTTCCGGGGGGGTAGTAGACGATTCCCCCGCCGCTTGCGACTGCGGCGGCGACGGCAGCACCGATTGCCGCAGTGTCGTCTGTGCTGCCGTCGCCGGTGGCGCCGTACGACTTGACGCTGACGTAGGTGCCGCCGCTGTTGCCCGTTGATCCGCGTGCTGGTTGCCGGGTGACGGGCCCACCTGCGACGGACACGTAGACGACGTCAACCCCGTCCGGGTATTGGATCAGCGGCAGCCGTGAGGTGGAGTCCACGGTGATCTGGCTACCGGAGATGGCTGATCCGCCGGGGTAGGTGAGGATGTTTGCGAGGGTGGTGGCAGCTTCGTCGGTGTAGACGGTGGCGGTGAGTCCGGCCGCGGACCGCCACGTGCCGCCGACAATGGTGTAGACGCTTCTGGTGCCTTCGTCGGGCCCTACAGCACGCGCCATACCTAATCTCCGTCCGCTGTTGTCATGACAGCCCGATCCACCAGCAGTTCCCGTTGACGCTCTGGGTGCCGAGGCTGGACGGCGGGGTGGTGGTGATGCCGGTGTCCGCGATGAAGTTGCGCAGGTTGGGCGTGGTAAGCCCTGCGTTGGCGAGGGCTGAGGCGAGGGCGGGGACGCGGGCCATGGCGGGTGGGGTGGTGCCGTTGGCCCACCACACGACGATGTAGTCCCCCGCCGCTCGGCTTACGGCGCCGCCGGCGAGGGCCATCGTCTTGAGCCCGGTCGATGCCCACGCCGCAGCTTGGTCGGCGGTCTTGTCGAGGAGGACGCCAGCGCCGGTGTAGAGCGCGGCGAAGCATTGCCCGGTGGTCAGGGCGGACCCAGCGGTGGCGACGTGCATGACGATGTTGGTGATCGTCTGGGTGGTCGTCAGTCGCAGCTTGCCCCCGTTGAGGGTGCCGGCGGTGCCGCCGACGTTGCCGCCGGGCGCGAGGATCGGGTCGTACGTCCACGCTTTGAGGTTGTGATCGGGGGGCGTCCAGTCGTACAGCAGCGGGTAGCGGCCGTCCAGGGAGGCCAGTGTCTTGTTGCCGCCGACCAGGTTCCACTGTCCGGACCCGGAGGAGACGAACTCCCACACCTCGTTGAGGAGCCCCATCGCAGCGGAGGTGGTGGCCGCTCCGATGGTGTCAGATCCGGCACGTTGCACGGTGACCGTGTTCGACCCGCCGACCCACTTGACTGCGAGTGTCTGCCCGGCGCTGTTCGCGGCCGGCAGCGTCACCGTGACCGCGCCCGAGGTCGAGTCGATGAGGTAGACGACTCCGGCTGCGGCGGTGAAGCTGGCTGTCTTCGACTGGGTGGCGTACTTGTCGGCCTTCGCCGCCACGGCGGCCGGGGTGGCGCCAGCGGCGAAGCTGCGGCTGCCGCTCACAGCGCCCTCACCGACACCTTCGGCGTTCCTGCCGAGATCAGCTTGATCACTGAGTTCTTGCCTGCGGTTTCGTCGTCGACCTCGACAGCCGAGCCGCCCGAAACGATGTGAACGTCGTCTGCGTCGGCTGCCGGGATGGTGTCGTCCGTGGTGAACCACACATCGTCGGTGCCACGGTTGAAGACTTCGATGCGGCCGGCGTTGGCTTCGAGGGTGATCGTTGTTGGGACGTTCGCGGTGAGCGTCACGTGTTTCGTCTGCGCCATGACGCTCCTCGTCCATCGGCAGGGTTAGGCGAACTGCAGGAACTGGTAGTTGGAGGGTGCGGACCACAGCCAGCCGGTGTTGCCGCTGACGTTGACGCTGTTGGCGCCGGCGTACCAGGAGGCGCCGCCGGTGACGGTGATGTCCTGGATGGACACGTAGTCGAGGGCGACGACGCGGGATGGTTTGGTCAGGGTCGCGGCGGAGGCCGCGGTCCCGGACTTGATGGTGATGAGGGCACCGGAGACACCCTGGATGTTGACCGCACGCAGGGTGTAGGAGGCGGCGGCTTGGAACTGGACGGTGCGTGCAACGACGCCGTCGGTGACGTTCAACGCCGCGAGGTCGAGCGCGCCGGAGAACGACAGCGTGCCCGAACTGTTGGGGACGGTGTAGTTCAGCGTCGCCTGCGACAGCGAGGTGGCGACAGGGAAGAAGCCGCGGGTATTGGCGCTGGCCGTGGTGATGTTGAACGTGGCCGCGCCCGATGACACGGCACCACCGGCGGAGCGGAGTAGCACGTTGACGGCGGCGGTCGATGTCAGGTTGACCGTGGACGTTCCGAACGCCATGACCGCGCCGGTACCGGACACGGTGATGGTGCCGGTGGTGACGGTCTGGTTGCCGGTGGTCAGGGTGCCCGTCGACACGGTGATGTTGGCGCAGGTCAGCGCATCGGACTGCAGGTAGGACGAGCCGGACCCGTTGACGGTCACGTTGCCGAGCGTCTTGCCCGCCGTGGTGACGGTCTGCTGGGTGGTCGACGTCGACACCAGACTGATCGCCGACGAGGATGCGTTGCCCAGGCTGTACGTCATCCCGGCGGCAAGGGTCAGCGCCGCATTCCCGGCCGCCGCCGTGGCGTCGCCGAGAGTCAGGGTGACGGACGCGTTGTGGGTCAGGGTGCCGCCGTAGCCGGTGCAGTTCAGAGAGCGGGCGACGGCGGCAGCGGCGATGGTGACCGCACCCGAGCCGGAGTTGAGAACAACATCGTCGGCGGCGGTCGGCACGGCGGCCGTGTCCCACGTCGCCGTGTCTGACCAAGCGCGGGTGCCGCCCGTGGCCGTGGCCGTGATGGTGGCCACGGTCTAGGCCTCAACGGAAACTGCGAGCACGTCATATTTCGTGTCGGCGGCGTTGTACCGCATTCCGATGTACATGGTCTTCGACAGCACCGTCGTCGTTGGCAACGTCACCCCGACGGCCCGGTAGATGGCGTTCCAGGACAGGGCGCGGGCGGTGCCGTTGTCCTTGATGCGGATGATGAGCGGCTGCCCGTCCGTCGGCGTACCGGTCGGCGCGGCGAACGCAGCCGTGGCTGCCAACGCAGTCAGCTGGTACTGGTCGTCGGTGTCTGCGTTCGGCGTCGGGGTCGCCGATGATCCGGTTGAGGTGACACGCGGTGTGATCCGCTTGTTCGTGAGTGTCGCCGTCGCCGAGTTCTTGGTGCTGTCGGAGGTGTTGTCGACGTTGCCGAGCCCGACCGCCGACTTGTCGAGCGTCTGCCACGACTTGTCGCCCCGCCAGTACTGCGACGTGGTGCCCGCCGTGATGCTGTTCTCTTTGGCCCCGACCGCCGTGGTGACGAACGCCGTGGTCGCGATTTGCGTGGTGTTCGTGCCGCCCGTCGCGGTCGGCGCGGCCGGGGTGCCGGTGAACGTCGGCGACGCGAGGTTGGCCTTCAGGTCCAGCGCGGCCTGCTGCGCCGTGGACACCGGTTTTGCCGTATCGGCAGTGTTGTCGACCGACCCGAGACCCACATCGGCTTTGACCAGCCCGGTCGGCGAGGAGATCGCCGGTGCGGTCAGGGTCTTGTTCGTGAGGGTCTGCGTCGCCGTGGTCCCGACCAGCGAACCGGCCGGTGCCGCCGTGGTGGACAGGACACCCGAAGTCAGGGTCGCCAGGCCGGAGCCGGTGGCCCGCTTCAACGTCTTGCCGCCTGTGCCGGAGAACAGGGCCACCTCGGAGTCGACCGACGAGCTCGTATTCGTCGAGGCGTCGCCACTGCCCGAACCGGACCCGACCGCGCTCCATCCGCTGCTACCGGTCCCGGTGTCCTTCGTATAGAAGATCGTCCCGGCAGCTCCGTCGGTACGCCGGAACGTCGACCCGACCGGGGCCGTGACCACACCCTCAGGTGAGCCCGTCCCCCACCGGTCGATCGCACCCGACGCGCCGTAACGGGCCAGGATCAAACCAGACGACTGGATGGCGGGCTGCGACGTGGTGCCGGTGACAATGCGGGGAATCTGGTAGAAGGCACCGTTGTAGTCGACCAGGTGCGACTGCGAACCGGTGTCGGTCACCCCCGACGGAGAGCCGAAGTTCCCGGTGATCGTCGTTCCGTAGCCCGCGTTGGTGATCGTCGTCGTGGACGCGTTGCACTCGACATTGAGGATCTGGTTGAACAGCGACCCGGACACGATCGAAATGTTGCGGGTCCCGGCGCCTTCGATCTGGGGATCGAGAATGATGCAGCGGGAACCGCCGTCGATAACGACCATGTTGCCGCTGGTGCCGACGAGTTCGAAGTACGGCGAGATGAACGTGTGGGCCTGGGCGGTGCCCCGGATGATGATGCCTTCGGAGGTGACGTTCTGGAAGATCGGCGACACGAACGTTCCGGCGAGGCATTCGCCGCCGGCTTCGAACACGACGCCGGTGCCGCAGCGTTGGATGTCGAGGAGGATCCAGGCGGTGTTGTTGACGTCGTCGACGAATGAGGTGGCGGCGGTGCAGCCGCGGATGGCGACGTCGCGGAAGGAACCTTCGTTGAGGTGGTATGCCCAGATGCCGGTGGCGAAGTTCGCCACCATGACGTTGCTGTAGCTGGGCCTGATCACGGCGCGGATCGACGGTGTGTGCTGGCCGATGGAAATGCCGACGCTGGTACCTGTTCCGGGCCCGATGAGGGCGAGGTCGACGATGCGTCCACCGACGTGGCTGCCGGAGTTGACATGGACGATGGCGGATCCGGTGGTAGCGGTGGACCGCAGTACGGTGCCCTGCGTCAGGGTCGTCGACGCGTAGCCGGCGTCGCCGAAGGTGGTCATGCCGTCACGGACGCAGTACCAACCTGAGCCGAGGAGGGTTTGCCCAGCGGCCAGCGTGATGGTGGTGAACGAGTAGTTGCCGCGGGGGAAGTAGACGGTGCCGCCGTTGCCTGCCGCTGTGATGGCGTTCTGGATGGCGGTGGTGTCGTTGGTGGTTCCGTCGCCGGTGGCGCCGTAGTCGGCAACGTTGACGAACTGGCCGGCTTTGGCGACTTTCGCGGCGAGGTCGGTGGTGAGGTTGGCGACTTTCGACTGGGCGATCGCGGCGGAGCCGTTGATGTCGCCGTCGACGATGGTCCCGTCGGCGATCTTCGCCGAGGTGACGGCGCCGGTGGCGATCGTCGGGGCAGTCGCCGTACCGCCCAGGTCCCCAGCGAGCTGCACCACACCGACAGCACCGGCGGTGGCGTTGGCCACGGTCAGGGTTCGGTTGGCGCTGAGGTCGCCGCCACCTGACAGCGGTGCTGTCGTCGTGATGGTGCGACCGGTCTGGACTGCACCGACGATGCGGGAATCATCCCCGGCGGCGACGGTGCCCGTCGTGGTGCCGGTGGTGATGCCGAGGGTCCGGTTCGCGGACAGGTCCCCGCCACCCGTGAGCGGCGCGGTGGTCGAGATGGTGCGGGTCGTGTCGGCCTTGCCCGACAGGGCGGTCGACAGGCCTGTCACCTGCGACTGGGCGACCGTGACCGGATCCCCGCCGCCGGAGCCGTGCGACGCTGCGTGCGCCGTCGGGGTGCGGGCGTCGGACAGCCGTGTGTCGTTGCCCTGCGCTGCGGTGCCGCTCGTCGTCCCGAAGCTGACGGACAGGGTCCGGTCGGCGGTGAGGTCGCCACCGCCCGACAGCCCGGTCCCCGCGGTGATGGTTCGCGCCGTAGGTACGGCGCCGACGTCCGCGGCGCCGAGGACGACGGTGCCGGTCTGGCTGTTGACGGACGTGACCGGGGCGCCCGGCGAGGGGATCTGCTTCCAGTTGCCGAGCGTGCTGGACGGTTCGGCGATGACGATCCAGGTGGTGCCGGTGTCGGTGCGGATGGCCCAGTCGCCGCGCTGCCCGACGAGGGCGAGCATGGCGGCCTGCGAGCCGACCTCACCCAGGAATTCGGAGATGGCGATCGCGGGGATCTGCGCGGACGGCACCAGCCCGCCGACAAGGTCGGCTTTGGCGCCGAGAGCACCGGTGAGGCCGGTGACCTGGTCCTGCGAGACGGTGATCTCGTCTGCGCCGCCGTCGCCGTGGGAGGCGGCGTGGGCGGTCGGGGTCCGCGGGTCGGACAGGCGGGCGTCACCGGTGAGGACCAGGTTCGCCGTGTTTGTGATGCCGTGCACCGCGGTGGTGTCGGCCGCATGGTCGGCAAGCGCGTTCGCGGCTGCGGTCGCCACAGCACTGTCGGCGTTGTCGACGTACGTGTACGGCGGCGGCGCAGGCTGCGATTCGAGATCGAGGACCCGCTGAGCGAGGGCTGCGTCGTCGTCGGCCCGCTGGTCCGCTTCGGCGATGATCGCGTTGTCAACGTAGGCCCGGCGCACGGCATGGGTCTGGTCGGTCGGGTCCGGCACGACCGGGGAGGCGGTGAACGTCTTCGCCCCGGTGATCGTCTCCGTCAGCGCTTTGTGGACCAGCCCCGACGTGTCACCCGGACCACCGCCACCACCGGCTTCGAGGGCGGCGACGCGGGCGTTGCCCTGGGCGTAGATCGGCCACGCGGGGCCGCCGTTGACGGAGATCCACAGGGTGTCGCGGCCATCGGTAGGCCCCCAGTACAGCGGCAGGAAGCCGTACCGGTCCGTCGTGACCTGCGACCCGGGGATTGCCGCACCGGGGGTACCGGCCGCATCGGCGTAGATCGTCGCCGGTTGGGTCAGCGCCTCGTCGAGGAACAGCCGCGCCGGTTTCGTTTTTGAGGTGCGGCCGGTGCGGGTGTCGACGGCGAGCCGGTCGTCGGGGAACAGCAGCGACGGCACCACTCACCCCCACGTCACATTCGAGCCGGCAAAGTCGGGCGCGGTCAGGTGGAGTACAGGACGTACGGATCCGAACCCGGGTTCGACCCGACCGCCGTCAGTAGCTGCTCGGCGTAGCCGACGAGTTCGGGGTCGGTCATGCGGCGCGGCTGCGCATCCGGCAGCAGGTCACCGTTGGCGTCACGCTGGTCGGTCGGGTAGTAAGTGAGGACCTCGGACGCGACCGGCACCACCGCGACGAACGTGAGGCCGTTGTCGTCGCCTTCGATTACCAACAAGCCCTGACCTGCGTCAATAACCCGAGTGACCTGCACAGAGGCTCCTTAGTTCGGGGAGAACGCGATCGCTGTCAACGTCGCCCCACCCAGCGACACCGCGATCAGCGTCGACACCGTGACCGTGCAACCCGCCTGGGTCAGGGTGCCGTTCTTCACCTGCGCCGTGATCTTCCCCGCCGTTGTGGACGAACCGGTGATCGACGGGACGACCGTGTAGCTGGTGGTCGGCATTGCCGTGTCCCACGTCAGGGCAACATCGGTGGCGCCGATCGCCAACGCCGGGAGGGACTTGGTGGCGTACCGCAGCTTCGCCGTTGTCGGTGGGTTCGCCGCAAGGTAGGTAGCGACCGCGGCGGCGACCTGCAAGTCGGTGGCGTTCGCCCCGGCAGGTCCGACAGCACCGGTCGGGCCGGTTGCCCCGGTCGCACCCTGCGGACCGGCGGGTCCGGTCGGGCCGGTGTCGCCCCGGCTGCCGGTAGGGCCGGCTGGTCCGGTTGCTCCGGCATCACCCTTCGGGCCAGCGACGCCGGTAGCGCCGACTGGACCGACAGGACCGGTGGGGCCCTGCACACCCTGCGGGCCCGCGTCGCCCTTCGCCCCGCCCGGGCCGGTCGAGCCGGCAGGTCCCGCAACCCCTGCGGGTCCGCGGTCACCCGTGGCGCCAGTGGGGCCCGCCTGCCCGATGGGGCCGCGTTCACCGCGCAGGGTGGCGAGGAAGTCTTCGATGCTGCCCGTGTTACCGGCGTCGAGCCACAGGTCGTACGCCGACCGGCCTGCCGGTCCGGGTGTGGAGGCGATCGCGTCGACCTGGTCCTGCAAAGCACGCAGCCATTGCCGGATGGAGGTGCGGTCAACGGCTCCGCTGCTGATGGCCTGCTGTGCCGCAGTGGTCAGGTTCGCGATCTCCGACTGGGCCTGCTGCGCCGTCGTCGTGGCCGTAGCGACCTGCGCGGCGAGGGCGGCGAGTTCAGATGCCGACGCGGACGGGGCAGGTGCAGGTGTCGGGTCGTCGGCGGGGTCGTCGATCTGGGCGACCATGTTGGCGCCGAGGAGGAACGCCACACTCGACGGCAGCGTGTCGGCGGGTAGGACAGCGCCGCGGTAGGTGAGGTCCCGGGATGGGGCCTCGGTTTTGCCGCGCAGGTAGTAGACGGCGTCGGCCAGCACGCGGTACATGTCCCACCCCCGGTGGTGGTCCGGGCGGTCACCCTGGCGGGGTGTGACCGCCCGGAGACTGCCTACTTCTGGAGCGCCTTCTTCAGGTCTTCTTTTGAAGCCTTCTCGCTCTCCTCGCGAGACAGACCCTGCTTGACTGCGTACTCCACCCACACCTCGGTCGCGGCGTTGTGGTGAGGTGCCGAGCCATCGGCAGGGAGCTTCGCCTTGGCCGCGTCACGCCGCCGCTGCGTCTCGGCCGACTCGGTGAGGGCCTGCCGCTGCGCCTCCTCCTGCTCAGCGGTCAGCACCGGCGGGTGGACGCTGTCGCTGGCCTCCCCACCCTCCGGGTCGCGGTTCGAACCGGCGGGGTTGTCGAGACCTGCCGCCTGGGCGCTAATGGCCGCGTTCGGGGCGAGCGGCTCGCCGTCGACCTTGCCGACGAGGCCGGTGTCGAGGAGGTGCTTGAGCCGCTTCTCATCCACGCCGTCGGGCAGGAACGCGCCCTTGTAGAGGAGGTTGACGGCGGAAACGCCGGTGTGGTCGGTGACGACGACGTGGGCGCACTCCCCGGTTACCTGGTAGCGATCACCCATCTCAGGTGCTCGCGATCTTGCGGCCGGCGAGCGGGTCCGTCACCACCGGAACGGTGATCCGACGCGCCCACATGTGCCACAGGTCCCGCTCCGCGACGCGGCGGGTCTGAACCTGGACACCGTTGTCGCCGGAGGCGTAGCCCGGGTCCTGATCCAGTTCGTCGGCCATGCCGCCGATCGCACGGGAGTCGAGCACCCACACGTCGTCGGTGCCGCCGGGCAGGTTCCCCACCGGCGTCTTCAACACCTTCAGCCCGGCGATCGTCTCGATCGTGCCGCCGTACACCGGGTTGTCGGTCGCCTC
>JACCDR010292431.1_pt1 | contig 11306 bp, 9 predicted proteins | sample 7446431 | NCBI WGS metagenome assembly JACCDR01 (sample SAMN15323443, study PRJNA562643) | freshwater metagenome | isolation source: river surface water | place: USA:Blue River Watershed | collected 2017-08-17
AGATAACCGGAGAGTGCTAGCGCTCCTGCCTGAGAAACCATGTCTTGTTCAGAGATTCCACACTCGAAGAAGCGCTCAGGAAATGCCTTAGCGAACGGAATCTGTCCCGTGTCTTTCATAAGGTCGGCGTCGAGGGAAACCACTCGCTTTTCATTCTGTCCAATCTCCAGGAGGACCTCGGAGTACTTTCGAAGGAGCGACTCTTTTGGGGCCGGCGCCGCGGCGGGCATCGCCTCTTGGGTATAGCTTACAGGCTTCAAAGAATGCTTCTGTGTTAGGAGATTGATGCGGTTTCGAAGCTCCAGCTCAGCGTTAGCATAGTCGTCGTTTGACGGAGCTCCTGCGTGGTACAAATAGAGCTCACCAGTCTTTAGCTTCGTGTGTTCCATGAAGCTTACGCCCTTGCCCTTTACTGTATCCGCGATGACGATCTTTGGAAGATGCCGGACCTCGCGTAGTTCATCGAACGTAGAGAGGAGTGAAGTGACGTCGTTTCCATCGATCCGCTTCACGTACCAGCCGAAAGCTCTGAGCTTGGCTTCGAGATCTCCGAGGTTGGAGACGTTCTCCACCAGAAGATCAGATTGGACCTTATTGTGATCAATGAAAACGGTTACATCGTTGAGCTTGTGATTCACTGCTGACGCGAGCGACTCCCAGAACTGTCCTTCCTGAAGCTCTCCATCCCCAGTTACAATAAAAACACGACCTGATTCTTCCTTTAATCTCTTCGCCCTTAGGAATCCCTTCGCCTTTGAGATCCCCATGCCGAGAGAGCCCGTATTTGTGTAAATGAAAGGGGTGACTGTGACGTCGGGGTGACCAGGTAACCCATCGATCCTACGGAGGGAGTGAATCAAAGAAAAGTCGATCAAACCAAGGGACGCCATGACATTATAAAGACCCGGAGCGTCGTGGCCTTTGGAGGAAAAAAAGATGTCCTTCGAGTATTTATTGTTGGGATCTTTGGAGATATCGAGTTCGCTAAGATAAAGCGAGGTGAAAATATCCATGGCGCTCAGGCTTGTGCCTACATGCCCTGATCCAGCCTTTTTAATCATGTAAATCGTGTTGTAGCGGCACATTTCCGCGAAAATTACTATCTTGTCCCGCACTGAGAGGGATGAACTTGTCACGGCCTTGAAATCTGAGTGGGGTATGTAACTGAGTGCGGTCATAAGTGATTCCTATGGATAGATGCTTAAGCTTACGTTCTTAGTGTTGGTATAAATGTTGATCGCTGCAGATCCAGGTTCCCTCAAGCCATTGCCGGAGTCCTTGAGACCTCCGAAGGGCATGTGAGGCTCAGAACCAAATGATCCGGCGTTGATCGAAACAATGCCTGCCTCGACTCGGCGAGAGAACTCGAGCGCAAGATTGATGTCTTTTGTGTGCACCGCAGAAGTGAGCCCGTAGTGTGAATTATTGGCAAGTTCGATCGCGTGCTCAAAATTTTTAGCTCTGTAGAGACACGTCAAAGGTCCAAAAAATTCTTCTCGCGAGAGTTTTGCCTCTGGAGAGATATCTTCAAACACCGTCGGCTCTAAGAATAACCCCTTCGGGTATCCTGGGACATTTGCGCTCTGGCCCCCGCAAATGAGCTTAGCTTCTTTTTTCGTTTCGTTGATGATCGCGAGGAGTCCCTCGAGTTGGCGCTTATTCATAACAGGACCGATGTCAGATTGATCGTCATGACCAAGTTTTAAAGCCGTTGCCCGCTTGAGGAAGGAGTCTTTGAACTGATCATAGATACTCTCTTCCACGATGATCCGGCTTGCGGATGAGCACCTTTGTCCAGCGTTCCCAAAAGCCGAGTTCACGGCCCATTCAACGGCGTTTTTTAAGTCCGCATCTTTAAGAATCACAAACGGGTTCTTCCCACCCATTTCTAGGAAAGTTCGAGTGAATCTCTTTGACGTAGCTTCCTGGATCAGTCTCCCGACCCGAGTAGAGCCGGTAAAAGAGATGAGGTCGAAGCGGGCATCATTAATGAGTTCACTACCTGTATCTTGACCCAACCCATGGAGCATGTTGACGACACCCGCGGGAATCCCTGCTTCATGGCAAACTTCCATGAAAAGGTTAGCGATGATCGGAGCATCTTCAGATGATTTTATAACCACAGTATTCCCGTAGATGAGTGCGGGAAAGAGTTTCCATGCGATATTTGGAAAGGGGGAGTTAGAAGGAGGAATGAGTAAGCACACACCAACGGGCTCATGCACAACCATGACTTGTCGCCCAGCAACGGAAGAAGGAATAATTGTTCCTCCAGACCTAGCACCCTCACCTGCAGTGAATTGACCTTGATTAATTGCCCCTTGGATTTCACCCAGCGAACTCTTAATATTTTTTCCCGTATTGGCCGAGTTAACTTCTGCCAATTCAGTTTTCCTGGCCTCTAACAACGTTGTCACTTTAAGGATGTACTCTGCCCGTTTTAGGGGCGAAAGTCTCCTCCATGCAGAAAGAGCTGCTCTGGCCGCGGAAATCGCTGCATGGGCATCACGGGCAGTGGAGTTAGGGCATTGATACAAAGTCTCGAGTGTGAGTGGAGAAACTTTCGGGAAATATGACCCCTCAGAATCTACGAATTGTCCATTGATGTAATTTTTAACCTTGGATTCCATTAGTCGTTCCTTAGATAGCAGTCCAGCCGCCGTCTATAATCAGATTCGATCCCGTCATGTAAGTAGACGCATCACTCAAAAGGAACATCAGCGCCCCAAAGTAATCGTGGGGCTGCGCCATTCTACCTACTGGAATGCGATCAATGTACGCCTTGATGAAGCGTGGGTCTTGGTTGTTGAAAACTCCGGCCAAGGTCAGGCTATTGACTCTGACATCTTGTTTTGCCCAGTAGACAGCTAAGTATCTAGAAAAGTTCAGTAACGCAGACTTGCTTACGCTATACGTTGCAGGCTTGAAGTAGTTCTCCCCATCATCGCGCCGGAATTGATAAAGGGACTGGTCGGGTGAAACAAGGCCATAGATGGAATTGATGTTGATGATGGACCCACGCTTTTCTTTCGCCATCAAGCCCCCGATAACCTGAGAGCAAAGGAAAACTCCTTTGATGTTAACGTCCATGGATTTATCCCAGGCGTTCTCAGGGAAATTTTCAAAGGGCCCATTTTCCTCAATCGGGCCTGAAGGGATCGAATCAATCGCTGCGTTATTTACGAGCCCGTGAGGGACGTTTTTAAAATGCTTAACAGTCTTCAGGGTTGCAGCTTCGATGTCGGCTTTGGATGTAACGTCCACGGCCAAAGAAAGCAACCGAGGATGCTCAAAGCCCCAGCGATCGATAGAACTTTTGAGGTCAAATATGGAGACGTTGGCCCCATTATCTAGTAGAAATTGGACATATTGAGAACCCAGAAGTCCAGCTCCGCCGGTGATGACAACTGTTTTGTCTTCCACAGAGATATATTTCTTTGACAACTTTCGGCTCCTCGAATGAAAATGGTGGGCTCATTCTACATGAGTTATCTTTAGAATCAAAGCGTGAATAGCTCTGAAGAGTGAAAGGAATCGCATGAAAAAAAAGCTTCTTTGTATCATCCCTGCCAGAGCGGGATCGCTACGCGTAAAGGGAAAAAATACCAGAGAGTTTCATGATCACCCTCTCATTGCGTACACTATTTCTATCGCGCGTCAAAGTGGCATATTTGATCGAATCGTTGTTTCCACAAACTGCCCGCGAACGCAGAAGATAGCACTTCACTATGGTGCTGAAGCTCCGTTCTTAAGGCCGGAGGAGATCTCGGGCCCGAAATCGATCGATGTAGAGTTTCTCAAGCATGCTTTCGGTTTACTCGGTGAGGAGTTTGAAGCCTTTAGTATCCTGAGACCCACGAGCCCTTTTAGAAGAATTGATACTCTAAAAAGAGCGTATGCCGAGTTTTTAGATACGACCGTGGAAAAGCATTCGATCCGTGCGGTCCAGTTGGTTACGGAACACCCCGGCAAAATGTGGACCATTGAGGATAATCTTCTGAAGCCACTTCTGGCCCAGGATGGAATGGAGGTCCCTTGGCATGCTAGACAGTACCAAGATCTTCCCAAAGTTTACGTTCAAAATTCCAGCCTGGAAATCGCTCATACCTTTTGCGTGACCGAGCACAATTCGCGCGAGGGCAAAATCCTCGCCCCGTTTCTGACAGATGAAACTGAAGGGTTTGCGATCGACTACGAGCAAGATTGGATGATGGCGGACCTGTGGATCAAGACAGGAAAAGCGGAACTCCCCTCTATCGACGTCGCGCCATTCAAGGATTGATATGCACAAGGTATATGAGACACTGCGCAAGCTTGGTATCATCGATGAGGCTGCGGTAGAAGAATTCTTTCCTAAGGTTCGGGACAGAGAGGATGTGAAAGTCCTTCGGTGCAAAAGCTCGGGTCTGATCTTTCTCGACAAGATCATCCCACCTGCAGATCAGTATGAAAAAAAAGATGGGTTAAATTATTGGAAGGAAAATTGGAGTGAGGGTCGGTTAGTGAAAGACCACCTAACAATCTCTGAGGATGATGAGCGGCGCTATAATGAATTCCATTACTCCATGCGGGGGAAGAAAATCCTCGACATCGGCTGTGGCATGGGTGGTTTTTTAAGACTGATGAGAAATGAAGCTCAGGTCCACGGGATTGAGCTTATGCCCGGCCCAAGAGAGGAACTATGCCAGCAAGGTATTGTGGTTAAAAAGAGTTTCGATGAGTTTGAAGAGCAGCAGTTTGATTTTATTACGCTATTTCATGTTTTTGAGCATTTGGACGAACCTCTCGAATTTCTCGAAACGGCAAAAAGATTTTTGAAGCCGACGGGAAAAATCATCATTGAAGTTCCACATGCTCGAGATGCTCTCATTACTTTGTATGCCAACGAAAAATTCAAAGCTTTTACTTTCTGGAGTCAGCACATAGTTCTTCATACTCGTTCAAGTCTAGAGACTTTTGCCCGTGAGGCAGGATTTAAGAAATCCACCGTTTATGGGTATCAGAGGTATACCTTGGCTAACCACCTCTATTGGTTGTCCCAGGGGAAGCCTGGTGGTCACGCTCAATGGGCATTCTTGGATGATCAGCAGAATCATTCGTACGCCGCAAGCCTCAAAGGGATTGACGCGACAGATACTCTTATTGCCATCGTCGAACCTTAGTTTTTTTCTCCTCGAAAGCTTTGAAGAGCAAGATCGTAGACGAGGTCGGCTTCCGCAAGGGCCGTATCTCTATGGGCGATGATAATTATGGTTAAACCTGACTTCTTTAAAGTCTTGAGCGTTGAATTGATTAATCGTTCAGATTCAGGATCCAGGGAGCTTGTCGCTTCGTCCAGGATAAGAATGTCAGGCTTCTTGAGGAGTGCCCTTGCGAATGCGAGTCTTTGTCTCTGGCCTCCGGAGAGTTGAGACCCGGTGTCTCCCACGACTTCTTCTAGGCCATGCTTAAAGCCATAGACAAACTCGGCACCCGTAAGCGTCAGTGCCTCTCTGATGTCCTGGTCTGTGAGCGTAGGGTCGTTAAAGGTTAAATTAAATCTAATCGTGTCATGGAAAAAGAAGGGGAACTGTTCAACGTAGGATATTTTTCTTCGAATTGATTCAGCGTTGATCTCGTTGATATTGATCCCGTCTAAAAGGATTTCTCCGCTACTTGGGGAAATAAGTCTCGTTAACAAATCAGTCAGAGTTGATTTCCCGATTCCAGACGGTCCGACGATACCAATGGTCCGATGAGCAGGAATAGAAAGGTTGAGACCCGTTAGAATCTCTTTATCGCTGTCGTAGCCGAAGCGAACATTCTGGAACCTGATTTCACGGGTGAGATTTTTAAACTGAATCATACCGGCTTCAGATTCATTTTTCTTAAAATCATGATGTTCAGAGATCAGGCCGCTCACGATTTCTAAGGATGGGTAAGCTTCGTTCATGCGGAGCCAAGATTGGATTGTGGTGACGAGACTGGTTAAAAACTTTTGGCCTATTATGACAAACGTAGCAAGTACGGGGAGAATATTTTTTGAGTCTTCCGAATTGCCCAAATAGTTGTAGATGAAAAAAGCGATAACGACGGCAATGATGGGTTCAATTAGGTTTGCGGGAATCGCCTGACATACGACTAGTCTGATATTATTCTTCCTGAAATCATCATTCAGGACATCGTACTTCTTCACGAGGGGGATTTTCAGAGAGTAAAGCCATGAGATTCGGTGCGCTCTGAGTGTTTCACTTGCCACCTGGAGGCTTTCCTGGCTTAGGCTGTTACTTTGGAGTGTGAGTTTTTTCAAAAACGGAAGGGCGACTGTTGAGGAGATGATGAAGAAAATAAGTGAACCAAGCATGAAAAGCAGTGTCACTTTCGGATAGATAAAAAATAGTGCGAAGAGAAGAAACAGGTTAAGACTTAAGTGGCTGCACAAATCGATGAGATACCTGAAAAACTTCGAAGCTTTGGCGGGTTGGTGATGAAGGTTTTCAATCAGATATCCAAGCTTTTGCGATCTTATCCAAGTTGTGGATGCTCCAAGATAATTGGAAAGAATTTGTTCACGCCATTCATTGAAAATTTTGTAGGAAAAGTGTGTAGAGATACTACTTGAAATTAGTGACGTAAGGCATTTCGCGAAGATAGCAAGTACAAAAAATAATAAACTAATCCCAAGGTGGTCACCCTTGGGGAATACTGAGAGGATGTTTTTGAAAATAGAACTTAGATTTGAATCGGACCTCTCGCCGAGTGTGTTTTCCAGAATCGGTAGCAGCATGGCAAAACTGAAGGTTTCAAGAAGGGATGTCAACGTGAGAAGAAGTAGAACGATGAATCCAAGTAAATAGTGTCCATTAACCAATGAATTTATAGCGAAGAGCTTCCTCTTGAATTTAATTTTGGACACGGTTTGCCTTGCTGAGTATGTAGTCAACAGTTCTAGCGAATTCATTTGATAACTGATTCACACCACAGTCCCAATTCAACCAGAATTTTTCTTCCTCTCCAAACGAGTGGGCCTTCAGCGGCATGATGGGACAATAGAAGGCATTATTGAAAAAATGAAACTCTGCATATAAGCAAACGAGCTCGGTTGCTCCGATCACCTGAGGATGCTCGATGAACCGTTGAAATTCATTGATATCATGCGGTTCTGTCGCAATTCCGGTTCCAGAGTAGGGCGAGTTACCACAGAGTAATACCGGAACTTTGAGGTAAGCGAGTTCAATCGCCAAAGTGCCGTTGTAGATGAGATTCACATCGGCAACTTGCAGGGCCAGGCGATAGGAATTCAATGCTGAGAGTCCGTCAATCAAGATGAGGTTAGGTGATGATGCCAAATCAGGATAGACGTCTTTCAGCAGTGAAATCACGCTATCTTTGGGCGTATAATCCGCTTTACTCTGGGGATGTTCACGGAGAATCAGGACGTAGTTCTCTTTGATCGCTAGTTCAATTGTCGTTGCGATCCAGTGGTCCATGCTTTGAAAAATAGTGTTCCGTTGCTGGATTGCACAATCCCAAGAAAGGTTCGGAAATAAGCAAACAATCTTCTTTGCTTTAAGTTCCCGCTTTCGCTTTAGGATCAGATTAACGAACTCCTGTTCTGATGCTGTAAAAGGTTCGGATGCAGAGGATGTTCTATCCCTGAGGAACTGCTCTCCAAGCTTGGTAGAACCTGGGCAGTTTTTTTGGAAACGAAGCCAGTCCTCAGGTCTTGTACCAATGGCGGCGGGCATTTTTCCAAAGTAGAGGCTCCGATCTTTAAAACCATCATGCTGGTACACTACGCCTTCAGTCCCCGGGACCAAAGTGAGTTCATCGTAGAGAGTTCCGGGCGTGGTATAGGTCCCATCCAGGCAAAGGACGAGACCGTATTGACCTTTAAGGCGTTCCGAAACTTTTTGATTGATGATGTAATTCTCTAATGTGAGCTGGGCAAACAGGCGGTGTGCCGCAGAGTCTGCGTCATATGGTCGTCCGCCGAAATATCTGCGGTGGCTGGCCTCTACGTGAGGAGGAAGGTGATTCCCTGCGGCAACGTACTCCAGGACCTGGTTCTTTTCCTCTTGAGTCAGACCCGAGTGGAAGTCAGAGTAGTAGATAAAGCGGACCTTGCTACTATTTTTGATGCTCGCCAAGAATAAAAATAACCGAGTCTTATAAAAATTCTTGCGACGCCCCCAAAAAGAATTCTTCCGGTTGTAAAAAAAATCGAGGGAAGAGTGATTGTCATTGTCATAGTGACTCAGGAGCCCGTCATCACACAAAATGTGAACTTGCGCTCCTCTTCGGGCGAGATGGCAACCCATGAAATAACAAAACACGGAGTGAAAGAGATCGTACTTCGAATTAATGAATAGAATCTTTGCATCTGACTGGAGAGGGTTACTCTCGGTCGAAAACTTATTAAGTGCGGCAATCAATTTTCGTGCCTTGCCGATCTTGATAAAAAACTTAAAAAGCTTCTCGGGATGAAGTTTCATGAAATTCTAAGGCCCAGAGTTAAATGATATGACAACTAATTGTATTTCTTGTTAAATAAGACTCCTAACATACGCCGGAAGTGACAAAGTGACAACGAATTCCCTAGGTTTGAAGCAGGCCTTGCTTGAGAGAAAAACAGTTATCGGATCCTGGGTAAGCCTCGCGCACCCAGGTGTCGTTGAAGTCATGCTAAGTTCCCGCCCGGATTGGCTCTGTTTTGACTTAGAGCACACGTGCACAGATCTCGAAACCGTTCAGAATCTCATAACTATTACTCAGTTAAGTAACATCCCTGCACTTGTTCGAGTACCGCTCAATGAACCAATTGTGATCAAAAAGGTTATGGACGCTGGCGCGACTGGAATTATTGTTCCGATGATAAAATCCGCCAAGGAGGCTGCGCAGGCCGTTTCCCATGCCTACTATCCGCCCTTTGGTACCAGGGGCGTTGGTCTGAATCGTGCTCAAAAATACGGCATAGGCTTTGAGGAGTATCGGACGCAAGCCCTTTCTCAGACGGTTGTTATCGCTCAGATTGAACACGTGGATTCCTTGCCCGAACTTGAGGGCATTTTGACGACCCCGGGAATTGACGGGATCATGGTAGGCCCCTACGATCTCTCGGCATCGATGGGATTTCCGGGAGATTTTGAGCGAAAGGAAGTTCGAGAAGCCATAGCGTTTATAACGAAAAAGACTCTTGAGCTAAAAAAGACTCTTGGCTTCCACGTCATCTCGTCTGACCATAGCAAAGTCCTGGAAAGACTGAATGAAGGCTACAATTTCATTGCGTTCAGTTTAGATTTCTTATTTTTAGGGGACAAGGTGCGATCCGAAATGGACGCTGTTCGAAAACACTGCAGGGGAAAAGATGTCTAGTAAGATCATCGTTTTTGGTGGCGCAGGCTTTCTGGGTAGCCATGTCGCTGACTCCTTGACGGAGGCGGGCCATGAGGTAGTCATCTACGATAAGTACCCCTCTCCGTATTTGAAGGGGAATCAACGGCAGGTGGTCGGCGATATCCTCGATCTCGCCAAAGTAAGAGAAGCCCTCGTCGGTCAGGAGATCGTTTACCACTTAGCTGGCATCGCCGATATCGATGAGTGCCACAAGCGACCAATCGATGCCGTTAAGTTGAACATCCTCGGTACGGTTCAGATTCTTCAAGAAGCGAAAGAAGCGCAGGTGAAAAAAATCATCTTCGCTAGTTCGGCTTACGTCTATAGTGACTCCGGTTCGTTCTACCGAATTACCAAGCAAGCGTGCGAGCAGCTGGTCGAAACATATCAGAAAGAATTTGGCATGGATTATGTGATCCTTCGGTATGGCTCCCTCTACGGGAGTCGCTCCGATACCCGGAACAGTATCTTTAGAATTCTAAGCGAAGCACTCAAAAACGGCGAGATCAATTACGGCGGAACCGGGGATGAAACCCGTGAGTTCATTCACGTCGAAGACGCCGCACGTTTGAGTGTCGAAGTCTTGAACCAAGAGTTTCGTAATCAAAACATCATCCTCACTGGGCCAACACCGGTACGATACAAGGACCTCCTCGAAATGATTCAGGAGATTATGAAGGGTGAGGTTAGGATTAACTATAGACCGAGACAATCCTCCACACACTATAAGCTCTCTCCATATTCGTTCAGTCCCAAGCTTGGCCGAAAGCTGGTGAATAATCCCCATATCGATCTGGGTCAAGGGATCCTCAATCTCATCGGTGAAATTCATCACAACATTCATACGGAGCTTGAGGAGACGAACGGGTTGCTGGTTAAGGGCGATCAGTGAGTAGCGACTGGATTTTTTTATCCTATGAATTGTCACCTGAATTGAGTGCCTATGGCGGCGCAAAGTCTCTTGAGAAGTCCATCGACAAGCAAATGAGTTGTGGAGATACGTGTAACGCCTCCTCTCTTCACGTTTCTGCTCACTCTGGGACCCACATCGATTATCCTTTTCATTTTTCTGATAAGGGAAAAACGGGGAGCCACTATCAGGCGGCTCATTGGATATTTAGTAAAGTCCAGTTTCTAACGCTCGCTCAGGTGCCGGAGTTTGATAAAATTTTCACGCTGCATGAGATAAAGCAGCATGACTTAAATCCTGATACTGAAATTATTCTCTTCAATACCGGATTTCACAAGATCAGAGGCAATGAGGCATACTGGTCACGTAACCCTGGTTTCCATGGGGACGTCGCAGCTTACTTGAAGAAACGATGTCCATCATTGAGAGCGATAGGGATGGACTCAATTTCGATGAATCCTTGGATGAATAAGGACATCGGAAGGGAGGCTCACAAAAGCTTCTTGGTTGATTCTGACTTACTCATCGTCGAAGACATGAATTTTTCGCACGTCCCAGCTGGGGCCGTGTTTGAAACTCTGGTCATCGCGCCTCTTCGGATTGAGCATGCCGACGGTGCCCCTTGTACTGCACTCGGAAAGTTAAGACATGATTAGGGCGATATTCTTCGACTTTGATGGTGTCATCCTTGAATCTGTGGATGCGAAGACGAGGGCGTTCGAGGAAATGTATTTGCCGTACGGACCAGAAGTTGTCCAACAAGTGGTCGCTCACCATGAAAAGAATGGCGGAATTTCTCGTTTCGAAAAGTTTAAGCATTACCATCTAAACTTTTTGAATCAGGATCTGTCCGAGGCGTCACTCAAGGAGATGGGACAGAGGTTTTCAGACATTGCCCTCCAGAAAGTACTCCGGTCTCCTTTCGTTGAAGGAGCGATGGACTTTTTGACGGCCCATCATGGGAAGTACGATTTCTGGGTCATATCGGGTACTCCAACCGATGAGCTACGATACATTTGTC
>JACCDR010448997.1_pt1 | contig 11306 bp, 10 predicted proteins | sample 7446431 | NCBI WGS metagenome assembly JACCDR01 (sample SAMN15323443, study PRJNA562643) | freshwater metagenome | isolation source: river surface water | place: USA:Blue River Watershed | collected 2017-08-17
GTCGGGACCTGCAACAGATCTGTCCCGATTTTTGCGCGAAGGGTTTTGATGAATTCAGGAGTAGCCATGCGCTCGACGTTACGCCATTCTCAATAAAGAAGCGAGCCACGACAGGCGTATACCCAGCACTTCGCACATGATGATCAGAAACGAGACCTTGGCTCTGCGGACGCCTCTTTTTGAGACGGTATCGCCGCAAAACCTGGGCTAGTAGGGTAAGTCAAGGAGCAAGCGATGGTATCCACCCCTCAGCCCCATCTCCTTTCGAACCGCCGCATTGACAGATGCGTTTGCGAAAGTGCACCATATACCCTTCGTTGATATGGTGAAGTTTGCATCAATTCGGATGAAGAGAATATACAACGCCGGGATTAATCTTTAGAGCAGAAGGAGACCAGGATCATGGCATTGCTGATTACCGACGAATGTATCAACTGCGGCGCCTGCTTACCGGAATGTCCGAACGAGGCCATCTTCGAAACACGCAGCGGCGCTGAAGAGAAGGGTCTGCATGTGGGTGACGGTCAAGGCGTGGGCGACAATATTTACGTGATCGCTCATGATCGATGCACTGAATGTGTCGGCCATTTTGACGAACCACAATGTGCAGCGGTCTGTCCGGTTGACAACTGTTGTATTTCTGATCCGTTGTATCCAGAGGGGACCGATATCCTGCTGGAACGGGCGAAGACCCTTAATCCCGATAAGGCGATTGATCCGGCAAAAGTGTGGAGCGGCGTGCGAAACTGACCGGTTCCACTTCACTGTTCCGATTGGAGCAGGCTGGTTAAGAGCTCTTCGTGCCCTCGATAGGTCTCGCCCTATCGAGGGCACAGAGTGTGTCAGGATCGCCCGGAGGATGCGGAGACAGCATCGGTCCTGGCTTGCGTGCCCCGCCAGAACTGCAGCGTTCAGTTATGTCTGAGAAGAATCCCAGATTCCTGACGAATGCTACGGTCATCAAGGTGCTCGCGAAAGTCTTTGCCTTCCAAGCCATCGAGATCAACCTCTGGCGGTCCCAGGCCGGCATCTCCGATGCGAATTGGAAGGCTCTGAAGACCGAAGCCTTCAAGAAAACCTACGCCAAACAACGGGCTTTCTATGAAGATCGCCTGAACGGTGCCTTCGCGCTGGAACACATTTCCCAATCTGAACGCGAGACCAGGCTGCTCGAACTCTGGCTCAAACAGAGTGAAGAATCTTCCAAAGACGAACCGTAGGCCAGACAAGGTCTCTGCCGCCTTCCCTTCCTGGCAGCCACTTGCTTCATCCTTCCCCCCTGAACTGGAATGTGACGCGCCAGAACTTCGCTGTACGGAAACAGCTGCACAATGCTCAGAACAATCACAAGACCGCTTATGGAGTTTCAGGACACCAGGTAGCAAGTTTGAAATAGGGTTGGGGCTTGCCAACCGCCTAATGGATTACATGGAAATGGGGATAACAGGATAGCTTCTCAATCTCGTTCGTATGAAAGAACTTCGCGTCAGAGGTTTCCTCACGGTCGGATTGAGAAATTCAGAATGACGCCGTGAGCCACCTCTCGAAATAGATAGAACTCCAACGACTCCCCTACGCCATATCGAAAGGTCTAGAAGTCTCCCAGATTTCACCAAGTAGGACATGGACAAGAGACCCGATGCACAGACTATTTTCCAATCACAATAGAGCCATCTTTTCGTGACTCATCCCTTGACAGAAATGAATCCACGCTCCTGTTGCAGAGAACCTCATCCCCAGGAAACCTTACAACCTGTGGATAGCCAGTCAGCAGACTGGGAATAGCATGGGTATCAGCCTGACTGAGTGGATAATAGCAAATAATTTTTCTAGGAATATGCAGGAAAATCAGAAATATCTACTTAGACCACTATTCCTTGTGGTACATCAATGCGAGAGCGGATGCCTATAAAATAGGCACTTTGATAGATTTGCGAGCTACTCGTTGTGTCTTGCCTGACAAACAGAACTTGCCCACATAGTTATCCACAGAAGATGGGGAGTGAATATCTCCCGACAGGTCACTCACCTGAAGAGTCGGCTCGGTTCTTTTTCTTTCTAATTGCGGCGAGCTGGTTGAGGGGGGTTCCACTTCCACGGTGGGATGGGATCAGGTTCAGCCCACAGGCCTTGTTTGGAGGCTCTGGCTAGTTCTTCCATATCCTTAAGAACAGGATCGTGGACTTCACCAGGCTGGACCCAGGCAAGTCCCTCTTTGACCAATTCGTGGGCGATGTTTCGTCCATCCGTGAGTAAAATGTCGGCTGTCATGCGGCCCCGCCGATCCTTTTTCAGCTCCCTCACCAAGACATCGCGATTGGCAAGGTACGCCGCCGCGGCATGTTTCGCTTGCTTCCCATAAGGTTGTTTCAGCTCAGGACAATCCACATCGCGAAGAGCGACCGTCTGGTTTCTCTCTTGATAGTGAATCGTCAGACGATCCCCTTCATGCACGGTCAGCACCCGTGCGACGAACTCCGTCCCGGCCAAAGTCTGGACCGGCACGACCAGTAAGATCCCCACGATGGTGGAAGAGAGCCTCATGACGCTCTATGCTACCGAGCTCCGCTGATTCGGCCAACCTTTTCCCAATTTCATGCAGTCACCAAGTAATCCGGTCCAGGGCGTGCCGTGACCAAGCCTTGACCAGGATATTGCACTGAGCGTAGAGTCTAAGTTGATACCGCCTCAGCCAATAGGAGGTGGTCCTCATGGGTGTCCAGAGAACTGCAGACCGGCCGAACAGAGCTCGTCGTGTGTGGTCTCCCACGCCGTTCTCTCTTACCATTCCTCTCGTTAACTTCTCGGCCAGGTCTCACCGTGTTTTGCTGTGCCTAATACGAAACCTTCCACCCTTGTGCTTCAGTAGTCCACTATGAAGGGAGGGGAGTTCTACGTCGAACCATCGCGAGAGAGTCGCCCATGCTCATTCCGAATATGGAGTATCGTCAGGATCCATCAGTGTGCTGCTCACTGAAGCACAGCGTCTATTCAGACAGAGTCTGCACCTCCTGCTGGAGAGGGAGCGTGATATTGCTGCCGTCCTGGAGGCGTCCGATGCACAAGAAGTCTGTCGGCTTGCGATGGCACACAGACCTGACATCGTGTTACTCGACGTGGACATGCAGCATCTTGACGCTGCATCAGTCACACACCTCCTCCACAAGCACCATCCCAGGATGCGAGTCCTCCTCTTGGCTCGATACGATGAAGACGCTCGGATCGTGGCCGCGATGAAGGCTGGTGCCGTTGGATACATCCTCAAAGATACCGATTGGACGGACTTCCTACGCATCCTCAGGTCAACGGCAAATAGCCGACAGGTTCTCTCCCCGATACTACCGGATCGCTTTGTGCATAATGTTCCAGGCTCGTTACGACACTCCCATGACGGCGACGCCATGCAGCTCTCGACCCTGAGCGACCGTGAACGCCAAATATTGGCTTGTGCGGCAGTCGGTGAAAGCAACAAGGAAATTGCCGATCGCCTGTGTGTCTCCGTCGATACCGTGAAGACGCACTTGCATCACATCTACCAGAAGCTGTCGGTCGACGGACGTGTTGAAGCCGTCATTGCGTATCTTCGACGTCAGTAACCTCGCCGTTCAACCAGCCCCTCCTCGACCAATCGATCTAGACGGTGATTCCATCCTCTGAGCGATGAAGAAAAGACCCTCGACTTAACAAATACGGAGAACGATCCACACACCCTAAATCACACCTATGCCCCTATCAAGCAAGGAGGTCACCCCCCATGCATGATGTACACATACTCGATGCGTTATAATCTGAGCCAGGATGAGCATTACTGGATGCAGCATTTTTGATTGGAATCGTCGTCTTTGCATTGATGAGCACCGGCTTTATAGACGAGGGGTGCACATGGCTGAAGATCATAGGGTGGGAGACCCGTCAGGCTTGCTCGCCAAGAGTTCTGCCATGGCCATCGCCTGACGGTGGCGTTGGTAATCTTTACCCTCCTCTCATATCCACCCAACAGACTTAGATACCACCCAGTCCATCATTTCTGTTTACCCTCAGCCTGGGGATTGCTTCATCCTAGATTCACCATAATCCATGGCATGCCCTGCTACGGTCTGATTAACCCAAGGAATCGGATAGACAAGATGTCTCTACTGACTCACTATACCCCCGACGACGTTGCGTATTCGCAATTGTAGCCTTAGTATGCTAGACTAATAGATACGAATGTTGCTCCTCGCGCCCATCCCTCCCGACACCGTGTTTGCGCGATCGTCAGCAGTGAATTCCCTGGGCAAGATTTTCTTGTGAGCCATTGCGGTGCTTGTGAGAATACCACGGCCTGCGCCGGACAGAATTGTAGCAACATGAACAATTCCCAAGAGCACAGTGTTTGGTGTCAGGCCCACGAGCCGCACTGGGTACTTAGACTCGGAGAGGATCTCTTATGACAACCGCGAGCAATAACCGACCAGCACCCGCAGAACATTGGGTCCGCATTCCGAACGGCACACGAGTGCGTCATCGATCGGAAGCTTACGAAGGAATTATCGACGGACTCACAGAGATCGTCTCCGGATCGGAGCGAAACCCCGACGGGAAAACACAGTATCGCGTCAAGGTGGAGGGGGGGACACGATTGCTGGTTCCAGAGCAATATCTGAATGTTCTGATCGACACCAACCAGTTAGTTCTGATCGGTCGTGAATCTGAACTGTATCGTCGATCTCTCACGGACCGGCTCCGAGCCGTCCTTCCAGAAGATCGGTTTGTGGCTGCGACCGAAAAGGCACCTGCGTCCCGTGTAAAGTCTCGGTGATGGTAACGCCGGCATCGAGCCGCTGGTTTGCACATAAACGTGTCACATGGAGCTAGCATGAAAACATCATGGGGAACGAAATCCCCGAATAAACGGAGGCGAGTTGTACTTCGGACCAAGGTGCGGTGGGAGAAGCTGGGGCTCCAAGATCCGGCAGGATTGTCATCGGCAACCTCGATTGAAGACCTTCGTCGTCAAATTACATCAGCCGCCAGTCAAGGGTTGAGTCCCGATACAGTGTCCCGGTCTCAACAGCAGGATGGGCGCTCAGGGCCAAGCGCCAAGCGATCTGTGTCTGTCCGTAAACGGAATCCCGCTTCGTCGTAACCAGAACGTCAGCACCTTGCACCTGAAAGGAGGCCATCATCGGAGGACCAGGAAAAACTACAGCCGCGAAGAGAGATCGAGAAAAGTCACGTCAACAGAAGCAGCGCGATAAAGAAGCGCGCCGCGTCGAGCGGAAGGCGAACAAGCCGGACCGTCCAGCCCAAGAAGGCGAAGACCCAGATCTCGCTGGTTTGCACTGGGGTCCTCAAGCACCACTCTATTAGGCGAGCGTGCCATCCCTAGCAGGGGCCTATGGTTTACTTCAGCGTAGGTGGACCATAGACAGAGTAATATTTTTCGTATTCATGAGAGTACCGTTTCAAATTGACAAGATAATTGTCCCCCTAGCCCTATCTCTCCAGCGATGGAATTGACATCGGGCAGGTTCACTCCACGTACGATCGTTGAGATAGTTCCCCGGGCAGTTCTTGATTAATGCCCAGAGACGATATCCGACCCTTCACCTTCTCGCAAAATTATGGCTTCTGAGGTCACTACCACTTCCTTGCGCATTGGTTATTCCGTAGAATTTAATGGCTATGGTGCGCGTGGTTTACCGATCGCGACTCTCCCCCAAAACTGGGCCATACACCCAAACCCCTCACGACAATAGGAGTCGAAATGAGCCGTCTAAACCTTGAACCACTCATGACGTTTTCGGATGGATCCTACCTCGCGATTAGCACGGAATGCTCGAAGGAAGGCGACTTCTCCTGCTCAGTCTATACTGTCGTCGAAACCGATGATCGCACGGACTTCCGCAATATCGCGAGTCACCTCCTCTCTTCATCCACATGCCTGACTGCCCAAGAACAGGCCTACAGCTATACCCTGCGTCTCTACCCCAACGCGGGTGAGGCGATGAAAAAACCGCCGTACCTGATCTGGCATGGGCCTCGATCATCGAGCAACCAGTGATTCATTTTCAAAGCACAGAACGGAAACCGCTCACTCGAGGCGCCAAATAGCTATTTCCTCCCACACCTGCTAGGATACCGCAGTCTCATCGCGAAGGGCCTCGCATGAAACAAGATCATCATGGCCCATCACCGATGTTGTTGTTACCGAGAAACCTGATCGGAAGCCTGACCTAAGCCGCCTCCCTGGTTGCGTCTTCGGCCCTCTCCTTCCCCTCGCAAACTATTTCTCGAGTTTCGGCCATATCATCAGACCTGGAAGGAGATATGTTTATGAGTACAAAATTATACGTCGGCGGATTGCCGTACGCAGCGACCGAATCGCAACTGACCACCCTCTTTGCTGAGCACGGAACCGTGGAGTCGGCCCGTATCGTCGCAGATCAGTTCACCGGCCAATCTCGTGGATTCGGCTTTGTTGAAATGTCGACCACCGAAGAGGCTCAGACGGCTATTACGGCCTTGAACGGATCACAAATGGATGGGCGATCCTTAACCGTCAATGAGGCCAAACCGATGGAACCTCGGTCTGGGGGAGCTGGTCGTTTCAGTAGTGGTCCAAAGCGTAGCCGCTACTAACGCGACGCACGTTCGAGATGATTCATCGGCGGGGCGCCTCAACTGAGGTGCCCCTTTTTCTGCTCTTGGTTCAGCATTAGTCTCTGCAATTGGCTTCGCTCTGAGTTTCCCAACCTCTCCAACTCCACATCCACGGTATATGGAGCTTATCGATTCCGCTACCCTGTCTTTGTGGTGACCCGGTTTCCAGCGTCCTGGCTCACTAGGACAATCTTCTCTTTTATGCACCCCTGCTCCCAACAAACATCGCGGCACCCCAGAGGAGCTGTATCAGGCGTGTAGAATATGCGATCTTGCGTGAGGCCCAATATGGTGAGTATGCTGCACATAGCTTCGGATACATCGAACACTCACCGCAGAACGTGAGGATGGAACGAACTCGTGGATTCACTGGTCACCTGGACCAAGGTTGTATATGCCCTACACGCATTCAGCCTGCTGACCGGCATCATTGGCACGGCTACGATAGTCGGGGCATTTCTCACGGGCTGGCCTTCGATCATTGCGGTTATGCTCAACTACATCAAGCGGAGCGAAGTGCGCGGCACTTGGTTGGAGTCCCACTTTCGCTGGCAGATTCGAACATTCTGGTTTGGACTGCTGTGGATGTCCCTTTGCGTGGTCTTCATCATCGCGACATTTGGGATCGGCCTGCTCTTCATGTGGCTGCCGATCACCCTCGTCGGACTCTGGTTCGTGTACCGCGTCATTCGCGGTTGGGTGACTCTGAGCGACGGTCGACCAATGGACGTGTGAACGTCATGGCCATCACAAATGCACGACTCTCCTCCACAGTCACTCATCCCTATCCGTTCCTGACTTTGAGAAGGTATATAGCTTTGCAAAGTCTCGATGGAACGGACGGGGATAGGATTCTCCTCAATCACGGACGCAAGCGTTAAAAGCCTGACCGCATCAGGAGTTGGGCCAAGCACTGCGGTATCCCTGCTCATCTGGACCCGCCTTATTGTGGAGATAGTTTGCACGATATGGAGCCGGCGACCCGGATTGAACGGGCGACCTGCGGTTTACGAAACCGCTGCTCTACCAACTGAGCTACGCCGGCACCTTGGTGAGTCTGGAGGATGACCTGACAGGAAAGTATTCGGGCATGATAACGACCACCAGCGTGGCTGTCAATTGCAGTCTGTCGTGCCGGCACAGCCCATTAGGGCCCAACCTGCATGAGCGTGGGTGGCGTCTTTGAGGCACCACCTGGAGATTCCGGTGCATTCGGAATGGACGCGGGTTTTGGATTATTCCCTCTGGCGATTGGATAGATCCGAGCCATGCCTCCACGACCGACCTGCGGCAAGCAGAGAGGCTCCTGCTTGCTTTTCAATTGGTCACGGGTGACCTGAATAACCTGAGTTCTCGCATAGGTGCAGAGTTCCCCAGCCGTCACGGTCTCATCACGGTTCAAATCTGCCACCCCTTGCAGGCCCCTCAGGAGATAGTAGGTGAACAACCCGTGTTTGCTGTGATCGTGCGCTTGGGCTTCCTGTAATTTCCGGTTACCCACCATCCACATCTCGACATCTTTTCTCGCGTTACTGAACCCTGACTCCCAATCCGGTTGGGGGATTGTGGCAAGATCGGCACCCGGAACAGGATCCAATGAAACATCGAAGAAGAGCACCGCCCGACGAAATGGAAGCCGTTGGATCGCCTCCTGCAGCTGATGGAGAGGATAGACCCCGGTTGGGCCACCCGGCACCCCATCATACGCCATTAACGACACCGCCCCACTTCTACCGTCAACCAGAGCACGACCTGAAAAAAACACGTAGAGGTCGGTGGTTGCATTCGTTTTTTTTCGTAACCACCTTTCAAACGTCTCCTCTAAATCACTCAGCTGGGCTTGGCGATCGAGCAGCACTCGCATCCGTTCACGCGGCACATTCCCGATCGCATGAACGTATTCCGCCATCACCGCCGCATCGTGGCTCGCATGGCTGACCACCGGCACCTGCTCGTCGCGAAAATGTCCGACACCGATCGTCACGATCACGGCTTTCGGCTCCTTAAACGCCATGATCGTATTTGGCAACTGATCAACATCCGAAATCGTCATACCATCAGGCTGCTTGGGCTTCGCTCCAAATGCAAAGATCTTAGGAGGCGGCACAAGGCCCAATGGACTTCCGGACTTTAGGCTCAGCGAGAGCTCTCCGTGCCCGGTTGATTCGGTTGCTGTGACATGTTTGGTGAACGTCGTTCGCCTGACCTCTCCCGGCTGAAGCGTCCCGACCACCACCTCACCAGGAAATAGACCGGCAAGCTCATCCTTCCCTTCCACCACCACGGCGACTTCCTTGGCCTCGACCGTCCCTTCATTCTTGACCTCGACTTCGATCGTGAGGGATTCGTCAGGGTCCAGAAACTGGTCACGGTTTTCATCTCGAATAATCGCTCGAAAATTGACGTGCGCGGGCTGAACGAGTTCGGAAGAAACCGTCTGGACAGGCTGAGTCAGTTCCGGGGCAGCAGGAGACGGCATTGCGGTAGTTCCAACAATCGGGGGTACTGGTTCAGATCTAAACTGACCCGCGATGGGCTTCCACGTGTCTTTCGTCGCCGCGTAGTCTTGTATCTGGGATGAGAGCGCCATCTGCTTCGCCAACCCGTCAGCGGCCGAATCGATGGCCTCCTGGAGAATTCCTTCTAACCCATTAAGGACACAAGACTGTTCAGCAACAGCAACTGTCCCACGCCCAACCCCATCCAGTTTCTTACTGAAAAGTACCGTCCCGTTACGAGCCAAGAAGACCATTTCCATTCCCACAGTCGCCGTGGCCGGATAGCTCCCATGTCCTTGAGGTGGAATGGCAAGGTTGATCCGTCTGACACCAACACCGACTTCAATTGCCCCATCCGAGGCGAGAGGCTCCTCAGTGTGATTCGTCGTGGTTACCTGATTGAACCCGTTGTTCAATTGTTTTGGGATCGACGTGACCAGCACATCAGCCAGCGCAATAGTCTTCTTTTCACCGCAGGGGGCATCGTACGACACCTCAGCGGCAGTGACGCTGGGCGAAAACCAAACGGCTGGGGTGAGAGGAATCCTTTGAGGGCTCACGGTCGTCGGCGTGCGGGTAAAACCAGAGCAGCCGACAACGAGGAGGATGAGGGCTGCTATGCTACCGCAGCTAGCTAGACCACACCACAGCTTCACACACTGGATCTGAGGACTTTGAAGATTTTTCACAGACTGGTTATACAGACTTCATCATGAGGTCACAACCGGTCAAGGCCCGTTGACAGCCAATTTTCGCTGGGCTAAGGTCGCAGAATGTCCGCTCCAGCAGCTTCCTCATCGGCGACTTCTTCTATCACTCGCTGGTCTGCTCTTGCCAGATTGATCCGTTTACCCAACCAAACGGGCACCTATTTGTTGCTCTTACCCACCTTGTGGTCATTGGTCCTCGCAACGCGAGGGATCCCGCCCTTGAAGCTACTCGTGGTTTTTATCGGTGGCGCATTCGTCATGCGCAGCGCCGGTGTCATCATGAACGATTTGGCCGATCAGGCCTTTGATCGACAGGTGACCCGCACCAAGACCCGCCCACTGGCATCCGGAGAATTGTCCCGCCGTCAAGCCTATATGCTGCTCGGCCTGTTGCTGATGGTTGCGGCTGGCCTGCTGCTTGCGCTACCCCCATTGGTTGCCTGGCTCTCCCCCATTGCCGTCGGTTTGGCGGCTTTGTATCCCTTCATGAAACGATGGATCCATATCCCTCAGGCTATACTAGGGATCGCATTTGGCTGGGGAGCCATCATGGCCTGGGCGGCGGTCCGAGAGCATATAGAAGTCTCTGCTTGGCTTCTCTTTAGCGCCACCGCCGTGTGGGCCATCGCCTACGACACGATCTATGCCGTACAAGACTTAGAAGATGATCGGAGAGTGGGGGTTAAATCCGCTGCACTCTACCTCGGCCCATCACTCCACCACGGGGTAGGCCTTGCGCTCGCGACCATGCTGGTCCTGTTCACCATCGCCGGATGGCTTAACCAGCTGCAATGGCCTTTCTACTGTACGCTGGTGGGTGTGGGACTCTTTTTCATGAACCAGGTAAGTCTCTTGCGAAAACCAGTCTCGCCGACCGAGGCATTCGCCATGTTCCGGAGTCACATTTGGGCTGGCGTCGCGCTCCTTTTTGGATTGCTGGCAGGTTTATCGGTCTAACTGAGCACCAGCTCTCGGATCATGATAAATAACCAGGGCGAGGATTCGCCCGGGGTTGGTATGAGCGAGTAGCCAGAGGTCTACATCATGGCGACCTGGGCCGGTGCCTCAACCTGCTAAGGCTTCTCGACCGGCTTCACAACGGCCGGTTCCTCCTTCGGAGCTCGGAGCGTGGATACATAGATGGTGACGGCCTTTGCATCCGCATCATTGAGCCCCAAGGCTGGCATACGAGTATGTGCATCCATAGCCTGCGGATTCTTCAACCAGCGATAGATCCATGTGGCATTCAGCCGAAACCCAGCCCGATCAAGCGCAGGACCAATTTTCCCGCCTTCACCTGCCAAATTATGACACCCGTTACACCCATACTTGTTTTCGTAGAGCTGTTTCCCGCGGTCGACAAATTTTGCCGTTTCCGCTGCTTTAAAGTTAAAGCCGGCCTGGGGAACATCACCCCTTTGCCAGGGTCTGTCGGAGAATTATTTAGGTCAAA
>JACCDR011669630.1_pt1 | contig 11306 bp, 25 predicted proteins | sample 7446431 | NCBI WGS metagenome assembly JACCDR01 (sample SAMN15323443, study PRJNA562643) | freshwater metagenome | isolation source: river surface water | place: USA:Blue River Watershed | collected 2017-08-17
GATCGTAATGAATACAATGAAGTTGCCGACCGTGCGGATGCTAAATACACTAAAGTTTGTGATTCTGCATATGCTGAATACAAGAAAATTCGTGATTCTGCATTGGCTGAATATCACAAACTTTATGATTCTGCGTCGGCTGAATACAAGAAAGTTCGTAATCCTGGATTGTCTGAATACATTAAAGTTTGTGCTTCTGCATATGCTGAATACAAGAAAGTTAATGATCCTGCATTGGCTGAATACAAGAAAGTTTGTGCTCTGACTTTTTTGAGACTTTATAAGGCTTGACACTTCATTAACCTCTTTATGATGGATTTAAGAAAGGACACCTATGAAGTACATCGCTGCAATTACTTTTAAGAATCTGCTTCGTAAATACTTCGATGAACTAAAAACTAAAGCGTTGAAGTTCGCGGACAGTAAAGAATTCAAACAATCTGAGTATCATGACTATACGGCTATAGATTTACTAGAAGCCATCAATAATGAAGATCATGAAGAAAAAAGGGCTGTACTAGTGTGCCTACTTCACTATAAGTTGGAGCACTTCATGTATCAAACTACAGCAGAGAAACGACACTTCGAACGATTCAAGCAAGGCTTTACAAATTAAAAAGCCTTGATATAGTTTCGTAACCAAAGGAAACACATGCTCAACTTCACCAACCGACCGTTCACTGTGCTTGATTTACCACAAGCAGAGTATATCATTACTGACCCAGGTTATCTCTTTGATAGAGACATGTGGTGTAAGTTGTGCGATGATGTCTTCTGTAATGATGATGTAGATCCATCAACTGGCATCCTTGAGATTGAAGGTCATACTATCTGGTGGGGTGGCACACATCATGGTGATGGTATCTATCAAGTCATCAATAAGAGTGTTGATGTTGGTGACTTTTGTGTTGATGCTGGTTTATTTGCCATCATCCCCATGTCTTTTTTCAAGGAACACTGCAAGGGCAAAGATTTGTTCAAGACCGAGGGTCTGGCAGTCAAAGTCGAAATGATGGGTCGTGTCTACTATGAAGATGGTGATCTGAGTTGTGGATCAGTCAGTGTCCAAACATCCTTTGGGGAAGAGGAAGAGGAAGAGGAAGAAGAAACGTCTTTCGAAGAAGACTTAGAAGAAGAGGAAGAAGAAGATAACTATTGATTTCTTAGAAATCTTTGTAAAGTTTCAACTACACTCAAAGGAAACCTTATGTCATCCAAATACGGTAAAATTAAAAATCGTCAACTCAAGAAGCAATGGCTTACTGATCTTCGCAGTGGAAATTACAAGCAAAGCCAAGGTCAACTTTGTTGGCCTGGTACAAAGAACAGCAAAGCATCATATTGCTGCCTTGGAGTTCTGTGTCGGTCAATTAAAAAAATTAATGCACTTCCAATTACATTTATTAAAGATGGTTCTATTGAATACAAAAATGTGAGTGATCCTGCTGAACTGCCTACAAGTCTCCGTAAAGCAGTAGGACTCACCATTGAAGACATGGAGAAATTGATAGACATGAATGATGACCAAGGTAAGAACTTCAAGGAAATTGCTGACTTCATCGAAAAGAATCTCTAAAACTCGTGACATTATTAAAAAAAACATGAAATATCCTCCTATTACACTTGAACTTTTAAAATCAAAGAAAGCCTGCCAACCGCAACTTGATTTATTCCAAACTCACTTCGGTGAAGGCCCAGTACCGTTAACTGAGGAAGTTTTTACTAAGTTTGCATCTGTTTTTGCTATTAATTGGGCAGCAAATAATCTTATGAATTCAGAAGATTACTCTGAATACAATAAAGTTCGTGATTCTGCATGGGCTGAATACACTAAAGTTGATACTTCTGCATATGCTGAATACACGAAAGTTTGTGATTTTGCATATGCTGAATATGTGAAAGTTTGTAATTCTGCATTGTCTGAATACAAGAAAGTTTGTGCTCTGACTTTCTTGAGACTTTATAAGGCTTGACATTCATAAACCATCGTTATACTCTACACATCACTCAACCAAAGGAATAAAATAATGACTACCTCAGAACTTCGTAAGAATCATGAAATGAGCCGCAAAGATGCGGTTCGCTGCAACAAATCAGGTGGCGATGTTGCTACCTATAAGTCCAGCCAAGAATATCAAGATCGTGCAAAGCGCAGAGCCAAGCAAGGAAATGGCATCGGAGCCAAGCCACGTCTAACTGGTTGGACTGCCGATTGGGCTAAATCCCGTGATGAAAAGATTGACAACGCTGGTTGATCTGTTATAATTACTCACGAATCGACACAAGGCTTGGTAAGTCACCTCCTTCATATGACTCCCAGCCTTGCTAGATTCTCTGGATTGCAAGCATTAATCAGTGATGCACTAGACTTTTAATCTTGAGAACTTGGGGCAGTACCAAGGCGATCCACCACTCTAAATCCCCAAACTTTAATAAGTTGGGGATTTTTTAATAAAGAAAATATATGAACCAAATTAATACCCTTACCATTATTAAAAAAAATAACGTCTGGGCCTTTGACGACCCAGATCGTGGGTTAATTCGTGAACCGTTTGTAGCTGGTGCCGAAGTTCTTTGTGATATTCTAGCATCTCAAGTCGGAAGCACAGATAAATTTACCGCTATTTTCTCCAAAGATGACTTCCCTAATAGCCAGTTACGACTTGATTGGGTAAGAGAAGAATGTAATGGAAATGTATATCATGCATCTAAATTCAATCATGACTTATGGTTATGCCCTGCTTTATTAAAATACTTCGATAAAGCTCCTAAGTTTATCTATCTGTTAGTTAAACCTTGATAGAAAAAAACATGAAATATCCTCCTATCACACTTGAACTTTTAAAATCAAAGAAAGCCTGCCAACCACAACTTGATTTGTTTCAAACTCAATTCGGTGAAGGTCCAGTACCATTAACAGAGGAAGTTTTTACTAAGTTTGCATCTGTTTTTGATATTAGTTGGGCAGCAAATAATCTTTTGAATACAGAAGATTGGGTTGAATATGATAAAGTTAGTGCTTCTGCGTCTGCTGAATACGAGAAAGTTCGTGATTCTGCATGGGCTGAATACCTGTCTGCATATGATGAATACGAGAAAATTTGTGCATTAGAGTTCTTGAGACTTTATACAGCTTAATTCCACATTCTCGCTTACCATGCCACTCTGTATTAAACTTCTAAACACCTAAATAGAAGTAGTATGGAAACTCAAGAATATATCATCGAATCTCAATTAGTTACTGGACAAGCCAAATGCTCCCTATTTGGCCAAAAACAATTTGTCTATTTTTATGTCCACTATACCTCTAATGCAAATTGGTTCCTCTCTATTGATACTCCACACTATGACCAAAATTGCAAATTCTATCAAAAAGACCTTCAATCATTATTTCCTAACGAAATAGCAAAAGCTAAAGAAGAAATCCTACAAAGGATTAAAACTAAGCATGCTATGGATAAAATGATTCAAATAAAAAAATTAAAGGATAGTGAACCCGCTAGGGAACCCCATCCTTTAAATATAATGAAACTCAAAAATATCAAAATCAGAGATATCGACTGGCGAGACTAACGACCCAAACCTAGCTGGTCAATTGTTGCTTCCACTGACTTTAATGTATTAGTAAATGCCTCTAATTCCTTAGTAGCATCAAATACCTTATGCTCAACAGTAGTGGTAACGGTTACGCCTACTACCTCCCATTCACCCTTAAATCGTTCTGAATATTCATCCAACATATAGAACAGCTTATTAGGGTTTCTGGTCGTATATGCTTCATTAATGTCATTAGTAAAGGTAATTTCTTCACCCGGATAGACCATCATCTTCGTGCGGTCACCCTTCTTGCAAATGACGTAAAAAGTTTCAGTAGTGGTGTTCATGACAATTACCTTATTAAACTTTCGTAGAAGTCAATGGCTCTTTTAACTTAGCCCAACGCTCTAATGAATCATCATGCGACAATGGTAAGTATTCAGCTGATGGTGTCGGCAGTTCAGGAAAATATTCTATATTCTTAAAACGAATAACTCTCAACAAAGAATCCACATGATCCTTTAAAGTAATTGATTCTTTCTTCTGCCACAATGGACCTTCCCAGGTATCCTTATAAAGAATTTGCATATCCCAATTAGTAGGACCATTACTAGCTGACCAAATCTTATGCAAGGTATGAGCCACCTGTTGAATAACATCAATATCCTTAATGTACTTGATATCAAAATTTGCAATCTTGGATATAATCGTCTTAAGGTCCAAAAGAACCTCGTTTTGCTTATACCATTCCTTACTATACAAAATAACCTGTAGGTCAAATTGATTGAAAGCAGCAAATTTGTCCACTGGCTTCTCATACTCCTTTTCCAGTTCAGCTATAATACGACTTGCTTCCATACTTAACAAAAAAGTACCTTCATGACTTTCAGGATCGGTTAGCATTAAATGGCTAACCAACGTATGCATGCGCTGAACAAGTTTCTCACTAGGCATTTTGTACATATGACTTCCTTTATGACTGCACTCTATCAATCCTTTTGGCGTGTCAAGCCCTATTGACATTCCCAAATCTTACCATAGCATAATAGGAAAGGAACCCCACATGAAAACTATTTCTGTCATCGATTGGTTCGACCCCAACAACATGGAACACCTTCAAGCTTGGAAGGATTTACAGAAGACTGGCTTTTGGCCTAAACCCTTCTGGGACAAGATGCTCTTTGATGACCGTATCAAAATGACCACCAACTGGCAATATGGTATCTGTTCCAAGATTGCTGATGCCTTTGTCAAAGAAAAATTACCGTGAAAAAGATTTACGCTTTTACTGGAAGCCCATATGATAGCTCTTTCATGCGGTGGTTCATTAGAGGAACCTGGGTTGTTTTCGGCCTTATCCTCATCGCTATGGTTGTCATTCGTATCGTATATGGTCATTGACTTCTGAATCCTCCCCTTATGCTCTCAGCATAACCAAAACGAAAACATAAACCGCGCTGGAAGGTACAGAGGGGGTCCGAGGGGGCAACTCGCCTATTCATAACTATAGGTCTAAACAAACCCTAGTAACAAAATATTTCGTTACCAAACAAAAAATTAATTCTTGCATTTCACAAACCCCCATTAGGATGCCTCTCATAAAGGAACCAACCATGTACGGCAACGAATACACCAATCCAGCAAAAGCCCTGGAAATGATTCGCACACATGGCTCACTAACCCTTGGTAATCAATTTTATTACCCTTCATTAAATGAAATAGAAGCCTACAAAACTCTCGCTAGCGACCTCACTCTCTATCAAGATGACCTCTTCCTACATAAACCAAGCAAAAAACTCATTCTCCTGCCAAAAGTAGGCATGGGCGTAACCCTTCATTATCCCAACGATTGCTACCCCTATGAAATCATTAAAGTAGTCTCTCTCACCACCCTAGTCATTAGGGAAATGAACTATACACCTGTCCCTGGTTGGACCCCAAACTTCCAGCCAGGTGGCTTCCACGGTCATATCTCAAATCTACGTGATCGGAAATTTACCTATTCCTCAAACCCTAATGGAATGATAACCAGAATCCGACTCAATAAAAAAGGCCACTGGATGAACAAATCTATCCCTTACTCAATCGGTGAAGCCAAATACTTCCTCGACTGGAATAACTAAAACTACCTATGGACACACAACAAATCTCCGATATGGTAGCCAATATGACTAACCCATATAACTCAATCTTTCATACCTCCTACCTAACCTCAATCCTAAGACCAAATAAACAACACTTGGTCATTAACCAACTCCTATCAAATATCAAAAAATTACAACAAACTACTATTATCGACGCCATAGCCATTAGAGGTATGTCAGGTGCCATAGTAGGCGGTATTATCTCGCATCTCACTAATATTCCCCTTATCTGTGTCAGAAAAGAAAATACCTCACACTCAGACTTTCATGTCGAAATGGTCCTAATAAACCCTAAGAAAAAAGTCAATTATATCATTGTTGATGACCTGATCAGCACAGGAAATACTCTCAATACTATCATCAAAGATATTAATAACGAATTTAAACGTATCTCCTTAGATTATAACCAAATAATTAAACCATGCCCCGTAGGCATCTTTCTCTATAATGACTCCCCTAATTTATCGCCAAATTGGAAAGTAGGAAAACGATCCATACCACTTACCGCCTTTCGGATCAGCGGATATGGTACTTAATAACAAATAAACATAAACAACACACTATGAAAAAATACCTCGTATTCGCTGGCTCAACTTACTATCCCATGGGCGGATGGAATGACTTTAGAACTTCTTTCCATTCTATTGATGAAGCTAAAAATTATTTACTTGATACTCAAAAACAATACGATTGGTATCATATCATCGACTCTGAAACTTATCGTATAGTATACGAAAAATACCACTCCCCTTATATGTAATAATTTAGGTCAGTTTAAACCTATTAATCTAATATTACCCACTCACCCATTTCTGAAAAAAATACAGCCCCTAAAGCATTAGGAGTCATCTCACCAGGCATTACTATATTCCTCATCGTCTCAAAATCTACCCCGTGCGATACTTTCTCAATACCATCCACTTCATAGGTAATTAAAATAATCATCTGCATCCCTTCTGACAAGGTAATGTACCTAAAAATTCCCTCACACTCATCCCAAGACCTTTAGGATATAAATCCAACTGTTCCTCTGTCATTATAGCAAGAATACACTTTTGAAGCTTAACCTGTGTCTCCTTCAAATATGCAATTTCCAACTCATTTGACCCTACACTATTCCCTGGTGGATTCTGGACAGGACGACTAGGCGGAATACCATCCTTTTGATTCGATTTAACATATCCCTCATTAATTGGCTTCATTGTTCTATCCTTTCCATATTGTTGTATAAAATTTCAAATCTTAATACCAAATAACGAATAAACCTCATATGGAATACTCTCCTGAATATGATCATCTAATTCACATACAAATGCATATGCCGCACTATATGACTTGTTCTCTAACATAGTCCTAATAGCAATCAAACAATCTACATCATGCATATCAAAAATACAATCCCTATAGCCATTCCTAATATTCTCCCTAATCTGATCCTGGAAATCCCTAATCACAGGATCCAGCATCCTGGCATATCGGTCCTTAACTGGTGATAAATCACGACGGGTTGTATTCATTTAAGTATTCCTTTATTCATATCATATCAAACATCTTACCTTGTCAATACCCCTTGACAATCCTACAACAATCCTACACTACACCCATTCTTAAACCAGAAAGTCATTAATGTATAATTTCAACTTTACCCTCGACGCCGAAGACCACCAGAACTTTAGCGATATTCTTAATCATGCCGTTGTCGATATCCTGTCAAAAATGACAGACGACTCCTATACCCCAGTACAAAAAGAATGGCTCAAAAAACACCTAAACTACACTAGGAAACTTATTGCTAAAATCAACGCTGGAGTAAAACATATCCCTTGACTTCCCAAAATAGCCCCTATACTCCCTTTCATAATACAAAAGCAAGACTATAAACCAACCCGAAGGTAGGGAGGTGGTCCGAGGGTGGAGAATTGGACTTATTAAACTGACAATTATTGCCTCTTGACTTGGCTCTCTTAATTCGTAAACTAATGGGTGGCTTTGCTTTTTAAAAACCCTTACAAAAACTCTAGCCTTGACTTCCCTAATTGGCGCATATGCTGATAAGATGTCTCATAAACAATTTACCTGATAATTAAAATGGGGTTAGTAAAACAATCCGCCAATGAAGGTAGACGAGAAAAGCCTTGACTAGGGGCTAAATGACTTTATAATAAAAGTTTTTTCGAGGACCATCAGCCTACATTAAAATAATCAGCCTAATTATATTAGGGACATAGTTTTTAGACACCCTCAATAAAATATGTGAAAAATTGTTAACAAACTATAGTATTGACAAACGCCGAAAAGGTGGTAAAATATTTTTCGGAAGTGTTGTGATCAAATGGGCCAGACACAAATGGCTTTTACTACTCTTTTTATTTTAATAGGCTTTGTTCTCCTGTCCATAGGTTTTTTAGAGTTTATATGTGTAAGTATCAATATGGACATAGGTCAGAATAAATTCTTTAGTTTTCTATAAATAAGGATATATTGCTATTATTTGCAACTTAGCACTACTTTCCTCTACTATCTGGAAGGGTCAAAAAAGATAGATACGGAAAAGATAGATATCAAGTAAAGGTTCCTTTTTTTCTATCTGCGATTCTGATTAACAATTCCTCAGTTGTTATTTCCTTATGCTTCACCGTGTTTTCATCCTCTATAATTTGGAAGTTTGCCGGATCGTTTAACAAGTCGATGTGTAAATCGTTATTCCATCCATCATTCACTGGAAGTAACCTATGTAATGGTTTTCCAGTCCTAACCAAGTGCGTGGGAATTGTTTTTGCTGCATAAGACTGGTATTGTCGCAATGACATCCCTAATTTATTCTTTTTACCTTTTGGCTTTTTGAATTTCCATGGTTTTTTGCCATTATCAAAATGAGTAAATGTCATATGATTCAGTACCTTTAAAGTTGTTCTGCAATTGGAAGTCAAGGGTAAAAAGATAGATATCATTTTCTCAGTTTGAAAGAAGTCGATTGTAATTCACATGTAAGTCTTTGCAAATCATTTAATTCATAGAAATCAGTATAGGCAAATCCAGTATTTTCATCTGGTGCTTTTGTCCAGAGATACCCATAGTCAGAGTAGCGTACCCATTTTCTTCCTTTCTGTGGGTTATCGTAAGGTCCAATTCTAACTTTCCCAACCCGTGAATCATTGATCTTAATATAAGCCCATTCTGAGCGTACTTTATCAAGAGAGCAAGGTACTTGTCCAAAATGAGTAAATTGATAGATAGCATGAAGTGCAAGGTTAGTAATAAATTCTTTTCCTACAGATAAGCAATCCGCATAAATTTCGGTTCTAGTTCCCGCTTGGCATCCTATTTCTGCGACTATATCTTTTAGTTTTTCGGAGTTATCCTTATGTAATTGGATAAGTTTAACCATATCATTGACAAAGGTAGATTTTCTTCTTAAGAGCATTTTAAATTCCTTCTTAACGGTGATTCTATATCTTTAGAGTCGTTCATCTAATGTTTGTGATATGAGGCACGATTGGAAGTCACTGGCTGCTGTGGTCATAAACCCAACGATAAGTTCTGGGTGGTTTTTAGCGTATCCATCTCCGAACTGTTTATCGATGGTTGTAATAGCCCTGTAAAAATAAGCATCAGCGGTCATTGATGCTTGTTTGACTAAGTTTTCTTGTGATGTGGACATGGTTTTAATCCTTATGGTATTGACTATAGGGGTTATTTTGGTAAGTCAAGGGGATAGAAGATAGATATTATTTGATTCTAGCCTTTTTGAGTACGGGATTATCGATATAGAAACTGAGTAATTTTTGAGCAGCCCGTCTCTTTTTGAAGGCTTTGTTATATTGGTTATCAGCTTTATTAAATTTGTCGGCAATGGTTTTGATATCCTGGAGTTTAAGTTGCTTGTGTTTGAAACCTCTCCATCCTTCTGGGAAGTTATTTGGGCTTCCGAAGGTATTGATGCATTCTTGTTCGATTTCTTTTTTATTTGGTTTATGGTCAAAAGCGCAGTAATCGCTTTGGCTGGGGATACCACCGTTACCAGTCCACCAGATTTCATAGAGATAGACGGATGGTTTGGTGATTTTTTTCATGGATTTGGTTCCTTTATGGGGCTGACTATAGGGGTTGATTTGGAGAAGTCAAGGGGTAAAAAGATAGATATGATTTGACTCTACCTAAGAATTGAATATAATTAATTCCATGAAAAAGATAGATATGTCCATATTGGAATATCAGAGGGATAATTTATGAGACAACCGAAGTATCTACAAATAAAAAACGACAGAGTATATACATTTTTACGTAGGTTAGAAGGTAGGGAAGGAATAGAGTCTCTATCTCTTAATATCAGTGGCAATCCTTCTTTTCAATGGATCATGAATACTGGCGATTCTGTTCTAATGATAATGATTATGGGTAGTGCTATACGTGAAGAAGTTGCGCGAGAATTAACGGAAGAGATAACTATTAGTCGGGCTAATGGTTACACTGTTGTTACACTAGAGACACCATTGGATTCAGAGTCTAAACCAGATCACAGCAAGACAATAAATCGTAAGTTTTCGCCATTAGGTAGGAAAAGAAAGATATGAACAGTAATGAAAGGGAATTGCAGTGTAGATTAAAGAAGGGAAGACAGAGCGTCCCGAAGCGGGTATTCTACGGTAAATGGGTAATTAGGATCCTCTATAGTTCAAAAACTAAGGATTATCACTTTGTTGTAGATGACAAGGATAATACCTATGTCGAGGAATGGACAGGGTTGTGGATAGAGATTGATAAGAACTGGCGTATTGGATTAGACAAGGCGAAGAAAATGATTGAGTTATGTAAGAAGAAGGGTATTAAGATCTAGTTTTCATACGTAGTTGAAAAGATAGATATTGACATTCCTAGAAAAACTATATATTTTTAGGTATAGGAGACTTTATGTTACGTAAAAGCAGCTTTCCTGATGTACATGATATGTTAATGTTTCTCCGTAGTCAGTATGAGAAGAAACTATCTAATTTATCTGAATTAGAGGTAGCGCAGCGTTATGCTGCTGAGACTGATTCGGTTAATCTAACGGCAGATGACTGTAAGGAGTTATTTTTGAGTTTCTGTGAGGAAGCATTGGATATTATTAAAAAGATAGATAAGGCTACTCCTGGTAACGATCATATGATTGAGCCGAAGTGGTGGGTAGAGATGATGGATATTCAGCGTCGTCTTTACTTTATTAAGGACGAGTTAGATAATAAGGGATGACATGAATATTTTTGTTTTAAAGGATAAGATAATTAATAAAAGGACTATACGGGTTATAGTTAAGGGCAAGTCAGTGAATATTATTATTGGTCATCTTCCAAAAGGGAGTCAGGAGGCGTCCCAGATTAAGTGTAGCAATGAATGGGCGCGTGGTAGTAGATTGATTTGGTATGGTGAATGGAGTAGTAAGGATACCTATAATAGATCAGCGGCATGTCATGTGAGTAAGGAGAAGGTTATTGCTCTTCTTATGGAGATGATAGCGAAGTATGTTTGATTTGGTTGTGTAACAGTTAACCGTCAGGTTTAAATTTTATGAAAAAAGATAGATATTGACATTGATTAAAATTGGGTATTAGTATAACGAGTATGAACCTCAATATCCGAGGGCAC
>JACCDR011197545.1_pt1 | contig 11304 bp, 16 predicted proteins | sample 7446431 | NCBI WGS metagenome assembly JACCDR01 (sample SAMN15323443, study PRJNA562643) | freshwater metagenome | isolation source: river surface water | place: USA:Blue River Watershed | collected 2017-08-17
AGGGGCAAGGCATGAAGCTCACCGAGAAGGACCTGGACGACGCCATCCTGCGCAACCGCGAGGAGTGGGATGCGGTGAACTACTCCTACAGCGACCCGAACATAGAGCCGTGGCACCTGCCGCACATGCAGGGCTGCGCCGGCCCGTGCGACCAGGGGCGCAAGCCGTGCACCTGCGGCGCCAGCACGCTGGACTGGGCCGACATCCCGAGCCCGTGGCGCTGGCGCATCGTGGCCGCCGTGTCGGCCATGCTGGTGGTCACGATCGCTGCAGCTTTTGCCGGGTGGCCCGCATGAGCGCCGTCACGCTGCGCGCAACGCTGCGCACCGACGCCCGCGTCACCACTGAAGGCGCCGACCGCGCCGCGCTGCACCTGGTGTTGCGCGTGGACGGGTGCGGCACCGGCGTGCAGGCCACGCTGCCCTATCTGTGCGTGGGCGCCGGATGGCTGGCTCAGCGCAGCGCCGAGCGCCTGCGCGCTGGCCGCGAGGTCACCGTGTGGTGCGCCGGGTTCGGCCAGGACGCGGACGGCCGGCTGCGGCTTTTCGGCGTGGATCACGTGACCTGCTGCGACGGGGTGCCGGCATGACTTGGATGCTCACCCACACCGGCCAGGCGTTCGACCTCGGCCGACCTAAGCCCAGCCAGGTGTGCATCGAGGACGTGGCGCATCACCTGGCGCTGATCAACCGCTTCACCGGCGCCACGAGCCGCCCGTATAGCGTGGCCGAGCACAGCCTTCTCGTGGTGGAGATCCTGGAGCGCGACGGTGGCGTGCGCGACGCCATGTGCCTGCGCGCGGCCCTGCTGCACGACGCCCACGAGGCCATGGTGGGCGACGTAGCCACGCCGGTGAAGGAGTTTCTTGGCGATGGCTGGCACGTGCTGGAGCGCAGCGTCCAGATCGCGGTCCAGCAGCACTTCGGCATTGAGCGCGCCGCCCGCGAGCATCGGTTCACGATCAAGTACGCCGACCTGCGCGCACTGGCCACTGAGCGCCGCGACCTGATGCCCAAGCACGACGCCGACTGGCCGATCCTCAAGGGCTTCGACCCGGTCGGCTGGATCGACCTGCGCGAACGCGAGGGCATGGACTGGGACGACTGGAAGCTGGCGTTTCTGTGCAAGCACGCCGAGCTGGCGCACCGCTGCGAGGTCACAGCATGACGATCAGCCGCGACAACTGCTGGTCGATCCGCGACTGCTTCGAGCGCGCCGACAGGCTAAACGACGAGGCCGACGAGCTGGTGCGCGCCGGCCGGCTCAGTGACGGGTCATTCACCGCCAGCCTGGTGGACATGCCACTGGACTCGCTGGCCCGCCGCCAGCGCGAACTGATCGCGCACCTGTGCGTCAACCTGAAGGCGGGATTTGCAACGCCGGTGACGCCGAAGGGCATGGCAATCTTGCGGCCGTCGATGCCGCCGGTGGTCTACAGCCAGCCGTCGCCGATGCCAAAGCCGCTGCGCGCGGTCAAGCCCGCACCGCCGCCGCCAGCACCGAAGCCGCCCAAGGCGCCGAAGCCACCGCCGCAGGTCGGATACGAGCGCCTGGGCGCCAAGGCTGCAGCCGTCGCGCGAGCGAACGCGCGCGCCGACGCCGAGGCCAAGGGACTGTTGGGCCTGCCGCAGATGCTGGAGGCCCTGGGCATGACCAAGGCCGGGTTCTACAAGGCACGCAACGGCGGGCGCATTGAGGCGCCGGTGGAGTACCAGAAAGGGCTGCCGTTCTGGAAACCGGAGCAGGCCGAGCGCGCGCGGATTCGCAAGGTGCGCGCATGAACGGCCTGAAGCCGTCGCCGCTCAACCTGCGCGGGCTGTTGCACACGCAGCACGTGGTGGGCGAGCCGGTGCCAGATGACAAGCTCGACCGGCTTTGTCCCACGATGGTCGTGATGTACCGCTGCTCGTATTGCGACGAGTTGCACGACGACGAGGACGACGCCGCCGACTGCTGCAGGCCACCAAGCCCGCAACCCAGAAACGCCGACGTCTGCCCCGTGTGCAATCAGGTAGCACTCAACGTGCGGGACGCCGCCGACTGCTGCTTGTGGAAGGACCTCGACGCCGCTACGCGCGAACGCATCGCGCTCGATCTTGAGGTCGGCGCTACCTGGCTTGAGGCTATCGAGAGGCACGCCGCATGACCCGCCAGTACATCCTGCCGCTGGCGCACGAGATCGTGGTCGATCTGTTCGCCGGTGGAGGCGGTGCAAGCACCGGCATCGAGCAGGCGCTCGGCCGGCACGTCGACATCGCCGTCAACCACGACCCGGAGGCCGTGAGCCTGCACCAGGCGAACCACCCGCAGACCCGGCACTTCGTGTCGGACGTGTTTGAGGTTGATCCGCTGGCCGTGACCGAAGGCCGCCCGGTGGGCCTGCTGTGGGCCAGCCCGGACTGCAAGCACTTCTCCAAGGCCAAGGGCGGCAAGCCGGTGTCGAAGAAGATTCGTGGCCTGGCGTGGGTGGTGGTGAAGTGGGCCAAGCTGGCGCGGCCTCGCATCATCTGCCTGGAGAACGTCGAGGAGTTCCAGACCTGGGGACCGCTGGCTGAGGACGGCCGCCCCTGCCCCGAGCGCAAGGGCAAGACGTTCCAGCATTGGGTGGCGCAGTTGCGCAACCTGGGGTACGCCGTCGAGTGGCGCGAGCTGCGCGCCTGCGACTACGGCGCCCCGACCATCCGCAAGCGCCTGTTCCTGGTCGCCCGCCGCGACGGCCAGCCGATCGCGTGGCCCACGCCGACGCACGGCGCAGGCCGCAAGCCCTACTTGACGGCCGCGTCGTGCATCGACTGGTCGCTGGCCTGCCCGAGCATCTTCGAGCGCGAGCGCCCGCTGGCCGAGGCCACGCTGCGCCGCATCGCCCACGGGATCAAGCGGTACGTGCTGGAGGCTGCCGAGCCGTTCATCGTGCGCATCGGGCACACCGGCCACGGCGACAGCGGCAAGGCCCGCGGCATCGGTGAGCCGCTGTCCACGATCACCAGCAAGGCCGAGCACCTGCTGGCTTCGCCCACGCTGGTGCAGACAGGCTACGGCGAGCGACCCGGCCAGGCGCCGCGCGTGCCCGGCCTGGACAAGCCGCTTGGCACCGTGGTGGACGGCCAGAAGCATGCCCTGGTGGCCGCGTTCCTAGCCAAGCACTTCACTGGCGTCGTCGGCTCCGACCTGCGCGACCCGCTGGCCACCGTCACGGCGACGGATCACCACTCGCTGGTCACCAGCCACCTCGCCAAGCTGCGCGGCACCAGCAGCAGCGCCAGCACCGACGAGCCCCTGGGCACCGTCAGCGCGCAGGGCCTGCACCACGCCGAGGTGCGCGCGTTTCTGACCACGTACTACGGCACCGACCAGACCGGCCAGCTCGAGGACTCGCTGCACACCATCACCACCAAGGACCGCTTCGGCCTGGTGATGGTGCACGGCCAGCTCTACGCCATCGCGGACATCGGCCTGCGGATGCTGCAGCCGCGCGAGCTGTACCGGGCGCAGGGCTTCCCGGAGTCCTACCAGATCGACCGCGGCGCCGATGGCCGCGTGCTCAGCAAGGCAGCGCAGGTCCGCATGTGCGGCAACAGCGTGTGCCCGCCGCTGGCCCGCGCCATCGTGTCATCGAACTACGCCGACGCGGCGATGAGGCAGGCCGCATGACCCGCTACTCGTCAGGCATCGGCACAAGCTCTGCAGCAGGCACAGCCTGGCTGTCCGTGTCGTCGGCGGGGGCGATGGAGTCCGCCGGCACGGGTGTGCTGGCAGGCGAAGTCGAAGGGGTCGCGGTGTGTTCCATGCGGCCCATTCTGGTGTCGTTGCGGGTGAATCCGCTACGGCCTTTCACTTAGGTCGGCCCTCATGTGTGACCGACTCAACGGATCAAAACGATGAACGACCTGACCGAGTTCCAGCAGCGCGCCGCAGCGATGGCAGTGGTGAAGCTGCTGAACGGGGAAACCTTCTACACCAGCGACGTGATGAAGCTCGCGGAACTGCTGGGCCGCCACCTCGGTGGCAACGACTGGAAGGCCATGCAGCCGCTGCACTGCACCAAGTGGGGCGACATGGACCCCGATCTGCGCCGGATGATGCGCGAGAAGGTGCTGGAGCTGCTGGGCCTGCCGCCGCAAGTCATCGACGCCGTGGAACCGCAGCGGCCCGCCGAGAAGCCCAGCGAGCCGGCGAAGCGTCTGCGGCTGGCTTTCTGGAAGTAGCCGCCCGAACATGCTCACCGCCGCCGCCGTCGCCGCGCAGCTCGGGCTGTCCACCAGGGCAGTCTACGACCTGCACGCTAGGGGGTCGCTGGCCGGCTATCGGTTCGGAAAGGCGCTACGCTTTGACCCCGCTGACGTGGAGGCTTACAGGGCAGCATGTCGATCCGCTGGGACACCCGCAACAAGCGATGGCGCTACGAATTCGACCGCTACATTCAAGGTCGCCGCCACCGTCTTAGCCGACTACTTCCGCGCGGCTGGAGTCAATCCCAGGCTGACGCCTACGACCGTCACGAGTCGGGCCGGCTCTACGCCGTTGCGACTGGCGTCCAGCAGGGAGCCGAACCCCTCATAGACGAGGCGGTTGTCCACTACCTGCGGGACAAGCGCGAACTCAAGAGCTTTCGAGCCGCCGCCGAGCACCTGGCGGCCGTGGCCTGGGCCTACACCGGGAAACCCATGAGCGCGCTGCCCGAGGTCGCCAGGGCCATCATGGCGAACACGGCCGGCGTGCGCCCTGGCACCACCATCGCACCGGCCACCGTGCGCCAGCGAATCAGTCTGCTCAAGGCCGCGTGCCGGTGGGCGTGGAAGAAGCACGGCCTGACCGACGCCGACCCCACGGGCCGGATGCAGATGCCGTCCGTGCGCAACGAGCGCCGCACCTACCTGACGCGCAAGGGCATGCTCCAGGCGTGCCGGGCCTGCACCCTGTGGGAAGCGCAGATCGCCATTCGCGTAGCCTTCTACTCAGGGCTGCGCCTGGGCGAGCTGTGGCGGGTTCGAGTCGTAGAGGGTGTCCTGTTGCTGGACGACAGCAAGAACGGCCAGCCCAGGGCTGTGCCAGCGCATCCGCGGATTCGACACCTGCTCAAGCACCTGCCCCTGACGGGCAAGCCGCACAGCGTGCAGGTGGCGTGGATGCGCGCCCGCGACCGCGTGGGCCTGGGCGACGTGAGGTTTCACGACCTGCGGCACTCGGCCGCGTCGGAGATGGTCAATGCCGGCGTCGGGCTCTACACCGTGGGCCAGGTGCTCGGCCACAAGGACCAGCGCAGCACCCAGCGGTACGCCCACCTGACCACCGCCACGCTGGCCGAAGCGGTCAACAAGATCGGGCGCAAGAAGGCCGGATAGGTGTGCGGGGGGATCCTCCCAACACCACGCGCAAGGCACCGATGATGCGCTTGGCGCGCGACCCCGCCACAGAGGGAAAGCCGGCGCCCGACTGGACGTGCATCCAGCGCGCGGCGCCCTCGAAATCCGGTTCACGGGTCTCCCGTGACGAGGGTTCGAATCCCTCCCTTTCCGCCAGAAGTGTGCGGGGCGAACCTCCCGGTGATCAGCCGCAGGTGCCGGCCTTCTTCTTCTCGGCCTTGGCGACCTTTGCAGCCTTGGGCTTGACCGGCTCGGGCGCCTTCTCGCAGGCAGGGACCGCTGCAGCCACCGGAGCCGACGCAGGGGCTGCAGGCGGCACCGGCAGGTCGTGCAGGTAGTTCACCACCGCAGGAACCGGCTTGGGCGCAGTCTCGCGCAGCACGGCCAGCACCTTGTCCAGGCACGCCATCTCGGTCCGGGTCGTCGAGCTTGCCCAGGACACCAGCCCCCACAGGACGGAGTAGGCCGATGAATCGCCCTGCGGGCACATGCCGGCCGGCAGGGGTGCAGCGGCTGCAGGGGCCGGGAGCACGTAGGTGTGGCCCTGGCTCACCGATCCGCCTGCGGCGTTGCCACCGGCCCCACCGAGGCCGCCAGCACCGCCCTGCCCGCCCGTTGCGCTGTTGGCCAGCGACAGGTCGATGGCGGCCTTGGCCTGGCCGGCTGCCGAGCTGGTGCTCGAGCTGGTGCTCGAGGTGGGCGCCGGCGCTGGCGTGGTGATCTCGGGCTTGCCCGTGGCCTTGGCCTGCGTCGGTGCCAGCAGGATCGCCAGCAGGAACATGCAGGCCAGCATCAGGATCAGGTCGGCGGTCGTCTTGCGTTTCATGGTTGCCCTCTGTGGTTAAGCCCGCTCGGCCATGGTCACACCGGCATGGTGCGACCAGCGGCCCGAGCCGTAGTACTCGCGGTTGAAGAACTGCATCAGCTCGACCGTGCAGCTCGTGAGCGCGCCGGTCTTGGGGTCCTGCTGGAGCCGGCACACGCCACCGCCGACCTGGAAGTCGAGGCGCCGCTTGCGGCCGAAAGGTGTCTGGTCCTGGGTGCAGCCGGTCTGGATCACCCACACGCCGCGGATGTTCAGGAATTCCAGCTTGTGCCAGTGGCCCAGGAGAACGGCGCCGGGCTTGTCACCGCCCTGCAGGCTCTCCAGGTACTTCTGCGGCGCGTAGCTGGTGGCGTAGGCCGACCCACCGCCGGGGTGAGCCACGCGCAGGCGGTTGTGGGCACCAGACCCGGAATGGATCAGCCGGATGTCGGCCTCCATGAACCCGAGGTCCACCCAGTCGTCGCGGCCGGCGTCCTGGAAGCACCGCTCGGCATAGCGCCCGATGTCCACGCCTTCTTTCTGTGCGTACCAGCCCTCATGATCGTCGCCCGTGACCGCGTAGGTGGTCAGGCCACGCTGCGGCCAGGACTTGGCCAGCAGGGTGCACTGCTGATGCATCCCATGGGCGACCAGGTCGTGCTTGTTGAACGACGCCTCGCCGTCGATCCAGTTGCCGGCGTTGAACACCCGGTCCACGCCGATCTCGGCGAAGCGGTCGAACAGGAGTTCCAGGCAGTCGTGGCGGGCGTACTTGCTGCCGATGTGGTTGTCGGACGTGAAGCCGAACACGTAGGAGCCGTCCGGCCGGCTCCGGTACTCGTGCTTCATGCCCACGTCAACGGAGCTTCTCGGGCTGGTGTCGAGCCAGTAGGCACCGGCGTCCTCGTGCACCGCATAGCCGGCCTGGCGCAGCGCGTCGATGGCGTCGAGCGCCATGCCCTTGCTGGCGCCCAGCTTCTCGGCCAGCTCGGGCAGCGTGTGGCGCTTGGCCAGCACCTTGCGCAGCGTCTCAGCGGACACCGCCGCCACGTGCTCGGGCTCGTCCAAGCCGCCCATCAGGTCCGCGCTGTAGGCCCTGGGCGGCCGGATCACCACCGGGATGGCTCCAGGGATGTCTGGCATCGGCTCGTCCTCGGGCAGCGTGCGGCGCTCGCTGCGGTCGAGGAAGCCGCGGTCGATGGCGGCCTGGATGCGGCGGGAGAAGGCAGACTCACCGATGCCGAGAAGGGAACCGCCGCGCGTGCCCCTGCGTCGGTACGCTTCGGCTGCTTGGTGGCATTGGGCATCTGACAGGGCAGGTGTTGGCATGTCACTCTTTCAGTCGGTATTGACGAACGGGTGGGCGGCTGCCCGAGTCGTGTTTGCAGGCGATGAGCACCGCCCGCCTGGCGTCGGTGAAGTCGAGGGCTTCGTGGGCGGCCATCGCAGCGGTGGCACCCGTCCCGATGGCGTGGCACCGGCCCTGCACGACGATGGGCATGGCGCTGTTGGCGAACCACAGCAGGCCCTGGTCGGACAGCCACAGCGCGGAGAACTCCCGCAGGCGCGGGGCCGGCTCTGGCATCCCCTCTCTGATCCAGAGGATGAACGGGGCCATCATCTCGAGGTTGCCCGCAAGGCCCACCATCCCACCGCGGACGCGCCAGACCTTGCGCATCGGGCCGCGCAGGTCGCCGTCGCTGAAGTTGGAGTCTGCGACCATCACTCGCAGCTTGGTGTCTGCGAGGATCGTGGTCACTGGTTACCTTTCGGGATCAGGGAGTAGTACGACCGCTCGCAGGCTTCCCCTGCGATGCGGGCTGCATCGGCGTACTCAGCCAGAGATCGAACTCGGCCGATGCACTGGCCGAGCACGTCGGCGAGCACGTCGGTGGCTTGGCCGGCTGGCGCGCTGCCGCTGGCAACGGCGGAATCTGCGGTCCGGGCACGGGCTTGGACAGCGGCAAGCCGTGCCCGCAGGCGCTGCTCAGCAGTGCGAGCTGCGTCAGCATCAGCACGCGCAGCCAGGGCTTGAGTCGTGGCATGGTCTGCCTCCTTCTGGATGGCCGCCAGGCGGCGATTGGTCTCGGCAGCGACCTCTGCGGCCGACGCTGCGCGCTCGGCTGCCGCGGCTGTCTTGGCCTGCTCGAAGTCGCGGCGCGCGTCGATGGCCTGCCAGCGATGCCAGCCGCCCCAGGCAACCAGCGCAGCCACAGCCCATGCCCACAGGGGCACGCGGCCGAGGATCGCCATCACCGCAGTCACGCCCAGCCCTCGCGGCGCTGCTTCGCGCGCCAGTGGTAGACGGCGAACCCTGCGCCCACCATGACAATGGCCAGCAGCACGCCGGGCGGTAGCCCCAGGAACTGCACCACCTGGTCGGCCACGGTCTTGACGCTGGACAGGGTGCCCGATGCGTCCTCGAGCTGGCCGGCAATGCTGGTGGCGCCCGTCAGCACACCAGCGCCGGCCGTCACCACCCCGCCCTGCGCGATCGGGCTCTTGGCCAGACTGGACTCAGGCGCCACGGCCTGCGGCATCCGCTCGCCTGGCGCTTCCTCGTCCGGGGTCAGATACAGGGCCTGCTCAGCCGCGCGGCGCAGCGTCAGGCCGCGCACCTCCTGCAGCACGCCGTTGACCCTGGCCTTGTTGAACAGCCCGAAGGCGCGCGACGCTGCGTCGGGGTTGCCGGCGTTGTGCTGGCGCAGGACCGTGCTGCGCGCGAACGCCTGCAGGCCGATGTTGTACGCCAGGCTGACCATGGCGCCGAGCTGGTTGGGCGTGGGCGGCACCGTGCACAGCGCCTCGACCTTGGCCGCATACCTGCGAAGCTGCTGCATGAACCGGGCGTCGGCCTGGTCCTCGGTCCAGCGCATGTCGGGCTCGATGCTGTCGGTTTCACCCCAGCCGATGGACCAGACGCCCGCAATGCACTGGTACGCCACCAGCCGGCAGTCCTCGCGCCGACCGATCAGCTCGACACCGGCCCAGGGGATGCCGAAGTCCCAGCCGCGCGCCTTCAGGCGGGCGATGTGCGCGTCGATTCTGGTGCTCACGACTCACCGCCCGCGTGGATCGGTTCGTCCGGCTCGGTGCCAGACAGGGGCGCGGGCTCCACGTCGTGCCGGCGCTCACCGGCCACCAGGGGCAGGATGCGCCCGCGGACGCCCACTGCGTACCGTTCGGCCAGCGCGCGGTCGAGGAACACGGCGTCCCTGCCCCGCTGCGACTCCACCAACCAGGCGCGGATCACTTCATGCCCCCGACGACCTGGCGCTGTTCCTCTCGGGTCAGCGGCTGCGTGGCGTCTCTCCAGTCGGACGACCGGCGCATCCGCGGGCGCGGCTTGCGGTAGACCCGCCACACCACGCCGAGGCCGATCAGCCCGATCCCGCCGAGCATCACGTCCACCACTGTGGGAGCCGGCGCCCAGTCGTCCAGGCTCCACAGGGCGGCGATGAAGATGGCGCCCAGGCCGATGGTGGGCAGGATGCCGGTGTGCACCTTGGGGCTCACGATGGCCCACATGCACAGGCAGGCCACCGCCGAGGTCACGAGGTCGTGCAGCATCACTGGCCCCCCTTCTTGCCGGGCAGCCAGCTCGACACCCACGCGGCGAGGTCGGTCTTCTTGATGGCGTCGATGACGCCGTTGAACACCACCAGGCCGGTGGCGCCAACGGCGAAGATCACGCCGGCCGCGATCTTCAAGCTGGTGATGCCCATGTACTCGACCAGGGCCGGGCCAACATAGATCGCCAGGGCAAACGAGGCTGCCACGTTGCCGGCCTTCTCCATGTAGCTGGTCCCTGGGATCGCCTTCAGCGCCAGGATGCTGCCCAAGGCAGCCACGACCGCCGGGTGCAGGGCGAAGTCGAAGCTCTCTGGTGGTTTCACGATCAGGACTCCCTCAGCGTGCGCAGACGCCGGTCGTGGCGTCGGCTCCGGTGCGGTAGGCGTTGCCGGTGACGCTGGCGGCGCTCGGTGCGCGCACGGCGTCGCTGCCGGCCTTGGCCGTGCTCTGACACAGCACGTTGTTGCGGATCACCGCGCCACCGTCGGCTGCGTCTCCCGCACCCGGCGCGCTCGCCGGGATCAGCACGCCGACCTGGCTGTCGGTCGGGCGCGTGTCGAACGCTCGGTTGCCCTCGACCAGGATGCCGGGCGCAGCCGAGATGCACACGGAGCAGTTGCCGACGTTGACCGTGGTGTTGTTGCGCACCACGGTGTTGCGGAAGTACTCGGCCGTGCTGTAGCCCGACGTGATGGACAGCCCGTAGCAGCCGCCCGATGCATTGGCCTGCTCGATGGTGTTGCCCTCGATGAGCAGGCCGTCCCATATGCCGTGCAGCGTCAGGTTGCCGCCGTTGCACACGCCACCGGGCGCGCTGTTGCGCCGATAAACGTTGCCGACGATGCGAGCATTGCGGGCCTCGATGGGGCCAGGACTGAAGTACGTGCCGTGCTCGAAGCCGCCGCCGCTGGGGTTGTTGTCCTCGATGCGGTTGCCCTCGAACACGAAGTCCGCATTGCCAGCACCCAGGACACCGTGGTCAGTGTTGTGGTGGATGAACGAGTTGCGGATGACCAGCCGGTCGTTGGGGCCGGTGGCCTGGCCTTGGATGTGGATGCCGATGTCGAAGCCGGAGATCTCCACGCCATCGAACACCACGCCCCGCGTGCCGCCCTGGACCATCGCGCCATGGGTGCCCGTGCCGGCGCCGTCGAACCGCAGGTTGCGGAACACGTAGCCCCCGTCGATCACGCCGTTGTTGTAGCGGCCGAAGGTAATGGTGTTCCCGCTGGGCGTGCGCAGCAGCGGCAGCGGGCCGGCGCCGTAGTCGGCGAAGGTCAGCGGCGCCGCCTCGGTCACGACACGGTTGTCCACCTCCAGGGCGAAGTTCCACGAGCCGCCACGCGCGAACAGCAGCGAAGTGCCGCCGGCCAGCGTGTTGACGCTGATGCCGGCCAGATCACGCTTCGGCGACGCCTGGGTGCCAGGGTTGGCGTTGTTGCCCTGCACGCAGCCCGCTGCGGCGCCGGTCTGGCAATCGCTGAAGTACAGCGCAGCGCCGGTCGGCGGAGGCGGAGGCGGAGGGGGCGGAGGCGGCGGAGGCGGAGGCGGGGGCGGAGGCGG
>JACCDR011562955.1_pt1 | contig 11304 bp, 11 predicted proteins | sample 7446431 | NCBI WGS metagenome assembly JACCDR01 (sample SAMN15323443, study PRJNA562643) | freshwater metagenome | isolation source: river surface water | place: USA:Blue River Watershed | collected 2017-08-17
CTGCGTTGGTCGTGATGGTCGTTTCCACCCGTTTCCAAAGCCTCCAATGCACGCGTGGCTATAGTATCGTTGCCACAAGTCATTATTCTTCTTCTCGAGCAACAAACAACAAACAATGACACGGTCCTTCTAACTTATACAGAAAACGCAGGTTGGCCGTGTTGTGTACCAAACACTATCACTCCGAAAGACCAAGTTTTGCCGGCCTCCAGCATTGAAATCCAATCTGGAAACGTTAGCTTTCCGTTGGTATGAACACACCCCCAACTCTGTTTTACACCTTGAACATTTGGTTTCGGAAGACGTAACGTCACATTTACGTCATTCCTAGTGAAAGGTACGGTGGTAGCATTGGATACTGTCACGTCGTATTGACTGATTTCGATACCATTTTCTTTCCATTTGCCCACGACTTTAGAAGATATTCGAGCAGCTTGAGTCGTTGTCGAAGAAACGTTTGCAGGGGTTACAACAACATTTGGAACGTTTGGAACATTTGGAACGTTTGGAGAGTTGGATAACAAAGCCTTGATGTTCGTCGGTGATGGACACATGCGTTTGTACAAGCTCATTTTGTGGGTATCCACAGTCGTCCAATCATCTTTTACCAGACCCTTGGTATCGTTTCCAGAGTTGGCATTGTAAGCCCAAATACACACACTTCCTTTTAGAGACGGGTCGGATTCAACGAAAGAAACGAAGGCGTGGTGCCATTTCTCATCGATGGAGTTGGGTTCGCACCGTCCACCCGTCTCTCCAATCAACACACATCCCAAGTTCTCCTTTGCGATGTACTGAAACTTGGATTGCCAAACGTTTGGGAGATTACCCGGAAACTTTGGGTCTTTGTAGTAGTCCATCATCCACACGTCAGGTCCATACGTGTGTGGAGAATACACGACTCTTTCGGCGACATCGAGACGCACGGGATTGGCACGAACATCATCCAACACTTCTCCCCAGTAAGAACCCATGCCTTTTGTCGAGGGATGAGAGCTGCGGTCCAGGCCTTCTACGACTATAAGAAGACGGGGATTGATTTTCAAGAGTGCGTTGCCCATACGTTCACAAGCGTCGGCCCAGTCCGTCGCAGGATTGCCTGTCCTCCACGTTGCTACGCCATGAGGCTCGTTCTTCAAGTCGATGGCGAAGACGTACGGATTGGAAATGTACCTCTTCACCACATTGGTCCATGCTTGTATGACCTTGCTTTCTGGGTAATCTGGGTTGCGATACCACAACTCCGGGATTTCTTCACCTGCATTGAGACGATGAAAAACGGGCATAACCAGAATACCTCTTTCTCTGCACCCGTCGATGATTTTGTCCATGATTTTACCGGCGCTCAGACCTTTCAAATCGGGATTATGAGTATAATTGATGTCTTTGGGAACCGTTCCATCCATATCCAATGCCAGTTCTACGCTCATAGGTAATCGGACCATGTTGAACCCGTTCTTCACAAGAAAACCGTCCAAGACGGTTCTCCACGGTACCGCCCACAGTCCATGTGGACATCCTGATATCTCTGCTCCAAACCAGTTGACTCCCAGTATATTGATGCGTACGTCGTTGATATAGATACCCTTCGATAAAGCTTTGAACATCTTTGACCCCCCCTTGTATAGGCGATTGCTTTTATTAAAACTCACAAAATTTCTCAACATGCAATATCGTCCTTCGTGTGAAAAGGCAACCACCGCGTCTTGTTCAGTTTCTTGCGCATCTGAAGGAACTTTGCAGAATCTCCCAACACCGCGGTGATATCCTTCGTCTTGATGTTACCCGAAGTCAAAGGAGTAGCAGAAACGGTGACGGAAGTCATCGGTGAAGTCTCGTTCGTCGAGTTTTTATTGTTGGGGCGATGGGCGTGCATGTGCAAGTTTTTGTCGTACTCTTGCAACAACCTTGCGTTGTGGACGCAATAATCAACGAATTGAGACACTTGGGATAAGGTCTCTTCGTCGAGGTCGTTGAGGTTGTAGAACACACCATTCTGATTGTGGGTATAAGAAGATGAGTTGCTCTTGCATTGGAGCATACGGAATATTTCTGCATGTTCGGTGCTTGTAAGAGACTCGATTTTGGACGCGAGCAATGAGGGATTCACACTCGTCGCCATGTTGTATATATAATTTATAAGTAAAGCGAAATGGGGGGCGCGACCAGCAAAAACAATTACACGACTCCCGAAGAGATTGAAAACGCTAACCGTATGTTACAACAAGTGATAAAAGACCTATTGCCAGAAATTTTCAATAATGCATTCATCGAGAGCGCATTTGCGGACAAAAACCAATGGGATGACATCAAAAAGACTTTGCTGAAACAACAGGAAGAGGTTTCGAAAGAGTACGCTTCCCTCTTGGAATCCAACAAAAAGGAAAACACTCGAATCCGCAACTCCACTGCCAATATACTGACGCCGGCGGTCGTAGACGGCATGCGCAACATCCGAGAGGATTTGATATCTTACGAGTACAACCAACTCACATTGGCCATCAACGTCGTGCATGTAGCAGCGGCATCCGTGGCGATTGCAGAATTGTGGGATATGAAGTTTAAAGTGGCAATCGAGCAATCCAATTCGTTCCTTTCTAACCTCAGGGACTTCATGGAAAGGGCACGTGCATCCACGACCACCATCGATAACACCAAGATTCTGTTGGATGATTTCAATGAAAAGGTGGTCAACAACATAACCGTCACCGAAGAGGACGTCATCGAAAAACTCGACATCGAAAAAAAAAACTGATAGAGTTGGTCGACTCCATTAACGAACAACAAGAAGAAGAACTCCTTCCTGCAACCGTCGAACCACCACCACTTCCCCCCAAGACGTATTTCAACGTTGCCATAGAGTATGCGAAAAAAATAGTGGCGTTCGTTCTGGAAAAAAGCAGCAATCCGAGTAGCAGGGAACTTGCAAAGCTTTGCGAGGTCGTTCAATCAGACACATACAATGCCATTTTAAGGCCGATGATGACGGAACAGTCTTCCCTGATGAATTTGATTCGAAGGTATGCCACTCCACAGTACCTGACAAAAGTTTCATTATTGGAAGGTTCGTGTCTCAAGACTTTCTTGAGTTGCATAGATATGTTGGCCAACATGGATTCCGAGGTGACTGTTTCCCCCAACGAAAACGAGACAGAAGCTTTCGAGAGCATGTCCGATGATGCAGAGTTGTCCGTTTCTCTCGGTAGATTGTTGGAAGAGGTGTCTGGTGCGGTCCGTGTAATCATCCGGTTCAACGAACAAGTTCCCGAACGAGATGATGTCCTGGGGATAAATCGCACGCAACAGGATTCTCGTCTCACCAATTTCACGTTGGAGTCTGATGAGGGCGAACCAAGACATTACGGTCCTTTCTTCAACGTGTCCACAGGAGACACGAGGACCAACGAAGACTTTGCAGTCAACATCTTGGAAGTGGACAGGATAATCGATATGTTGACCACCCAGAAATCCAACGTGTGTATGTTCACATATGGTTATTCCGGAAGCGGAAAGACGTATACGCTGTACGGTAAATCCTTCGATGCCGATTTAGATAACATCCAAGACATGGAGTCTGGTCCGTCCAAAGAGGATGGATGTATCATGCACATTCTTTACGGGTTGAAGAAACGGGGTTGTGGTGTCGTGGTGGAGAACGTGAGAGCCTTGTATGGATACATGAAGGTAAAAGCTTTGATGAATGGACAAGAAGCACCGAAAGACTTTACGTTTCACCACGAATTCAAGAACGATGACATCATCCAAGACACCAAGAGTGGTATGGACATCCAAACCGTCGATTTGGGGACTTTCTGGAAAGATATGTTGAGTCAGATGAAACGAGCGACCAACGATGTCGACGTCGGAGCCAAACCCCACAACGCGTTCATCAAGAGCACAATCAACAACCCTAGGAGTTCACGTGGATTCTTGATTATATCGTTGCTAGTAACGTTGAGCGATGGTACGAACACTACACTGTGCATCGTGGACATGGCAGGAAACGAGGACCCATTCGATTTGTTGTTGAGCATGGCACCTTTGAATTACATACCATCTGCTGCCATGACAGAGTCGCAAAAGAAGAAGAAGAGGATTCCCTTGAAGTGTGACAAACGCACCAACTATCTCGTGAGCGACGATATATGGTTTGTGAACGCCGTGTTCAACAACATGTTTTGCATCGCGGAAAAGAACATTGCGGAAGTTCTTGAGAGTGCCAAGGCAACCCTTCAAGCATGTTACGAAAGCACGCGGGGAACGAAGGGCGAGGCCAACGCCAAAAAGGTCAAAGAGTCGGTCAAAAAACTATTTTTACCATCCAACATAGATGTATCTGGGGAATTGAGCGATGACATCATCATGGTTTTCAAAGAAGCGGTGAGGGTGACGTGTATGTTCACGTTGTTCGTGAGGCTCAAAGAGATAACAGAGTCGTCTGTCTCCAAAGAGAGTGAGAAGATTGCCGTGGAAGCTTTGCAAAACGTAGATGCCCTTCTCGAAGCGTTGCAAGTCCCCAAAGGAAACAGAGACGATATCGTTTACCTGTACGGCGAGAACGACACAAAGAGAAAACAACCGACGCTCAAATCTCTTTTGCAAAGCATGGATTACAAGTCTACCAGCATGCAAGACAGGATGATGTTGGCCGTGGATAAAATCAACGAGACCAGCAAACTTTTCAAGACCTTCTTTCGTTTGTCGATGAGATACGAGAGGCACACGGCAATCCGTGCGGGGAAAATGTCGGTCACGTTGGATTTGAACTTTGAGCATTTCCACATCGTTTGTCAAGCATTCGCAAAAGGTAGCGGTGGTAACGGTGCCGATGACGAAAACTATTACGCCCGGTTGAGAGAAGCATTGAAATCAAAAGATTCGAACCTCGCCACTTCCATTGCTTTACAACACTATTCTCAATCCGATGATATCAAGATAACGTTTGATGAGTTTCCCGAATCGGGATTTTACAGACCCCTGATACAACTTGCGAGCGACATGACATCCATGAGCAACACGAAAAACGCCATTACTTCAAAGTTCTTGGATAACCCACGCATTTCACAGTGGAACGGTAGTTTGCCAGAGGACAAGGATGTCGACATATACACCGACAACATGCGTTTTAGTTTCGGGGGAGACGACACGAACGCCATGCTTCCTTCCGTGTTGTACCGAATTTTGCACGAGGCGTACTACATCAACCAAGCCAACCTCGAAATGAAAGGTTTTCTGGTTAGAAAGAAAGAAGATTCCACCTTCAACGCTATCTCATCCGACTTACAGTGTTCTACTCCCATCGAAGAATTGTACGTCGAAAAATACGACACGTTCGAGAGCAGATTTTGCAATGATAAGGACGAAGGTTCGGCGACGAATCTCACTCCGACTTTCGTGGAAATGGTAGATAAAGGTGATAGACCTTGCAAGTATATCATGATTGCCAACATAAGAAAAGAAAAGGACCAAAAGTTCAGGACCGGAGCAATCGATACATTGACTCTCATGCAGTTTTTGAAAACATAAATAGATTGGTTGTCATCGTTTCGTCATCATTTTTTTCCAAACAAGATGTTGTATCATGTGGTAGATGTCGTCCGTTCCAACCTTCCCGAGGGAAAAGTTAGGGATGGATTCGTACGTCGGGTGTTTGGTGTCCATGGGGCATGTGCACATGTCGTCCGGTGCGGAACTCGTCGTCTCACTGTAGACACACGCCACGGTCTTCCCACACGAATGCCGTTGCACGATACTTACCCCATCCTGAACGTGTTGCATATCATATTGTGTCCTTACAACGGTGTGCGTGGATTGCAACACTTGTTACAAGAAGCAAGCCCCATATTCTCCCGCATTACGTCTCTGGAGTTGACTCTTGCGGGAGGACAATCTGCCCACTTGTTTCCTTACAGCATCGATTTTCAAGATGCAGTACGTCGTTCCGAATCTATCAAATGCCTTCAAGTGACAAGCAATCCTCTCGGAGCTACGGATAGTATGGAGGTGCAATCGTTTCGTGTGGAAGACATCGATGATGCAAACATCATTGCAAACATGTTGTCTCCGATGATGAGCGACGTGTTGTGCAGTCGAACCGTCGTCCCTAAAATTCGTCAGATAAGCCTGATGGACAACATGATGAAACATCCAGGATGGGTCGTGGCGTTTTCGAATGTCGAGTGGTGGTCATCTGTGCGTTCGGTCTTGGTGTCAAACACCAAAGAGGTCGCCAGAGCCGTCGCAAGAATCATGCACACCAACCTCACGCACATGTCTTTCCCACAGTATCTCGATGCCCAAAAAGTGTTCAACGTCCGTCGTTCGTGGCAATTGAGACATCTGGATTTCACGGACCAAAACGCAGCTACAGTGCATCCTATAGGATTCATCGGTGTCCCTCTTGCAAACATGTTGTTTGGAATGGAGAGCATCAAGACCCAGTTGCGTGACAAGTTGGATTTGCACGTCCTTGCTCACGCATCAAAATCTCTCAAGAGTTTGTCTTTGACGTTGGGACACGACGAGTTCGGACATAACGTTTCGTCAGAAAGGAAACAAATATGTCTCCCCGTCCTCGAGAGATTGTACGTAAAAGTTCGTCCCGGTGCATGGGATACGTTTCATCACGTCATGGGTATTTTGGTCCTTCCCGAACTTCAACACATGGAAATCGAGGGTGTTCCGGAATGGTTGGTCGCCAACGACCCATGCATATCCAAACGCATTCTGGCGCGTTGTCACGTACACGACGACGAAGATTGGGCGTACGGACCGGCACCTTCCAACGTTGTGTTTGGTCCCAACGCCAACCTACACCTGAATCATCTCCTCAAGAGTCATTGTACACGAGAAGGTGATGATGAAGACGATGAAGACGATGATTGTATGTCCGTATCTTCTGACATCTCCAATTTCTCCGTGGACTTGTAGTTGTGCAAAAAGATTGTGTAGGATGAAAAACATAAATGTTAGACAGGGCAGGTCCATTGGTCGACTTGGTGAACGAAAGTCAATTGGATACGACCTCAAACAAGCCTTTCTCAACTGCTGTTGTAACCCGTCCTGGAGACATTCCACATGAAGAGCCGACGAGAGGCATCAAAGTCATCACAGACCGACCGGCGACGTTCCAGGTGTTGTTCGATGTCATAGAGAATCGTCTAAGGATACCTATGACACAACAAGACCGTTCTATGATGGTTTCGGACTCCAAATCCTTTCTCATGAAAGCATCTTACATGCATGACGTGTTTGCGTATTTGTATCCTTGCATGAGTGGGAACCCACATCCATCGATGGAACTTTTGGCGTGTCTTGGCATGACGTGCACGTATTACATGGCGGTCAACGACAAGAACGTTTTACCACCTATCGGGGATGCCAAGAACTCCATCATCATATACAAACCCAAGCTTTCCAAATCGAATTTACAAGATTTTGTGAGTTTCGTTCATGCATCGCGTGAGGTTGTGGTCGTGGCCGTTTGTGGTATCGATATATGTCCAAGGAAGAATCCCACACAACGTCCCAGTGGACATGCACACGTCATGGTCGTGCACAAACATCTCGGTTTCGCTCTTCTCATCGACCCGAACGGTGAAAAGGGAATCAAATATTTTCAAGGTGGTCCGGAGTTTTTACAAGAGGTGGTAGATGCGTTGGGGGATAACATAACGCATCCTGTCTTTATCCCCACACAGTTCGGACCTCAACCGTCAGAAAGAACGAAGAGGAAAAGAGCGTTTGGAGAAGAGTTGATGGACATCGATGAAGGGGGGTGGTGTGTATTGGTTTCGCATGCAATCGCATGGTTGTTGTTCAAGGATGCACATCGATGGACCATGTGTTCTGGGGTCAAGGAATGTTTGGATGTAATTCACCGTATCATTCTAGAAGAGTTTTTTGTCCTCAAGAAAATGTACATGTACATGTTGGATACCATCCTTCCAGTGGTACGCGAGACCATCATGAACGAAAGCATAACTCCACGCAAAGATGTGGTAGAAACCATAAGGTACGGAGCTTCTTTCGGCATCGACATGAACGACGAGTTGTTGTTGATTCCAAGTGCATCCAAACGCAAATTCCAAGATGCATTGGATTTGTCATCGTCGAGTGTCCCAAAGCAATAATAAAACCAAGCGAACAATGGGTGCATCACAGAGTACAAATGATGATGTCATCGTTCATAAATCGAACATTCGCAAATTCACGAGCGAGACCCGTGAAGCCGTCACGAAGTTATCGGATGCGTTGATGGGTATCGTCGGTGAAGATAACACCACGGAGTTACATGATATGGTCTCTCGCATCAAAGACAACATACAGAAGACGGAAGACGAAATACGACGCCTCGAAAACCATGGTATAGGGCCTTTGAGCACAAAGACAAAGAACTTGCAAAGAGATGAACTCGTTTTGGAGTTGCATGTTCAGTGGGTCGTGGTCAATGCCATGTGGGTCGTTCTTGCTTCCATAGCCATGGCATCCTTCATGGACGATATCATCAACACTTACCACGATGCAATCGATGAGTTGGTAACGTTTACGACCAAACACGACATTACGAATGCTCACGCATCCATAGAGAAGCTGTTGGAAAACATGAAACTTCATCAACAAAAGGTGGAAGGTGCCGTGCAAGAAGGCATGTCGAAGTTTCCGGAGTTGGCATGGGACACACCCATATTTGAAGCCATGAAGTCTCCCATGTAATGATGATTCTTTATTGATTTTTTTTGTTTGTTCGTTGTTTTGCAGAATGTCGTTGGACATCGTACCCGTTCCCAACAGTGGTGGTCCCAGACAACGTACCGTTGTCATGTGTCATGGCCACAGCAAGAACGGGAAACCATGCATGAAGACGGGTACGCACGAGAAATTCGGAGGTTGGTTCTGCAAGACTCATCTGTCACAGGCGGCTTTCCAACGCGATTGTGCTATATGTCTGTGTCCCATGGACATGGATACTTCCATTTCTCTGGATTGTTGCGGAAACGCTTACCACAAAACATGTCTGGCTAACCAAACTGCCGTAGGGTCAAATTTCAAGTGTGCAATGTGTAGGACACGCATCGATGGGACGGTGTTGGCCCGTCACGTGCACAACGAGTACTTGCATGATTTGGGGAAACAGATATTCTCCATACGCAACGAAGCTTTGATTCCAAGGCTTTGCTTGGCCATCCAAAGCGTCATCACCGAACACAACAATGAATAATCGATATTGAAGGTTGTTTGGACACACATTGGTGAAGAGACAATCAACATGTGGACCGCAGACGGAAGGTTTGTGCAAGTCAACGCCACGAGAACGATATGCATCAAAAATCCCGATGTCAATGCATCGGTATCTCCGGTTCAAAACCTCCCCTTGAAGATACAAGACCAAGTGATATTCGGGATGTTGAAACCCGAATGGTACGGTGATGTGGAAGACAAGAATTTGTGGGAGATGACTTACAACAGATGGGGAGGAGGACCCAATCTGTTGTTTGTTGCGTGGTTCGAAGACTCTGCGATGCCTTTGGGTTGTGTGGGTGTCGACCATTCTCACACGGAGTGTGGTACGGCCCTTTTGTCTCACATGTGGGTATCGCCTCAACACAGGAACAGAGGTGTAGCTGCAGGGTTGGTTGGTATCGTTGAGAAGCACGTTCGGGAATGCATGCAGCATACCAAAGTCCTTCTGTATTGTACTCCGGATTTGGAAGCTTTTTATGACAAGTTGGGGTATCGTAAAGTTGACACTTCGGGTGACAACATCGTCATGTGTAAAGATATGACTCAGTGAGGCACAGTCGGTTGACGTCTGGTAATCAAACCTCCCTTATCGGATTTACAATCGACTTTGGTGGCCTTGTACTTGTAACATTCTCCGAACCTGCCTTGATATACCGTGGTGTCACAATTGAACGGAGATGGGAACCTGTGGGCTACAGACATGGGTGGGGATATCAAGTAACACATCAATATTCCCACGGCAAAAGCGGCAAGGAATGCTGGGATATGTAATCTGAAGGCCATCTTTGTGTTTTATCTAATGTTATACGTCTCCTTCCTTGTCATTTGAGGGTTCTTCGTTGTTTCTCTGTGGTGGTGTTGCGATTGCACTGGGTGTCGTAGGCAACGTCGGATTCTTCTGAGACCCGACGGTTCCATACAACCAATGTGCGAATCCTTTTTGGTCGGAACACACGTCTGTACACGGTATAGTATAGAATTGACGGTCGCTGCTCTGTTTGCGCCACAAATCGTCCACGTTCCTCATGAGCGTCTTGTCAAAAGATTCTTGTACTTTTTTACGGGTCGAGAGTTGAGTGACATCGCATGCGGTCTTTTGAGACTCGTTGTTTGTATTGACTCCGTATATGGGGTTCATGAAAGGATTGTCTTTGGTGGGTACCCTACATCCTTGTTGTTGTTGCATAATCGTCGCTGTTGGGTATGAACCACCTCCAGATGCCAATTGAGACTTTTGCGTCTTGTCGACGTGATACATGGCTATCGTGACGAACATCGCGGCAAAGAGAACCAAGAAGATGTTGGGGTCACGTTTCATCACAAACGTGATGACGGTGAAAAAAAAAGCGAACCGTACCACGCAATTTAGCTGTTCGTCCAATGGCATTTGCCGAGTAGGTATTATTGCCGTCCAGTTGTCCGACAAAGCGCTTGGGTACTTGTACCAGATGGTCATTTTTCTGTAGTAACCTTTTGAAATCAGTGTCTGGCGCGCTTGGTATTGACACGTCCGCTAGGTTTCCTTGTGGATGGCGTTGGTGTTGTTGGTATTCCCGGAAAGCCTTGCATGCCAAAAGCCTGGACGAGGTTCATGCATTCACCTAGAAGATTCGTCTGGTCGAGTTGGCCCGAACTGAGTTGGTCGTTGATTGCACCGGATACCTTTCCGTAAATTTCTTTCATCAGGTTCGTATCGGACAACATCTCGGTAGCATCTTTGAATCCCTGTACACGGCTCACGTCTATGTCTGCCGTGATATCCTTGACCAGTTTACCCAAACTGCAGTTTTTCAAGATATCGTCCAATCCATCCGCATCGTTGTCGGTCGTCTTTGTCGTTGGTTCCTCTGTAGTCACGACGGCTGGCTCTTCCATGCAAATGGATGCGAGTTCACCTATCAGAGAAGATATCACGACGTCGCCTATGGGACCGGATGGAGGGAGACCTTGCTCGCCCCTGAACATCTCCGTCAAAACGTTTCCAAAAAGAGCAGGGTCCTCTTCCAACTTGTTGTCTTTTGACATGGCATGTATGTGTGCCATGATGGACATGCTGATGGC
>JACCDR012677497.1_pt1 | contig 11303 bp, 18 predicted proteins | sample 7446431 | NCBI WGS metagenome assembly JACCDR01 (sample SAMN15323443, study PRJNA562643) | freshwater metagenome | isolation source: river surface water | place: USA:Blue River Watershed | collected 2017-08-17
AATAAAATCAATTTTTTGTTGTAGAGTTCCATTCTCTTTAGCCTCTACTGCATTTGCTTCTTTTAAAGCCTGTGTATTATCCCTTCTTTCATTGGCTATCTTTCCTAGATTTTCCAATAAAGTAGCCGGACTTACTACCCTCCCATCACCGCTACCTAAAGCCTTTATTAAATCTGCTGCCGCATCAGAAAGGCCGGTAAAGAAATTAATTGTTTCTGGCGATGAAACAGCCTGAGAAATTGTTAATTTTAGTTTATCAAATGATGTTTTAAGTTTGTCTACGGCAGTAGCTGAGGTTTCAGCATATCCGCCAATAGTCTTCATCTGCTCAACCACCTGCTGCCTGAATGCCTCCTGAAGACTTACGCCTGTTTCCTTAACAGTTTGCTTAATTGCAGATATATTAACCTGAAGGTTATCAAGAATCTTAATCGACCCACGACCCAAACCCAACACAATCGAGTTAACCATGTAGTCAATTGATTCTCCGGTTTGCTGTGCGCGTATGGCCGCAAATTCAAGGTAGGTAGCTAAGTCTTTGACATTAATACCAAAGTTCTTAGCCCTTAATGCCTGTTGCATTAACTGAAGCTCACCAACAGTTCCATGGGTGGCCTCAGTTAGTGTATTGATAAGTTTGGTTGACTGCGGAAGTCTATCAAACGCTCTCTTAACTCCCTCAAAAGTACCCGCTATTTTATTAGCCTCAAGTACGAAATTTCCTATTTCCCGAACCCCAAACGCAACTCCTATTGTTGCGCCTATTGACTGTACAGATTGCTGGAATCCCTTCAGGCTATTCTCGGCTGACTTAATACCTTTATTAAACTCCGCAGTATTAGCCGAAATTTGTACGGCCATTTTCGCTAAAATACTATTCGCCATTTTTCTGCGGTATTAAGAATTTACCAAACTTAGCTTCCACTTCTTCCGGGGACATTATTTTTCTCTCCTGCTCTTCCTCTTTTTCATCGAAGGACAATTTTATAAAGTCGCTTCCTTTGAATGGTTGTGGCCTTTTTTTTGTATCACGATTAAAATTAGCCATCAAAGCCATGTGTTCCCGAATCAATGATGCCTGACCTTCCCATACAGTAAAGTCTCTTTTTCTTCTGGCCTTAACCCTAAGTATCTCAAGACTCCACTCGTACCAACTGAGTCTAAAAAATTGCTCAATACTTAGTCCGCATTCGGAGTAAGCAAAGGCAACCATATCCTCAAACTCTAAGAATGCCCCTTCGTTTCCTCCGGGGCTGTCTGGTTTGGGATTTCTTTCTCATTGAATTTAGCGAACGCAACCTCATTTAATTCATCACGCTGACTTTCCATCAAGTTATCAATCCAGTCTGCTACCGTGTAGTATGTAGGTATCTTTACGTTTGGATCTTCTTCCTTCCGAACTGATGCGCTGTAATGCGCTGCGCTGTAATAGAAATTGATCATGGACTTTATATTGTCCGTTGGATTAGATAGCCTTTGGACAGCCTCAGAAAGTGAGCATTTCTCAAGTTCAAGAAAAAAAGCCATCTGGCCAGCCCCAAATTGGAACTGGCGTTTCTCACCGGCAATATCTAATTCAATTTTGCCTTTAAATTTACCTATCATTTATGTTTGGATTAAGTTTCTGATTTAGTCCATGCACCGGTTACTGTGAATGTGCCTGAGAATGTACTGCCTGCGTTAAGCGGAGCAGAAAATTCAAGCTGATTCAGGTAAGCCTCTGCAAAGAATGTCAGTGTCGTATTGTCTCCCATTTTGATGTTAACTTTCGTTCCCGCCAAATGGATGTCAACCAGATCACCGAAGTTGTAGGCTCCTGAAGGATTCCAAAGCCCTTCAAAGCTAACAGTTGCCGAGCTACCGCCAGGTAACACTTGTTTTGCCCCTGCATTATCTTTGCAGGTAACGTCAATCTCTTCCCGTGTTGCGGAAAAAGTGGAGCCAGTAAGACAGCCAATTAATTGACCTCCCACATACACCCCAATGTCATTTCCATTAATTACTGCCATTTCTATTTATTGTTTAATTGTTTTAAATCCACTTTTGTTTTTTCTCTTGGAGGGTAATCACCGGTATAAACTTCACCTACTTTCAGGTGTAGTAGTTCGCTAGCCAGTGTGTCGTCAGTTTGTAGAATTGTTCCAACAGGATATTCTTTTCCAAACATATTAGCCCACTTCTTTGTTAAAACTATTCTTTGCTGTGCCATATTAATATCCCTCAAATATTGAAATCCTTGTATATAAACTGTTGTTGATGTCATACGGCCCATCAACCTCATTTATGAAATTCACAAATGAGAAAACATAACCGTTGATTGTTCCGGCTTGCTGTTCCGTAAGTGCTGTGCGCGCGGCCGCTGATATGTCAACCACCTCATCGTATCCCTTTGCGTAGGACACCACCTGTATAGTTAGCTTGTCAGCACATCCTTTAGTCATTACCTCTGTTCCTTGGACGCTTGTAACGATATAAGGGGCTAACTCAGGATTTGGAGCAATAACCGGATATACCTTAGTCTTTGTGTCGGCTAAGTTCCTACCAACTAAAGCACTTAATGGTGCATCATTGTTCAATATATAGTTAACCGCCTTTATCATTTTTTAACCGTCCTTACCATGTACTGAGCGACCTTCACCCCAACCTGGAAAGCAATGTTCTTTTCAACTTCTCTTTTTGTCATCCCGAAGGCATCTGCCATGAATGGAATTGGCCGAGACCGATCTCCATTTTCTCCGCGATTCCTTTTTCCGTATTCAACCAAATGTCCGTGATACCCTTTAAATCCACCTTTTCTACGAGGGCCGACTTGCACAACTCCTATGCCTCCTGATGTTGCTGCACTTATCCTTTCAACCCCAATAGATCGCTTCAGATTACCTGTAGAACCGAGTGGAGCTTCCGACTTAGCGGCATCTACCAAAGGCTTTGCTGCTGCTACATGAGCGTTCTGAAGCAGATTGTTTTGTAGAACCTTTGGAAGACCTTTAAGGCATCTATCCAGTTCAACGTTACCGCTAATAGAAATTTTAACACTCATGTAAAAAACTCGTTATCTATTAAGTTTGTCGTAATCTCTAAATATCTTTTTCGGCTTTCGCCTGTTTCAGAAATGTTTAGAATTTGATATACCTGTGTATCACAAACCAAACGTATCCTGTCAATTCCCTTTTCTTTACGGATTGTAAACAAATCATCCCTGTAACGTATAATCCAAGTTGTGTTCCTCACATAAGAAACACGGTCATTCGCTACCAGTGAAGATCCTCCGTCCTCCATTTTTCTCGCTGTAACGTTTGGATAAGAATCTATTTCCTCCCATTCCGTTATTATATCGTCATTACTCACACCGTCAGTGATCACGGCCTGAATAAATGTTATCTCTCTGTCAAGTGTTCCTATCTTATCCTTCGCTTTTAGCATACATACTTTCTAAAAGTTCGCGCTCCGGTTCAGACAGTTTGTCTAAAAAATTCTCTTTATCGTAATCAACTCCATGGAAATAGTTAAACTTCCAAATGTTTTCAGCCGACTTAACATCTATCACTCCAGGAAACTCCATCGGTGAAGTTCTGTAGTACGGTATTCCTTTTTTATTAAGGGCAATCACTGAGTTGTTATCCATTCCTTTGTTAAGGAAGTCATGCCATAAACTCCAACCAACAAGCTCCAAAGCCTTTCTCGAAATCATTCTTCCGGCTCCGTAAGTTGAACGGCTTATTAACCTCCTGCATTCTCCTGTCTCAGAGTTGATATACGCTGCATCAGATATACCAAAAAAATCCTTCCCTGTCTTAATCATTTCTGAGTAGCTATCAAGCAACTCGTTAAGGATAAGATCATCTGATCCAATTTCCATCAGGTAATCAAAATCCATTTTCTTAGCCTCCTTAAGTCCGAAGTTTTTCTTTTCCCCTAAAGGATTATTCTTATACATAACCCACTTGACATTGTACTTTTCGCACAGTGGTATAATTGATTCCTCACTAATCACCGCCAAAGTTGAAATATCAAAATCAGGATGCGTTTTTAATCTATCAATGCCACGAAAGCATAACTCCGTAATTAACGGACGCTTCCAAACAGCGAGGTAAATCAATATTTTAGTACGCGGCTGCATTCCAGGTAACTCGTATTGGGTTCAGTAAATCCTCTGTGGCTTCGTCAATCATCCATTTATTATTTGAGTCGCCACGATCCTCAAACATTCTCGCCACTAATCGCATGATTGCTATTTTAGCGGTTGGAGGTACTGGCTCACCGCTTACGTCATCGTAACCGGCCACGTAAATAATTGTGATCGGGTTCAAAACGTCCTTTACTCCGGAAGGCCATGAATCAAAGCTCCCGTTTTCAATAGGGTAAATTCGCGCGAGTCGGTTATGCGTGTCAATAAGAAAATCAGTTCCTTCAACAAGTGTTGAAGTCGTACCATCCTCATTTTCATAGGAAAAAGATTCGACATACTGTATAGGCCCGTACGGGACTTCAATAAATCGCTTCCATCCGTTTTCGTATCTGGAACACGGGAAACGATCGAGTTTAATCGACCGCTCCTGTGTAACCAAACTTAACCCCGCATACCCCTCACACAATTTTCTTGCTGCGGTAATCAATCCTTGTATATAGCCGTCTTTGAGTGTACCGTAGTACTCCAAATGCCCTTTTACTTCTTCCAAAGTAACAGGCTCAATTTCAGGTATCTCATTGACTACGCTGTAAACAATCATTAGATTCTGCGCTTAATTCCCTGATTTTTAGCGATTGCCAGTAGGGATTTTTGATCCTTGTCCGACAATTTTAAAGCTCCCCAGTTCTGAATAGCTTCACGTTCTGTAAGAGTGATCTTTTCACCCTTTTTTGTTTTGATGTCTTTTTTGTTTCCTCCTTCTGTTTCTTCCTGCTTCAGAAGGATTGATCTTGTTGCAATTGCGGTAATCATAAATTTGGTTTTTTTTATTTTTTAATTATTTATCCCATATAACCGTTAGGTTATGAGCTGCAGATGTAACTATCCGTATGCCCAAACTCACCTCTATACCTTTAAAATCAAGTAAGTAGTGATTCTGAAGCAACGTACCCGGCTCTGTAATTGTCGCTATAGGTGTTCCTGTCGTTGTGGTGTTATCATAAACTGTAATAACACCAGATAAAACAGCCGTATTGACAAGAATCGCCATCAGGCGACCACGCCCGGTAAGTACCTGCGTGGTCGTTGCTGATGAGATATTTGTATATCTACTTCCCTGAGCCATTAGGTCAATGCAGGTAAGTCAGAAGCATCCCAATCTTTACAGATTGCAAATTCAAGTGGCTGCTCAATGTCAACATCCATAAATGCGTTAACAACGAAGCGATCTTTTCCGCCCAATTTCTGAGTATACGGATCGTAAGTAAGATCCATTCCACCCCAGAATCCAGCGATAAGGCCAGCCCAGTTGCTTGAGTAAGCAATACCGCACAAGTCAGTCTGTCCACCTTCTGAGAAGTTGGAAGGAATGATTTCAGAAGTTCTGAAAGGCTGTCCGATAAACTTACCGTTGTAATCAGGTTTCAGGATGAAGTTACCTTCAACACCTGAAGCCTGCATTGGAGTCTGGAAAAGAGCGTACTCGCCATAAGCGTTAGTTACCCATCCAGCTTTACCTACACGGCTGTTAGCTACTTTGGTATCGCGTCTCATAGAGAGCAATGCCTTATAGTTCATGTCGTTTGCTGAACCTGAACCGAGTGACAGAATGTTAACTCCTGAGAAGTTGAACAAACCGGTAGTCTGGTTACCTGAACCAGTACCGTTAAAGATTTGCTGATCAACAGTGATCGCATAACGAAGCGTTAACTTGTTACGCAACCAAGTATCAATAACAAATACAGACTGGTTTTTCATCTGCAATGTAACATCCACAAAACCGCCAAAGCGTTTAGGCGAAATGCTGATGTTATCAAACGTAGGAGTTGTTTCATCCACATCTGAAGTTTCGGTCTCAAATCCGAATGCCAAATCCCCAGTTTCACGAGGCCACTGAACGTTACCGCGCAGACCGGTCAGGAATGTTACTCCCATTTCGTCAGCGATCGGCATTGGGTTAAGGTAAGGGATAACTTTACCGCCATATTCAGTGAATACAACGTCCGCTCCTTCTGTACCTACAGTCAACACTTTGCGTCTTCCGATTTGGATGAACTTTTGAGGGATGTGAATGTTACCCTCAAGCTGTACGCCAGCTTCTTCGGCTTCCTTGCGTGCGATCTCAAAAACTTCAGCCTCTACGCCATCAACGTTTTTCTTTTGGTAGGTCTTCTGGAAAGCCCGTCCAACGCTAAACTTCTTAGCCATTTTCACCAGTTCCTTATGCTCGCTGTCTTCTCCGTCTTCTGACGAATTAGGGTCAGCTTTGGTAGTGATGATTGTTTTGCGGGAAGCGATATTTTTCAAACGCTTTTCCTCTTTCTCCAATTCATCGACTTCTGACGTGATTGCGTCAATCTCATCACCCAATGTTTTCACCTGGGCTGTTTCATCGGCAGAAAGTGTTTCTTTCTTAGCCTTTTCTACGAGGGCTGCGTAAGCATCTTCTTTCGCTACTAAAGCCTCTCTTTTTGCTTTTAATTTGTCCATTTTTCTTTACGATTTCTTATTGTTTGTAATTTTTGAATGTAGAATTGTGCATTTGGATCTGGCGTGAGTGCTTTAGGCGGCTCTAAAGAGGTGGCATTTGCCGGCTTCTTCAATTCTTTGATCATAAGAATAATTGCTTCAATCTGTCCTGCTTTGGCGTTGCTCACATCGTACTTTCTCAAGTATTCCTCGAGCTTATCCATATCTTCAAGCGCACTTTCAAATGATTTCAACTCTACAAGTGGCGTTTCCGGATTTGCTCCGAGTGCCACCGTTGAGTATTCATACATTTTCAGTTCTGCTATATCTTCTCCTTTAATTTCTTTGTTTACGTTCTTGCGTAGTGTTTCGTACATGAACGAATGCTCAAGGGTACGGCCGTTATCCTTAAAAAACTTGTAGTCACTGTAAAGATCACGCGCGATTTGCTTTTCAAGATTCAGTTTTGATTCAACCATTGCATGCGTATCGGTTTCCCACATCTTAAGGGGCAAACCCACAACATACATTTGTCTTAGGGTGTGATCCATCACGTGCTTAATCCGGTGGCCGGCCTCCTCAAAAGTTTTCTTGAAAGCTCCTTTACGTACGATGTCATCGTATGAGTCACGATTATCGAATTTTGAAATAGCAATAGTTACAATCCCCTGCTCAGCAACATCTACGATCTCTGATTTTAACTTTTTCTCTTTCATTTCTTCTTACTGGTTTTAGCTACCTTCTCCTGATAGCTTAATTTCTTATCCTTGTCTTTATCCTTTTTCTTAGTTTGCATGAGCAAATCCGTTTAAATGTTCTTTACCGTTCTTTCCGGGTGCGGGCGTTGAGCTTGCAGTAGGAGCAACTTTTTCTGTATAAAACTTCCGTAACAAATCAACCGGACAATTTGCAGACTGTATTGTTTTTATGTCACCACCCTCGTAATCGTTCATGTCTTCAAGGTTTCGGATCTCGTTAGCGTCCATTGCTCCAATATCCCGCATGGCTTTGTAAAACTCTGCGCGACTCTTAGTGTCCCCACGTAGCAATCCGTTAAGGTTGAACTTTACGGATGTTGTTTTCTTCTCTCGCTCTGAAAACAGTTTCATATTACACTCTTGCTCGATCACCCGAATAAGGGGCATGATTGTGTACTTGGCGAAAATCAGGTCGGATTGCTCCGCGTTTGTAAAAGTCGCACGCTCGAAGTCCTGCGCAAACACAGGAGGAATCCGGTAAATACCGTATATTTTTTTATCTGTAAGATTCTCAGTTTCAACGTATTGCGCATCTGTAGGACTTAGCATCAGTTGGTCGTACTTATACCGTCCTGATAGGTGAGGTGTCTTACCAGCTTCAATGTCCTCTGTCCATGACTTCTGATTTTGAGCCTTCATTTCAGGAGTAAGATTCCCTTCGTAATAAAGAACTCCTGGCGGTTTCTTTCCGAGTGCGTATGTTGAATATCTCTCGGATTTAAACGCCTTGCCCATTGTCATAGCGTTCTGCCGGATAGGGCTAATTCCTTCGATACCATCGTAAGAGAACCATCGCAAGTGAATAATATCCCGACTATGATAAACCTCTCCACGAACTTTATAAAACAGTTCACCCTCTACTACTGCATAGCCATCCATTTCCCAAGGACAGATAAGATTTAGTGATTTAACCTCTCCACGAAGGTTCCGGTTGATTCCAATATACCCATTTCCCCAGCCCATTGCGTGGATCATGGTGGTCAGGAACATATTGGCCGAACTCATGTAGCTATTCGGCTGGTGAGCTAGCGGATAATAAACCGGATGGTCTGTAAGGCTTGTTTTGTCGCCATTTTCCTCATCCCGAAAGACTCCGATTGGCAGTGAAGCTGTTGTTTGTGAAATTACGTTAATGCAAGTGTAGACCGTTGCCAGTCCCATTGCACGCTTTTCGGTAATGGGTTCCTGTGAGAAATCATCTTGATAACCGAAAATTCTTACCGCTGCTTCAGTTCCTTTTAAATCGTAAGTAGGGCCGGAAGACTTCTGAGAGAAATCCCAAACATTGCTGTTAATCCAGTTCTGAAACTTGGCTCCCAAATAAAGAATGTTTCCCAAAAGTAGAAATATTTACTCTTGAGGTGGTCTTTTATACACGAACAACGTTAACTTTGAAAAAACCTACCCAGATCTATGCGTAAAAGTCTATACGAGTATGTGGCAGAAAGATTTGAAGCCAATCTTCCATCTGGAAAAGAAAAGAATGAACTACTGCGAGACACATTTGAGCGAACGTTAGAACAAATCGGCTTCGATGCTTATCGGAACTACGCGAGTTTTATGGCCGTCCGAAGGCGTAGAAACAGGGAATCCGGCAAAAAATAAACTACCAACTCTCTATTCGCCCGTCATCTGGCTCTTGTGCGGCAACCGTTTTCCATTGAGCTATCGCATTGACTGATGCAGTGATGCCGCAAGTCTTACCCTCCGACTTCTGCACCCTTATGTCCCCGTCTTTAGACCTGTTAATCTGTGTATGTCCGTTCATCCATGCTAAAACAGGGTTTGAAAAATGTTCCACGTGGCGCGCGGTAAGCATCTCCTCCCAAATCTTAGTCGGAGTGGTCTGCCCTGAGTAGCCGGTGTTTATCGGGTTAAAAATTATCCCCTGTTTCACCAAAGCCTGTATAATATCATGGTTTTCCTGGCTCTTATTGTGGGCTATCGAGTGAATATTGTACAGCCCGAAAAGATCCATAATCTTGTTAAAGATAAAATCATTATCAACCACATTACCGGGACAAACTTCAATCAAGCCCTGTTCAACCCATGGTCGGAGCGTTATATTGAGCGCATTGTCCTTCATTACATCCTCTGGCATCCAAAACAGACACTTAACTGCTGTTTTTTCTCCGTTAAACTCTGGAAAAATCAGCGATAAGCCATTCAAAGCCCTTCCGGAAGTGAGTTCTATTCCCCCGTAACAGGTACGTCCAATCAGTTTGTCCTCTGAAATTTCGTGTGTATTGCTTGCCCACACATCAGGAGGAATCCAAACGTCAGGCGTGTCACACCATTGGTTAAAATTCAGGGTCAGGGTGTCCACCTCTGTAGTGCCTCCTAAATTCTTGGCGTTGTTTAATTGCTCCAACAGGTATTCCGGATTTACCGAAACTCCTAAATTTGGGTTACACTGAATCCATTTATCCGGATTGGCAAGTAAATAATCTATCGTAATGGCTTTCTTTTCCCCTTCTGGGGGATCAAGCTCGTAGATAATCGGTAAGTAATTATCCATCTTGACAATGCCATTCAAAACATCAATACCCTGCTCCCGCAGTTCAAGATAGCACGGCCCCAGTTTATTAAACCCTGCTGTTGTGAAGTACGCCATCAACCGCTCTTTACGAGCCGCCATCGCTGAAGAAATCGTACCACTTGCGCCATGATCAGGACTCATGCCAAACTCATCCACAAGCCCCAAGGATGGGTTAATTCCGTGCTTACCTCCTGCTGTCTTGCTGGACTTGTCCGAACTCTCTTTCGACAAGGCTTTTATAAACCCGTCTTTCTCGGTGTGGACTATCTCGGTGATATTGTCCTTGTAATTAAAAAGCCTAACCGTTCCATCCTGAACGAACTCGTAAAGCTCCTCTGATTGCTCCACAATACGGCCGGCCATATTAACGCAAATCTTAGCCTGTTCTTCGTTATTTGCGGCTGTGAAAACCTTGGGCGTATTAATCCTTTCATCCGCATAAATGTGGAAAAGTCCAATGCCCGAACACTCGGTACTTTTCCCGTTTTTCTTGGCAATCTGTAGGTAAAATTTGGTGAACCTCCTTGTTCCTGTGTCCTTACGAATCCACCCGAAAAGCTGTTCTAAATGGAACTTCTGCCATAGTTCCAACTTAAACGGCTGGCCCCGCCAATCCCCTTCCCACTGGTAGCAGTAACGCTCGATGAAGTTAACGCACTTTACCGCCTCCTCTTCGTCAAAATAAATATCATCACGCTCTAAATCCGACAAGAAACGCTGACAGGCCAATTTGATGTACTGGCCGGTCTTAATCTCATTCTCTGGATCTAAAACCCAATTGGCGTATTCGTGCGCTGCGGTCATTAATCAAACAGCATCTTAATACCAATCCAAATAAGAAGTACTAATATTGTTGCTATAACCACTGCGGCAGAAACTATTAGTAATGCTTTATAGAAACCCGAACGTATTGCAACAATAGAAATGATGATGGAAAATGCCATGACTAACATTAGTACTCCTGCCAGTTTTTTCATCCTACCTTCATTTTAGCCTCTGCACCAAGATTAAATCCACCCTTTTCCTTCTTAGGTTTTCCGCCTTTCTTATCGAATATTTTCGCCCGATCGGCAGGTGTAAGCCCGAACTTTTGGCTATGCGCTAAGATGAAATCCTGTGCCTTTGTCATGATCGTGTACTCTGCCTTTATTTGAGAATACCCAGACTGCGTAAACTGCGTATAACCCTCCTCCTCACACTTCGCCCGCATCGTATTATAAAGCTTTTCCCATTCTGAGAGTTTCATCAATGCAAGCTCGTCAATCTCGAATTCATCACTCAATTTCCCAATTTTGGAAAGATGTTTTTTGTACTTGTTGAAGTAGTCCTGAACTGTCATTTGTTTTGATTCTGCCATAAATATGCGTTTTTAGCCTAATAGCCCCGTTTTTAAAATCTTTTCGCGAGG
>JACCDR012148530.1_pt1 | contig 11302 bp, 15 predicted proteins | sample 7446431 | NCBI WGS metagenome assembly JACCDR01 (sample SAMN15323443, study PRJNA562643) | freshwater metagenome | isolation source: river surface water | place: USA:Blue River Watershed | collected 2017-08-17
CAGGCGTTGCCACCTTGGGCGGAACGTTTTGTAGCTTCGTCTTGAGGTCGCCTGCCTGCTTCTGCATGCCATGGAGTTTCGCCAAGTCACGCAAAACCAAAACCATACGGTGGTCTTCAACCGAGGCGATCTCCTCGGGCCTGAATCCGTACTTCGACCCCACCTCGATGACCTTGGCGCGGAATGCGGAGAAATTCTCCGGCTTCTGCAGTTCGGGCATCGCCTTCAGCAATTCCTCAGATTGAGTTTGCTGGTACTGCTTGCGAGCAGCATCAAGCTCTTCCTTATGCTTGGCTTCGAGCTGGTGCCCTTGGCCGAGAATTTGGTTGAACTCGTTGACCCGCTTCTCATAAGCCGCCTTTTGGACGAGATAAGTATGCGGATCACTTTGCGCAACAGACAAGTCAGGCTCAGCACCGATCAATGCGTATGCCATCTGGGCAAGTGCTTGTTGCGACTTTTGCAGAGCTGCGTGGGTCTCTAGCGTTTGAGCCTTGGTTGACTCAACCAGCTGTCGTTCCTGCGCAATAGCCTGCGTCTTCCGGGTGTAGTCCGCCTTGAGATCGTTACCAAGCTTCTGAACAGCCTCAACAAGAGCGGGAGGCGTCCCCTTAGGGATTTCCAGCGTCTTGCCATCGAACTCAATCGACGTTTGAGCCTCTTCTTCGTCTTGCGACTCATCCTCGGTCGCTACTTCTTCAACTTCCGTTTCCTCTGCGCCCTGATCGGCAGAGGAAACGGCTTCCTCTTCACCTTCCGCCTGAACTTCTTCAGGATTTGTCTCTTCGGACGCCGCCTCGCGGGCAGCATCTCGCCTATCCAGTTCGGCCATCGCATCACCGATGGTGGCGAACACGCCGGAATTCCCTTCTTGGGTGCCTTCCATGCTCATTACTCCACGTTGTGTTTAGAACCATCAGAGGTGACGATGAAGTCAGCCTCTTGACAGCCGGTAATAACCGCAGTTACGCCGCCCTCCATCTCGTGAGAACCTTTTTTGTTGTCACGAGTATGAATCTGCGTCACGAAATGCCCATTACACACAAGATCATTAGCCTTAGCCATCAGAGCAGCCCACCGGCTCGGCGCGGGTTTCCGGCTTTCGTCTGCGACAACGAAATTAACTTCCCCGAGCTGATCCACTGCTTCAGAATCGACTCGAACCTCTGCTTCGACCGAAGTAGCAGATACAGACTTTCGCGGTCTTCCGACTGGCTTTCGCTCGATTTCTTCCATTTATCCAAAATCTCCTGTTCGATGGCTGCCAGGGCCTCCTGAAGGAGGGGATTCTCCAACAGGTCCCTGGCTTGTGAGGCTCGATTTAGTTCGGCCCTGTCATCCATATGCAGTGTACTCCTGTTTCCAGGTATGCATATTAAGCCATATTCGCACCAATAACACGCCAGATCGAGTCAACCGCATACCGAGCGTTATAGGCGTGACCGGCAGTATTCCAGTGCAAGCCATCGACCGTCTGGTTTGCTGCATTCTGAGTCAGGAAGCGCTGAGCAAGCGTGCCTTCGCCAGCTTGCTTGGTAAAGTCAAGAATCGCACAGTTCGTGCTGATATCGCTGACCTCTTGGTAGGCGTCGATAATGTCTTGCTGGGTATACGGAATACTGTCGCCGGCAATGGTCGACGGATCGCGCAGAGGACCAGTCAAGAACAGGACCGGGATGTTCCGGTTAGCCATATCGCGGGCGAAGTTACGAATATGACGCTTGTGGTCTGCCAGTGTCCAGCCGTACGGCATGGTGCTGTTTGCGAAGGTCTTGATGTCGTTGCAGTCAAACCAGCAGAAGGCGCCAGACAGATTCATGCGCGAGCTGATGCTGGATGTCTGCTCAAGACGGCGAGTAGCGTTACCCGAGCCAATCCAGGTGCCGGCTGGCTGAGTATCAGTGTCGTCCAGGCTGCAGGAAATCAGTGTGCCAAGCGCCTTGCCGCTGTTGGTGAGGCGGTGGAGCGTGATGCCGGGAGTTGTGTCCGACTTGTGATCCAGGTCGATACCCCAGACCGCATAGAAGGAGCTAGCAGCAACAGGCGTCTTGAAGGTCAGCGTGTTGGTGCCAGGCGTCAGGCCGGTAACGGTGAACTCATACCAGACGGTGGTGTTATATCCAGTGCTGGTAGCGCTCGCCACGCCGGTAACGTCCACATCAGCGCCGCCATTGATGCTCACACGAGCAACCACGCCAGCCCCGCTGGCGTCCCCGTACAGTTTCACCGTCGAGCCAGTCGTCTCGGTGAACGAGAACGTGTAGGCCGGGGTGCTCTGCTGCATCTGGAAGACGTAGCCGTTAGGACCCATCCGATTGAAGGCCGTCGAGATGTTCAGGCCGCCGGCAACCGTGATCCACGGGCCCAGGGCGTCGCCGTTGGTAATGACATCAACTCCATAGCCAGGAGTGCCACCAACAGCCGCATTTAGCTGCCGGCAGACATTCGCAGCAAAGGACTTCTGGCGGAAGATCCGCAAGTCAGCAGCCGTCGGACCAGTGACAGTATCGGGAGAGCCGACACCCCAGGCGATGGACATGCCATACAGGCCCAGATGGATACGGTCAGTACCACCCTTTGCGATGGCCTCAAGCATCGGGCGGATCTTGTGCGAGTTCCGAATGCCGGTCCGCACGGAGGAGAAGTTCTGAGGGTCAGCAGCAACGACAGAAACATCGGTGATGCTGTTGACCGCACGAATATCAGCCTGGACATCCTCGGTATACGGCCCGTACACCATCTGGACGATAGGCGTAGTACCGTTAACATACACCGCGCCAGTACTGACGCCCCGGACATAAACGATGATGGTTTTGCCCTCGAACGGGTTAACCACAACGCGCTTGCCCGCAGGGACAGCGACCGTTCCACTCAAGCCTTTGGAGATAAGCATTTAATTTCCTGTAAGTTAGAGCAGAGCGAGTAACGATTCCTCATCGTCAACTTCTGCCGCGTGCCGAATAATAACGTCAACTGTTGCATTCCAAGCGGCTATTCGCTTAAGAAGCAGGCGAGTTACCTCGCCATCGTCAGAATCTTCCCTCTTCGACTTGGCCACCGGCTTCGGGGCCGAGACTATCCGCGCTTTAGGCTTTTTTAGCCTCTTCGGCGAATTAGTGTCCTCTGATATTTTGACTAAATTCTCTTTGAGTTTCTGCGCCTCTTCCTGGTCAATCCGGTCCATGAGAGCCATGGCCTCGGCCTGGGAGCGCACTTCGTAGGTCTTCTTGCCTACCTCAACAAGCCAGCGGCGCTTCCGCTTCTTCTCATCCCAGCCTCCTGCAGGGGCGGGGGTATTAGAGACGGGATCACCTCCAGCGCCATCGATTAGGTTTTGGGTTAGGAGGTGGATCCACATGGTTTACAGCAGGGTTTCTTGTTGCTCAGCGTTAATTGTCGCAGAAGCAGTGCCAGATACCGCGCCTACCCTCAATCGGACATATTTACCGGCAGGTATCTTCCGGCAAATCGTCCAGTTATTGCCCTGAGTTTGGTTCAGGACAACAGCCAAGGTAATGGTGTTGTTGTACACCTGTCGGGCCTTGACAGCCCAGTCCGCCGGGGTCGTGCTGTTGGTGTCAGCCGTTTCCAGGAAGACGGTCGCTGTGGCGGGTCCGCCAATGGTGCTTGTGGTTGAGATGGATCCTTCGTAACAGACATCCGCATTCCTCGTTGAGCTGACCTGGAAACCAGTTGCATTGGTTGCAGTCACCAATGTACGGCCTGGAGCATCGTTAATGCTTAGAGATGCTGGCGAATATGTGGGCACATTGAATACACCAGTCGTCGAGTTATACGTAGCAGCACCGGATCCAGTCGTCGTCAGACTGAAGGACGCTCGAGCACTCGACTGCGCATTGGTGATATCGCTCCAGATATGGTTGTGAGGTGTCGGGAAGAACGAACTCGGAACCCCCTGCAGCGTTCCCCACGAGCCGTCAAAGGTGTTTGTCCACCCAGGACGGCTATCCAGAGTGGTCCAGCTCGGGATATAGCTGCGCAGAACTCCCTCCGTCTCGGTCAGGGAGGAATCGATCTGCGCGAACATCAACCGCTCGCCGTTAGGCTTGGTCGAGTCGTAAAGCAGCAACGCCTTACCCAGCGTAGGACCGACGAGGGTCTGTGTTGCCAGGCTGTCTGTGTCGCTTTTGTAGGTGAACAGGTGATCGCCGGCAGTAGCCAGCGCATACACCGGGATAAGAATTCCGGCCAGGAGCAGCAGGATTCCACGGAGGGTTTTGGGGATAAATCGCTTCATTTCGGACTCACTTGTAGAGGATGACGCCTTGAACATCCCCCGCAGCGGTCGCAGTCGTATCGGTGTCTGCTGCACCGGTGACAATGGTGTAGGCGATCCCATTGCTTAATGGAATCCCGAAATTGCTTTCAAAAGAAACCGTCTGCATGGAAGGCAGCATGACGGTGAAAAGCACGCCAACCCCAGCGGTCGGGGTCGATGCGTTGTTGTGGAATCGGATGAACTTCGCGGACACGCTCGAATTGGATAGCGACCAGCCGTAGAGCTGACCGCCGGACGCCTTGACGTTGGTAGCGTTCGTGGTTGCGGTTGTCAGGACTTTGGCCATCGATTGACCGCCAGACGAGTTGCTGACAGGCGTAACGCTGGCAGCCCCGAATGCGCTCACGGTCTGGCGACGGCCACGAGTGGCAGCATCCTCGACAACCATGACCTGGGCGCGCTTGTCATCAATGCGGGCCGCAGCAGCGTCATTCTCGGTCAGGAGAGTGCCGGCAACCTCGTCAAAGACATAGCCGCTCAACGAGACACGAGATGTGCCGTCGATGAACGCTGCGTTATCAACGACATTTCCCCAGTTTGTGATGTTCGTCACCGTGCCGAGAGTCTGGCCGGCGGCGATGTTCACAGCACCGATTGTGTTTGCGCCAGCTGGCAGCGGAGCCGAATTGGCCACCACGTTGACTGGCAAACCGTTGGATGCGCTCACATCCCCAGAGTTTGTGCCGTCAGGGCCGAAGATCAGCTTAGATCGCGGGTACTTGATGCCGCCAATGTCGTCAGCACCAAAGGTATCGCCACCGATACCAGGATTCGATGAAAAATTGTCTGCCACGAGGGCGCTCCCTAAGAAACAGGCACATACGCGCCTTACTGGACTCCAGAAATACGTCCATCAGCACCACGGATGACAGTGCGGGGCTGGGACAGCTTCTCAACGACTTGGCTAATCATGGCGATCATTTGCGCCGTTTCTGAGGGCTCTTTGGCCTCTTCAGTTTGTGACTCTCCAGGTGCTACATCAGATTCAGGCTTGCTTTGAGCGCCGATCTGGGCAATTGCAATACGGGTGTTTGACTCAAGCTCTGCCTTCCAGACCTCAAGCTCACGGTTCTTGTCATCAGCGATCTGCTGCAGCTCCGCCTCATACTGCTTGCGAGCCAGCTCGATCTGCTGCTGAGCCTCTGCCTGGGCTTGCTGGGATTGCTGCTTGGACAGCTCCACCTGAGCCTGCAACTCTGCCTTTTCGGCGTCTGCCTGGGCCTTGAGCTGAGCCTTGAGCTGCTCAACCTGCATTTGCATCTGGCCCTTGATCTCTTCAGGGCTGGGGCCAGGAGGCTTCGGTTGCGCAGGCGGGAAATACTGCTCGGGATTTGGCAATCCCATGAACTCGGCCATATTCTTGGCTGCAGTCACGGCGCCAGAAGGATCAATCATGCCGCCCATGATCATTTCCTTCTGGACATTGAGCAGTTGGCCGAGCATCTGGCCCTGCTTCTCCTTCGAGCCCACGCCAAGGCCGACATTAACCTCGATGTCATACTGCTTATGCCAGTCGCGAGGGTCAATTTCGCCCCACTGGCCAGCAATTTCCACCATTTCCGGGACATTCTGGTACATGGAGACGCAACGCAGCATCTTCGTGAACAGCTGCTCAACCGATTGGGCCGCATGACGAGCAATCAGCTCAATACGCTGGTCAGCACGCTCAGCCATGCTGATAACTCCCATTGAGCCGACGTTGGAGTTTGTCAGATCATCAGGATTGAGGCCATTCGACTGCCGGGTAAAGCCAGTGCGGCTCTCACGCCACTGTTCAGCCCACTCAACCATGCTCCAAGCGCCTGGAGAAAGCGGCGCAGGCGGCAAAGGCACCACCGCGTCCATGCGGCTCACCCGAACAATCCCATTGGGGCGCGAATCTAGCAGATCGCTCATATTCACTTCATTGTCCAGGACCAGGTTGCGCTGGTTAACCGTGGCGTAAACGTTATCCGCAAGGGAGCGCAGCAGACTAGTTCGCAGGCGCTGAGGCTGAATAGCCCAATCAGCCGGGCAATCACCGAAGAAGGTGTGCGGCATCGGCGCCGGGCAGAAGTAGACAAACGGATGTTGGTCAACCTTCTTCTGGGTCATGACGGTGTCGCCGATCATCACCACCTGCAGCCACTCAGGAATGCCGTCCTTGTCCTGATCCAGCTTGATATAGCACTCGGCAACACGGTATTGCTGCAGCTCGCCATCGGAATCGTCGTGGAACAGCGGGGACTGAGAAGAAACGCGCTCAATCTCCTCCTGGCTCCACCCATGATCGCCGCTCACATTGGTGAGGTCGTATCCATCAGCCTCAAGATCAGCCTTGGAGCGATAAAACTCGTGAGCGATAAAGGGGAATTCCTCGCCATACCGTGCGCGAGGATGAATCCGCATCTCTTCCGGCGGGCATGGGGCGACACGGCAGCGGCCCTTCTTCTTCACGCTCTTGACGTCGATGGAATACACCTCAACCGGCTGAGGATTGCCATCGCCCAGATCCATCATCTGGGTTACTGAGCTAACAGCAGTGGGCGTGACATCAGGGTCTTGAAGGATCTCGGCGACTTGCGTTTCAAGCAGCCCCTTATATGACTCCTCAAAGTCCTCCTCAAACTCCTCCCAGCTAACCTTGAGGAAGCCGACCTTCTGGATCATGGCGTCCTTGAACCACTGAGCGAGGATGTGGAATCCCTTGTTCTTCTTCCAGAAGAGCCAGCGCAGATACTCCGAAACCATCTTCGCACCAGCAGCATGCTTGAAGTGCTTGGCGGAGCAGGTCATCGAATCCTTCGACGCTGCGAAGATCCGAAGCAGGCTCGGGAGCATCCACTCGACCGTATCACCCACATCCGTGGCCACCAGACTGGACCGGTCCTCAATATCCGGGGCAGCCAACTCACCCTCGGCCTCGCCTTTGTAGAACTGCAGGTTGCGCAGACGGATCTGCGAAATCTCCGTCCCAGAAGAGCCAAGAGCCTGCCGCAATTCCTTCTGGAGGATCGCGGAAAGCTCATCATCCGAGTATCGCTTGGTCATCTCAGGCCCAGTTTGGGGTAATTTATCTTGGCTCCGACGTTATCGTTCGATAACTGGTCGGCTACCGCGGCTAGATACCGCAGTGTATCAGCATCATGGCTTGCATCATCATGGACCGGCTCGCCCTTAGCTCCAGTGGTCGCGTTAATCCTGCGCTTATACCGCTTCATATTGTTCATCCACTCTGAGCATTTGTCCTTATCCACCCAAAGCCGAGGAACAATCAGGCCAGCAGCAGAAATGCCCTGCTCAACGTCCGATGCAGGAATAACCTGAGGCTTTCTGCCCATCTGACGCAGCATCTCTTCAGTGCTCTTGCCAGTTCCAGACTGCTTTGCGCGACCGTCGTGAGGGATGTAATCCCGGCCCCATCGATACTTCATCGCCTCAAGCTGCGAGACATACTCGTCCAGGCGAACGCCGCCGCCAGGGATGTGGTTGATGATGCGGATCTCAGATGCAGCACGCTGAACCACAATAACTCGCATATTGTCTGCAAGCCCCAAGTCCCACACTGAGTGAGCGAGCAACAGCGGGTCATATGGCACGTTGCCGTACCGGCCAGTGCGGATCAGCTCATCCAGTTCCTTGGCATAGATCGCGCCCTCAACAGCCGACTTGCAGTTGCCTTCCCAGACGTTGTCATAGCCGACTGGGTCTCGGCGCTTCATCTCCAGACGCTCTTCCTCTAAAACATCCGGGAACCAAGGGTTGTCATAGTAGTTCATCCGAATAACGATGGACTCTTTCGGCGGGTTTATGACAAACCGCTGATATGTCTCATCAGTATCGAGTTCCGGGTTGAATGTGACCCAGATCTCCGACCCATTCTTGCGGATCGTAGGAACCAGGATGTCCCAAGCACGCTTGGTGACGTTCTGGGCCTCCTCTACCCAACACAGATCCGCACCCTCGAATGACTTGATTGACGTCGCCGTTTGGTTGCTGAGCCCAGCAAATGAGAACTCCGTGCCATTTTTGCCACGTATCACGTTCTCCTGGACCTCATAGAAGCTGTCTAGGCCCATAGCACCGATCTGGTCCTTGAGCAATTTGTGAACTGAGTCAGCAATGCTCTTCTGCACCTGCCGAGTGCACAGGATGCGCATCGGCTTGGTGGCGGCCATGGAAACAAGGGCGCGCGCGACACCCCAGCTCTTGGCTCCTCCTCTTCCTCCATGGAGCACCTTGTAGCGCTTAGGCGTCCATAGAGGCTGGAGAATCTTAGGGAACGAGATTCTTGACAAAGCTTACTCAAAAGTAATCGTCAGGTTAGTCTGAACCGGGTTACTCGGATCCCCGGCAATCTCCGTCCGAGCCAGCTTAGGCGCAGCATACTCAGCCAGCTTAGCCAGCAGATCCAGCGCCTTGCCAGGATCAGGCTTGCAGTTATCAGTGCCATCACCCTCAGCAACAAGCGTAAGCCAGCGAGAGACGTTCTCTCTATTCCCATCGAGCAGCTGCTGAATGGTCTGGCGGAACTCTACTGTGGTTTTGTTCAGTGCGCCGGGCGGGCGGCCCTTTCTTGATAAAGCCATATATTCTCCTTAAATAAGCTCCCGTCTTTATATCACTTAATCGCCGTTCAGAGGAGATTCCGCGCCGCTTCTGCCCTACGGTATCCAGCGTCCCGCCAGTTCCAGTAAGCCTCGCTAGGCGTATCTCCATAGTAGCCTTGGCATGTCCAGGCCTTGTAAGCGGCATTGAACAGGATGACTGGCTTCTTGGTGGGCTGAAGCCTCCCATCCTCGAACAGCTTGTCCACCGTGGAATCGAGATCGGCGACTGCCTTCTCTAGGCTCTTAAGGGACTCCTCATAGTCGGCGATGATGGCATCCCTCTCCTTGCGAGCCTTCTTACTGACAAGCAGGCGAATCATCTCGAAAACGCTCATGCTTGAGTCCTTCACGATATCCAGCAAAAAAAGCCAGCACGCCTTCGGTTCCAACGGCCTCTACCACCTCTCCCAAACACTGATGGATAAGCGATGCAAGCTCTGCGTCTGCCGCCCTCTGCTCAGGCGTCAACAAAAACACCTCACTCATTGAGTATTCCCTTTCGGCTCTACGAACTTCGGGTTCATGAGATCCACCCACTTTGGTGTCAGCCCTCTTCCTGACCAAGTCTGCCCATCCGGCCCGAAGAACTTCGGCGCAATCTTCTTGCCTTTGAGGCTGTGGGCCTGATAGTCCTTGCGGGTTAGCTCGAACTCTTCGATCAGTCGCTTAACCTCTTGGATGGCTTCCTCTTTGGTCATGCCTTATTATATAACATAATCACACAGGTGGATGTGACTTCATAACCGCCCGAGTCGTCAGGTAAAAAATATATAGCGCGGCGATGGCCATGCACGCCAAACAGATAAGTTTCACAACCTCGACAATCTCAGATCCGCTTAATCCGCACACTGGGTGACCCTCTTCAGTAAGCTTTGCCGCCCTCTTTGGCCCGGTTCTCTGGCTTGTGATCTGCCCTCTGAGCGTTGTAGATCAACTTCGCCAAAATAACATCCCCGAACGTATAGCCGGCGCCATGCTCGATTAACGCGCCAGCAAGGTCAAAAGTTCGGATAACTGTGTCGGCAGCCTCAACAATGGCGTTTGGGTATTGAGGCAGGTGATCGTCCATGCGCCCCTTGCGAAGGCCCTCAATCATTTCGGCTCCCTCACACATAACCAAGGCCGCCTTTGTCGCGGCGATGAGCTTGCCAGCCTTTGTGCCAGCCCGGACCTCATCAACGTCAGATCCTTTTTCTCCCCACCATCCAGCCTCAAAACTGGCCGCGTGGCAAAGAAACTGCAGGCTATCTCCAGCCAACTTAACATCTTCATGGAAAACCTTGAACATCGCTTCTCCTTAGTGGAAGTAAATCATATTCTCTTCTCCAGCCGCCTGCACTTCTTACTGAAGACGCGCTGAAGTCTTTGAAGATACTCAACCGTGTATCGCCTTGGCTGCGTCTGCGTATACAGCCAGTCGACCTTCTTGTCGCCTATCTTTGCTCTGACCCTAGGCAAGTACTCACCTATGTTCCCGCTCTTGTGAGCGTTGCATACGCTGCAGGCCTTGTGGATGTTCCAGAGGCTGAACCTGACTGCGGATGCTGCACCAACACTCCTGAGGTGCGAGGCATGCCACTGGCCACCCCAGGTGGCTGGCAAGTGACACGAAATACACCCATCACTGCGATCCCTAAGGCGGACGTACTTATTGACCGCAGCCTCTGCCTTTTTTTCCCAAAAGGTAATTGGCTTCAACCGCTCCTTTCGCTCCCTGATTTCCTTCCTGGCGCGCTTCGCCTTCTGAGCTTTTGCTTTATTCAGCCTTTGCATGGCGATCTCGGCGCCGCAGCCAGGAGAACACCAAACCACGAATCCTTTTGCCTCAAACCTGACCCCACAGCCTGGGGCCTTGCACTTTCTCACGGCTGTTCCAGGGCGTACTTCAGGCGGGCGGTGACCAGATCGTGGTCCGAGGTATCAACTGGGACCAAAGCGTCGGACACGTATGCACCTCTCCCGGCGAAAATTCTTGCGTCCCCGAAGAGCACTTCCGCCACGCCAAGATAACCTGACGTGATAGGCATGCCGCTCCCATCAGAGCTGACGCCTTGCTCCCGGAAATAGGGCCACCATGCGCACCAGCCGCCAAAGCAGGCGATCGTTCCGCAGGATGGCGGGCTTGAACTGGCAGACCTAATCGCCATGCCGGTTTCGTGGCGCCACTCGCCAAGGGAGGGCGACACATTTTCGGGCGGCACGCTCGGCCACATCACATTGAGTGCCTCTTCGAGATTCTTACGTTGCTGTTCGGTTTTCATGGCTTTACCTTCACAAGGTTTGAGGCGGGACGGTGAGGCCGAATTCGTTGGCGATTCCATGGAGCCTCTCCCAGCCCTTCTGGTTCAGGCCGTCCCCACCCCAATGGAGATCGCCTGCATCGTGAAGATTCTGAAGGTTGAGCAGCATTTGG
>JACCDR011314658.1_pt1 | contig 11300 bp, 16 predicted proteins | sample 7446431 | NCBI WGS metagenome assembly JACCDR01 (sample SAMN15323443, study PRJNA562643) | freshwater metagenome | isolation source: river surface water | place: USA:Blue River Watershed | collected 2017-08-17
ATGTAGTAAAGTTAAGTCCAGATGCTATTCTGCCGTCATACGCGCATCGTAGTGACGCAGGAGCTGATCTGTATTCATGCAGTGATGCGCCTATCGCTATCAACCCAGGGGCATGGAAACTGATTCCTACTGGAATAGCTTTGGCTATTCCGTATGGTTGGGTCGGTTTAATTCATCCTCGTTCCGGATTAGCTGCTAGTCTTGGAGTCACGGTGCTGAATGCACCTGGTACAGTAGATTCAGACTATCGTGGTGAAATCAAGGTGAACCTGATTAATCTGGGCCACCAGCCTGTTGCCATCAATCCTGGAAGTCGCATTGCCCAAATAGTTTTTCAGAACTACAATTCTGTTGTATTCAATCAAGTCTCCGAACTTAATGAGACGGTGCGAGGCAGCAACGGGCACGGCTCAACAGGAGGATTTTGATGTCGAGATTCAAAAATAAGTCTTCTATCCCTAAACCATTTTCTAGGCCCTCAATTGAGGCGGGTACGCAGGTTGGCCGGTGCTGGAAAGAGATTGAAGTAAAAGATCTCAAGCCAGGTGATATCGTAGCTGGTATGGGTCTGGTGAGAGAAATCTTACCGACATGCGGAGATGACATGCTTATTGATGCAGGCGAGCACGTAGACAACTTTTTACCTTCCCATCAATTAGTATTGGCTTTCGTAAGAAAGGTTAATTAATGGCTCGTACAGCACTAGATCATGCTAAGATAGTTTTGGGTGGTATTCTTCCAGATAGATTAGATCGAGTTGATAGAGCTGTCTCTCAACTTACTGATATACATTTCCCTGACGCCCAGTATCGTGCGATGTTTCTTCTTATTGAACGCTATATAGAAGGATATGGTGGAGTTCTAGGGAAGAAACAGCTTGAGGATAGCCTTAACAACAAACAGTTGGACGCAGGCAAAATTGCCCTGTACTTAGAGATATACGATAATCTAGCTAAGTCACAAGTTAGCGATGATGAATTCAACTGGAGTATAGATCAGCTGAAGGAGTTGGCTGCTGAAAGGCAGACAGCTGAGGCTATTACCGGCGGCATGGAAATTCTTCATCGTGGATCGCAAGGCCCGAAGGGTGAAGAGCTATTAGGTCACCGTGATGCTAGAATGCATGTGCTGGAGAAATTTGCTGATATCGATCGTGAATTAGCTAAGCAGGATTCTCCAGAAGGTGATGCTCGTCAAGAAGCTCATGAGATTTGGGATGAGATCAATAACCCCAAAACAGTACAAGGAGTCAAATTCGGCATCAAGTCCTTGGACGACATTACTAACGGGAGTCAAAAAGGTGAGCTGAATCTTATTGTCGGCTATACCAATTCGGGTAAGAGTATGTTGGCATCAGCTCAGGCACCATGGAGTGCAGCTATTGAACAGGGTAAGAATGTAGTAATTCTTACTACAGAAACGTTGCGCCCACAAATCAGGCGTAGATTGCTATGTAGGCATTCACGCCTTCCTATGTTCGGGTTGTCAAAAGGAATTAATTCACGTGATCTGAAGCTGGGCAAAGATTTTATGCTCTCCCAGCGCCCTGAACAGTTCAAAATTCTTCCAGATATTATTGATGATTTTACCAACAATCCTAATTACGGTAAGTTAGTTATCGTACAGGTACCTCGTAATGCTACTATTACTAGTTGTGAAAATCGAGTATTAAGATATCAGCGTGAATTTGATGTAGAACTTGTAGTTATCGACTCGATCAACCTGCTTCGTGCAGACAGGCGTTTCAGTACGAAGCGAGAAGAACTGGCATCCATGCTTATTGAGGCAAAGCAATTTGCTACGACATTCAATAACGGAAATGGTGTGCCGGTACTCTCACCTTGGCAGGCTAATCGTGAATCATGGAAGGAAGCCCAAGATAAAGGTTATTACAACTCTTCGGCACTAGCTGAGACTCATGAGGCCAGCTCATCAGCAGATAATATTTTCACCATTCTGGAGCCTGCTGGAGATGTCAGTCGAGAAGTAATGATGAAAGTCCAGATTCCTAAGAGTCGAGACGGAGAAAAAGCTAATGTCATGGATATTATGGTAGATTATGCTACAGCTTATTGGTATGAGCCAACTTCTGGAGCTAATGCATCTGGTGGAATAGAATCCCTCTTGGGTTCAGGCATGGGCTTATTCTCATAGAATTGACATCAGACCGCCTGCAAGCTAGACTTGTGGGCGGTTTGGTCTTTCCGATATTTTTGATATGTGATAGTCACGTGAAAGGGGCTTGTAATGGAAACTTTGTTGAGTACTGATAGGTGTGATAGTTGTAGTGCGCAGGCATATGTGCGCTTTAACAAGGGAGATCTCGAACTTGATTTTTGCGGGCACCATGCTGCTCGTAATGATGCTGCGCTGGATCAGGGCGGAGGGTCTATTAGTATTGATACCCGTAGCCTTTTGACACGTTCAGTAGGAGCCGAAGTTAGCTAATGGTACGTCAAAGGTCATGGATAGAAGAAGCCAACAATTTAATTCATATCGCTGACCTCTTGACGCATATAGGGATAGCCGTACCGGGGGAAGTTCGCAGTGGTGGAAGTAAAAAGGTACATTGCCCTTTCGGCTTCTACCACTCGGACGGCGGGCTATCAAAAGCTATGCGGGTGTATGGTCAGAGTAATACGGCATATTGCTTTTCGTGCAGTAAAAGATATAGTCCAGTAAGTTTGGCTTCGGCTAAGTGGGATTGCAGTTGGAACAGCGCAGCATTAAGGTTGCTGGAGGACGCTGGTTTTAAACCTAAGACATTAAAAGAGCGCTGGGCTGAGGCAACTACCCCGGTGGAGAAAAAGGTAGATTTAATTGCTCTGGCTGACGCATTGAAAACTTATTGTTCTACTGTTGATGAGAATTGGACTCAGCATCAATACAGTGACGAAGTAGCTACTAAATTGAGTAAATGCCTGGAGCTTCTGAGTATGGTTAAGACAGACGAACAAGCAACTAAATGGTTGCTTGTTTGTAAGTCCGCTATGAAAGCTGTGTTGGAGGAAAAATGAGTTGTGTAAGTACAGTAGGTACTAAGCAAACTGAATTTGAGTTCTATCAACAATTAATGAACATACAAGATAGTTCTCAATGTTGTGGACCTAAGTATCATCTGGTCCTGTCGAAACTTAACGTATCTCAGCTAGCGGAATTGTTAGAGGTGGTTGGAGTCAGTGTGGACTATCTTGACACCTTCGATCCTGAGGTGTTAGACTCACAATATCTGAGCTTAACCATGTGTGCTAGACACTGGCTCCAAATCCAAGATCTTCTCCATGAGGGTAGCCATCAAACAGGAAACGATTCCTGGAACGACTTGTCTTTTTACATTTTCAAAATGACTTGCTTGTTGAATGGATGGGACTCCAAGGAAATGCAAAACTATTTAAGTTAGGAATTTCTAATGATTATGTTGCTGGGTGATACCCACGGCAATACTAAATTCGTTGTTAACGAAGTAATTCCAGCAGCCCAAGCTAAGAATGTTAGATGGATCTATCAGGTAGGAGATTTTGGCTACTGGGAACACACCTATGCAGGAACCGAATATCTAAATGATGTATCTGTAGCATTAGCTGAGGCGGGCATCAGCTTGGTGTTTATCCAAGGCAATCACGATAAGATCTCTATGATATCTGAAAAGTATATAGGCATGGATGGATTCTTTAAGATTCGTCCTAATCTTTGGTTTGTCGAAAACGGAACTGTTTGGTCTCCGGATGGAGGTAAGACTAATTTCATGGCTCTGGGTGGAGCATATTCAATCGACAAGCCATGGAGGTTGAGTAGAGAAAATGAACTGACCATTACTGATCCGTATGGAGTGCATCATCAGACTCTTTGGTTCCCTGAAGAGGAAATGTCTGATGAGCAAATGGACGTTTATTTAAATAATGTTACTGAACGAGTTGATGTAATTTTAGCTCATGACAAACCTATGGCAAGTAATCCTCCTATGCATTTAGAGAAAATAGATGCTTGCTTGCCTAATCAGCAGCGGCTCCAGAGGGCAGTTAATACCTTGAAGCCTAAATTATTTGTTCATGGCCATTTACATTTCAGGTATACCGATCAGATTCGTTCAGGAGATGATACATTTACTGTAGTTGAAGGTTTGGGTGCAGATGTAAATGCGAATGCACATTCTGCATGGGAATTCCTGAGTATTTAAGGATCAGCATGTCACTCGATGAGCAAATTGCCGAAGAAGTCGAATTGTATGTAGGCTATTGTCGTAAAATCAATGAGCACGATGAATTCGAACCTACTTATCGTGCCATGGCCCATAAAATTTTCTATCACATACAAGAATTAAGGTCTACCGGCAAGCCATCACCTCTAGGTCAGATTACAGGCACCGATTCTTATTAGATAGTAGTTAGATCTAGAAAGGATGAACTGCAATGAGTGATCAAAAGACCAAGTGGCATAGCACCAGGAAGGCTAGAATGGATAGTCTTTTCTCCGGGCGCACTTATAAGATTGTGGCAGAAGAGAAATTTGATACACCTCAAAAGACTCCGCTGGGTTATACAGTGAAGTCAGGGTACATTATCGAATCTACCGACGGTAAGCAAAGATTTACTGTCGGTAAATCTCTTATCAATATCTTGGCAGATGATTACAATGCCATAGATAAGCCAGCGCCTAAAAAGCGTGGCCGACCACGTAAGCAGCCGCTAGAACAAGCTGAACAGTGGGCAGGCCGAGATTTGCCAAACGATGCATATCCTATAACCCAACCCGGGCCAACCTTGACTAATCCTAATCAAGATGAATCGTTGTGAAAGGTAAAACATGCTCGTAGGACATCAGGAGGTAGTTGAAGCTTTAAGTTCTCAGCTGCCTCCTGTTTCTATTATCAATGGCCCATCGTCTGTCGGGAAAAGAATGATAGCCGCATATGCGGCTATCAAGAATAACGTATCCCGAGTTGATTTTACTGAGGTATCTCATTTGACGGTGGACGAGGCCAGCCGAGTCAAGAAGTTCATGCAAGTACACCCGATGCAGGGTCTGAGATTTGCACTGATTAATCTTGACGGCGCATCGCACCAAGCTATGGACAAGCTGTTAATTACGCTAGAAAATCCTCCTAGCTACGCTAGATTTTCGTTGATCAGCTCAACCAAGGTTCCCCGTACGCTACGTACCCGCGCAGCTAATTTCATGGTAGGCTTACTTGAACCTGAAGAACTCATGAGTATTTTGAGGCAAAAAGGTTTGACTATCGCAGATGTATCCAAGCTGAGCAAATTAGGACGTGTTGAGCTGGCGATGGATCTGTATAATAATCCATCAGCTAAAAATGTGGCTTTGAATGTATTCAGTGCTGTAGAGAGCATGGATCATATTTTATTAATGCAAGCTTATAAAGCTGTGGATGAGCAATCTGCTAAAATGATGCTCATCGCACTAGAGGAATCAGCTTCTCAATCGTGGAAAGTATTTGATCCTCAATATCTTGGCGCATTCGCTAAGCGTGAAGTAGCTTTAAAATTGCTGGGTTTGTGGAGTACTGTATCCGATGCTCGGCCGCAGTTGGCAATGAGAGTTGTACTAGAATCAGTAATGAAAGGTTGAATATGTCAGAAGACAAGAAATTTGATTATGAGGCTACTGTAAAAGAGATTCAGCAGGTCCAGAATCAAAATAAGAATAAGATCAATGCATTAGCGCAGGCAGGTGCTCAAATAGATCCAGGTTCGTTAGCTAATATCAAGATTGATACTTTTGTTCAAATGTTCCTTGACCAGGAGGCTCAGGCTGCCTATGTTCTTGCTATGGAGAAGAACTTCCAGGATGCCCTGAATCAGGCTTTGGTTCAGCTGCGTCAGGCTCAGTTAGCACAAGGTGTAACACCTTCCGGGCTTCATATTTCGAGGTGACATGAATTTCAATCAGTGGCGCAATTATGCCGGTAAAGGTGATGTATCTAAGGTTACTTACATCTGCGGTGATCAAGATACTCTGACGGAATTAGTTCTTGATGACATCAAAAATATTCTCCAGGTTGCGGTTACTGATTATGTTTGCCTAGATGCCAGTCAGTCTGATAGTGTGTGGGAGATGGCAAGTCAGTATCCTCTCGACCCGGACAGCAACAGACTTACTGTAGTACGGCAAGCTGAAAAGCTGACTGATTGGGATCAGCTTTCAGATTGGCTGGCATCGAGCAGAGCTAATCCTAAAAATTATCTGGTCTTCGTATCAGATCTTCCTGATGCTCCAGCTGTTTTCAGTAAAGGTAAACGAGTAAGCTATGCAGAACATATTGAACTGATCAGGACTAAAGGTAAATTCATCAAATGTTCGCAACCTAATGAAGAAGATCTTATCAAATGGTGTCAATCATATGGACTGACTTTAGATACGGCTGAGTTTTTAGCTACCAGAACCTCAGGTGATGTAGCTGAGATATATTCCGTTTTGAAAAAACTTAGGGCATGGGACGGACCGCCAAATAAAAAAGCTATAGAATTGTTCTGTCAAGAACTAGCTCTCGATTCATTTGCTGATTATTTGATTTTGCAAGATAAGAAATCAGCTTGGTTAGCTGCTAAAAACATAGATACAACTGATCTCAGTCAGCTTATTGCTAGATTGGATTCCCGACTTGATTGCATGTCAGATATCTATCGTTGCACTATCAGGCGAATGTATGATGTAGACATAGCTACAACTACTGGCATTAAGATTTTTCTGATCAAGAAATTCAAGCCAGTAGCCAAAGAGTATGATTCCAAGAAAGTCAAGAGGTCTCGCCAACTTATTGCACTAATCGATGGGCATCTGCGTAATGGAGCAAGAACAGGAATAGTAGAGAGTTTAATTACATTATGGTAAAGAGAGACTTCAGTAAAAATCCTATAACTATAGAAGAGCTTATGCATTGCCGGTGGTATGCTATTGCTAATGATACGATAGGTGGGTGGGATATAGCTACGGCTAATGTCCCTGACAGCCGTAGAAATCCTTATGCCGGAGAATATGAAGTAGGTTGTTTCCTAACTCAACAAGTAGCTGAATTTCTTGCGAAACTGCATAATGAGTGGTGGGATGCTAAGGTATGGGATAGCTATTACGACAACATCCTTGTCGGCATGGCCTTGAGTGCTTCGCCCTTGACAGAAGACGACTGGTTCGACTATGATGATCAGTAACCGATAAGTGTAAAGACGTTGCTCCTGAGGTTATAGGATGGTGGAGAGCTAGGAGTTGCCGAGAGGTGGATCTAGCCAGGTAAGGAGCACATGGTGGCGTACCCCAAAGGTAGAGGGAGCGGGTTCAAATTCCGTAAAGTGTGGGTTCGAATCCCACCGTCACTACGTAAAATTGAAATGAGTAAAAAAGGAGCAGTTTTGAGTAACGCTAAGAAGACCTGGGAAATGACCTACGATGAGCTTTTTGAGGATTGGTCATCCCGTTACAGCTTTGGTGCCAAGGGTGAAATGACTCTTCAGGAAGCTCGTGAATTCCACAACAAGTGGAAGCGCCTAGGAACTGCGGCACGACGCGGTACTCTATGATTTTGTGATAATGGCTGTTAATCCATTACGTTGTAGCCTTTCAGTCTGGACCGGATTGGAAGGCTATTGTCGTTGGTGCGATGGTGTAATCGAAGATGGGCAAGCTCTGAAACGCAAATGGTGTTCAGGTAAATGTTTGAGTTCATGGCGATTACACCATCGTTATTTTTTAGCCCGTCAATTTGTCATGAAACTAGCAAGAGGTAAATGTTCATGCCTTCGTGCAGATAATGAAGAACGCCATGTTATTTGTGCGCAATGCGGTTTGTGTGAGTCTGTAGTGCGGTTGCGAGGCGAGACCATGACGTGCGATCATATAGTTCCGCGCTTCGGCGATAAGTCGAAGTTCAGTTGCAACCATCACCTGAATAATTTACAAATTTTATGCAGTTATTGTCATAATATCAAGAGCGCGGAAGACGAAATAAGATATGGGTTATAGTGTACCCTTACCAACACTGAAGGAGTAAATCAATTGTCAACTACTCTGAAAAACTATGATTTAGTTCGTAGTGTAGATGAATTACGTCAACTCTGGGACAAGATTGTAGATGAGTACAATCCTATTGGGTTCGATATTGAAACTGGGTATCATGGCCCGGATGATGATCGTGGGGCACTTAAGCACGAAACAAATCTGCTGGTAGGCTTCAGCTTTACCAACTCATTGAACTGGGCTCGTTATGTTCCTATGGCTCACGATTTTGATGAGAATGTAACAGATCATCTGACTATCGCAGAAATTCTATGGAATGCTTTCCAAACCGGCCTTATAGTAGCGCATAACGTAGGATTCGAGCTTAGGCGTATGGCACGATTCTTTCGTGAAATGCTCTCTGATCATCCTATTTACGGCCAACAAGTACGTGAATCGAATGGCTATTTCCCGGTCAGGTCATGTACTCAGGTTGAGGCTTACATCAGGCGTGAGACATTCGACATTCCGCATCCTAAAGAAGATAGGATGATACAGTACCGAGAATTCGCGTTGAAGGAATTGGTACTGGGAACATTCCAGCACAAGATGATTAAGCTGGAAGAGTTGTTCGAAAACATTTCTGAAACCAAGAAAAAAGCCTTCAGGTTCAACATCCTGAATCTGATTCCTAAAGTCATTACCTATGCTTGTGAAGATGCCTTATGGTGTTTGGCACTGCATCTTCGTAATTACCCTGAAGTCAAGGATCAGCTGGTTTACAAGATTGATATGGAATTGGTTCACGTCATCTGCGAGATGGAAGACTGTGGAATTCGATATGACTGGAATTTCATGGCTGAGGCATCGGCGAGAGCTAAGGAATTTACTGCCGCATTAAATGAGGAAATTCAGACTGAGCTAGCTGAGATGCTGGGTATGCCGGAAACTAAGCTCAACGTAAATCTGGGCAGCCCTAACCAGCTGTCTGAGATCCTGTACAACAAGCTCGGATTACGAGTCAACGTCTTCACTACCGGTAGTAAAAATGCGGCCAAGGAAGATAAGAAGATGTCCACAGGTAAAGAGGCTCTAGAGATTCTGGCAGAAAAGTATCCTATCGCCAAGAAGATCAATACATGGAAGAACATGACGAAGTTGACTGGATCGTTCTTGGATAAGTATGCCAAGGACTATGGCAACTCTCCAGATGGGCGTATCCATTCCTCGTTGAACCAAAGTTATGTGCGTACTGCGCGATTCAGCTCGGCTAATCCGAATCAGCAGAATCAGCCATCAGTTAACTTAGTTGACAAAGATGGCAAACACAAGACGAAATGTGACGACAAGGAATGTCAAGGATGCCGCACCGGATTGAGTTATTACTTCACGCTCAAAAATGGTGATGTATTCAAGTTGAATTTTCGTGATGCAGTAATCGCACCAGATGAGCACTACATTCTCGGATACGACTTGTCGCAGGCTGAGTATCGTGCGGTAGCTGGTGAGGCTAATGAAACAGCCATGATTGAAGCCTTCGAAAGTGGTGTGGACATTCACACCTTCGTAGCATCCATGATGTTCAAAATGCCTATTGAACAAGTAACCAAGTTTTATCGTTCGAAAGCCAAGACCATCGGCTTCGGTCTGCTTTATGGTATGACAGCTAAAGCTTTGGCCAAGAGGTTGAATTGTTCTCAGGAGGAAGCAGAAGATCTGTTCAATCAGTACTTCACTGCATTTCCTCGTATCAAAAGATGGACTGAGAAGCAAGTTGAATTCGGCTATCAGCATGGCTATGTCAAGACTCGATTCGGTCGCAAGATTCCAGTTTGGGAATTGTATGACAGCCGTAGGTGGATTCGTGAAGGCGGCGAACGAGGTTGTTTCAACTATCCTATTCAGGGCGGCGCAACCGGAGATTACCTGAGAATTTCCATGGTACGGGCCGCACGAGCTATTAAGAGGATGGGGTGGAAGGGTAAAGTTGTCCCATTCATGAATGTGCACGATGCATTGGAATTCTATGTACATCGTAGCCTTAATCCAGCTGATGTCATTAATGTTCTCCAAGATGCAGTGATCTTTCAAGTTCCTGGATGGCCTTTGTTGAAAGCTGACTGGCATTTGGGTAAGCGTTGGGGATCAGTTCATGAAGTCAAGCTACTTGAAGACGGAAAGATTCAAGTAGAGGATGGCCCAGAGATCTCACCAGGAGACCTATACTTACCTACACTTCAAAATGATCTAGAAGTAGAGGCTGTTCCTGAAGCAGATAAGGTTGAGGGTGGTCTGGGTACGTGGTCTCACTGCGGAAATGTGAAGCCGCATGAGGAACATCTCCATGATGTTAGTTTCAATGAAGGTATCTACAAGAGGATCAGATGTCTCGGTACCCCAGGAGACCTATACTTACCTACACTTGGATCTGAGGTAGATCAGGACTCAGCTACCAGGCATATAATTATTGAAATTTCTCACATGCCTACGGAGACCCAGTACGGCAAGTTTCTTCAAGTCATAAATAAGCTAGGGGGTCTAAACACGATAGAATTGAGGACTCCTGAGGGAGATCTGAAGATGGATGAGACTACGAGGCTAGATCCTGAGGATGCTCGACATGTTCAGGTTGTCTCCATGGCATTAGGCGGAGCCAAGATGCGATATGCCGCACACGATGTTGATCTAGTCAGTTTGGCAGATGACATCGTGTTCTGATAGACTAGTGTTATGAGTGTCGAAAACGAATCCTTGCAGTGTCAAGTATGTCAAGGGAAAGTCGATAGCTTGGATCAGTACGTACGATTTATTATTGTTCCTAGGCAGATTGTTCAGGAACGTGAAACAGTCAAGTTATCGTGCGGATGCTCTATCGACTTTCCCGACTGGCAGGTAAATGTGAAAACTGGAATCTGTCAGATTTATAGTTTAACTGGAACTCTTTATTTGGAGTTCGAAGATGAAGAAGCAATTTATGAGGATTGGGAGGATGAGTGAGAATTCTACGTGGCGGTAGCGCAGAAACAGCCAACGGAAAATGGGTTAAGTTCGACGTAGAGCTGGATGAATCAGATCTGCAAGCGGAAGTGGTTAAGTACAACTTAGCAGGTCGTGATTTTACTGTAATTCAGAAGTTTACGTTGTTAGTAAAACTAGCGGAGTTGCTTGTTACTGTACGTATGGAAGAGTTAGGAGCTAAGGGAGAATTTCCTGTAGCTCAGCTTAATCAGGCATATAAGGATTATGTATCTTCTTTACCTCGCGCTGAGGATTGACATGTTGATTGCATTCAGCGGATTCAAAGGATCAGGTAAGGATACCGCAGCTAATGTATTAGTAGAAGAGTATGG
>JACCDR011774492.1_pt1 | contig 11299 bp, 13 predicted proteins | sample 7446431 | NCBI WGS metagenome assembly JACCDR01 (sample SAMN15323443, study PRJNA562643) | freshwater metagenome | isolation source: river surface water | place: USA:Blue River Watershed | collected 2017-08-17
CTATGGTGTCAGTGCCATTGGAGTTGATCGAATTATTGCTGAGTCCAATGTAGCAAAGATGACTTTCTTTAAGCATTTTCCCACGAAGCGGGACTTAATTTTGGAGTTTTTGCGAGTTCGAGACGAACGCTTTGCCCAATGGTTTAATCAAACCATCGAAGCAAGAGCAAAGGATAAGAAAAAGAAACTCGAGACCGCCATCGAAGCAATCGAAGTCTGGTTTAAGAGTTCAGGCTTTCGCGGCTGTGCATTTATCAATACCACAGCTGAAAGTGGCCCAGAAAAGAATGAAGAAAAAGCCCTCTGCTTAGGTCATAAAAAACACTTCGCAAAAATTTTGGAAGAACTGGCGGTGAACGATGGCTATAAAAATTCAAAGGAAATCGCTGCCCAATTGGCGATCGCTATCGACGGAGCAACGATACGGGCACAAATGGATGGCCCACGAGCCGGTATCATTGCTCTTCGAAGTTTGACGAGTCTTATACTCAATCAAAAAAATGGATAGTTTTATTTTAGACCTGACCAAATCCGCCATCAGCCGAAATGTCAGCGCCGCAGACATAGCTAGAATCATCGCTAGCTAAAAACAAAGCCACTTTTGCCATTTCATCCGCGCTCCCGAATCGATGTGCAGGTACCACCGAAGTCATTTGTTCGCCAAAAGCTTTCACCGCATCAGCAGGCATGCCCATTTTACCGTAAATTGGAGTTTCAATAGGGCCGGGTGAAAGCACATTGAAGCGAGTTTGCGCCACTGGAATTTCGGCAGTCCAACTTCGTGCAAAGCTTCTGATGGCTGCTTTGGTCGCAGCATAGACTGAGGCGCCAGCCATCCCTTTGGTTGCAACGACAGAAGAATTGAGTACCACAGTACTGCCAGCTGCCAATAGCGGCAGGGCTTTTTGTACGGTGTAATACAAGCCCTTCACATTTGTGTTGAATTGGTTATCAAAAAACTCAGGGTCACTTTCGGTTGTTGGGCGAAACAGAGCCACACCTGCATTAGCGAACAATGTGTTCAGTGTTCCATATTTAGTTTTAATATGTTTATAGAGTGAGTCCAGATTGCCCAGATTACTGACATCTGCCTTAACAACGTCAAAATGTCCGCCAATTTCCTTTTGTGCTTTTTCATAGGTTTCTTGGCTGCGCGCCGTAACTATGACCTTAGCCCCTTGCTCTTTAAAGAGCTTGGCTGTGGCTAGGCCAATACCTGAATTACCGCCAGTAATAAGTGCTACTTTGCCTTCTAGTTTTTTATCATTATTAGACATTTTGTTCTCCCTTTTATATTGAACCGTTCAGTTCAATATAATTGATTTAAAAGACATTGCAAGTTTTATTTGAACCGATCGGTTTTTTATGCTATTATTCTGGGCATGGGTCGTCATAAAGGATTTAATCGAGATGAGGTCTTAGATAAGGCAGTCCAGGTTTTCTGGAGACAGGGCTTTTCCGATACAAGCCTTCATGACCTAGAGAAAGCCACTGGCGTAAACAAATCAGGACTTTATTCTGAATTTAAAGACAAGGATGATCTGTTTTCTCAATGTCTAAGTCGGTATGCTGAGACGAATGGGGTTTTAGAAATTTTGGCACAACAGCCGCTTGGACGACAAAATATCGAAAATTTTTTATTGTTGGGTCAGCGATGCGCAGAAGCAAAGGGCTGTTTTATTGCCAATACATTTCGGGAGCTTTCAATAGTCCCACAAAAAGCTAAAAATCAAATTGGTCGTCATATAGAAATTGTTAAGGAAGCTGTTTTAAAAAATGTGGTTGCCGCAAATGTCTCCAGAAGTCCTTCCTTGGTGGTTGATTTAATTTTAACTTTCAATACTGGGATTGCTTTGCAGCTGAATGCTGGAGAGATAAAAAGTCTGAAAAAACAAGTCAGTGAATTTTTAGAACTGGTTTTGAATTAATTGGCGTTTTCGATACAAAGGCTAGTGCATGCAACCATTTACGAGGCCAAGTAGCCAACAATAGCCACTTTTCAAAAAACCCCTTGTTGAATCAATCACTAACTTTTTTCTGCCTTGAAGTCGCATAAATTTACCACATGGGCCATGACTTCAGCGTCGGTAGGCAGAATTTTAAGATTCTCAGTTGCTCCGCGCTCATCAACCCCGGCAAGCCGAACATACCGCTCCATCGTTTTGAGGTCTTTCCAACCACAGATTTTTTGAACTCTTATTGATGAAATTCCACTTCCCAAAAGTTGCGTTGCAAAGCACGCTCGTAAGGTATGAAATTTGACAGATTTGAGTTTAATGTCTGTGCAGAACTTTCTCAGGACGGAGGCTTGTTCGCCACGATCCCAATGCCAAAAACGAGGAAGAACATGTTTCCTTTCGGGATCTTCAGCTTTAAGTCGGAGCAAAAGACTTTTCAGTTCGGTAGAAATCGGAACGTTTCGCCAATACTTAGCCTTAGTGCTTTTCACGATTCTGAATCTTGGATTGTAGGACTTAGATAAAAAAATCCTATCATTCTCAAAATCCACATCTGCCCAAAGCAACGCATGGAGTTCGCCCGATCTCATTCCCGTTAAAAGCGCTGTTGCCCAAATTGGATACCATGGGTGCTGATGGTTTTTTGCCTCTGAAATAAGTTTTTTGACCTCTTCCAGTGTCAAAATTTCCGGAAGCTTTTCTTCATTCCGTTTTTGAATTCGAAGATCTTCTGTGGGAAGTTTTGTAATTCCCTTCAGCAGTCCTTCATCCATAGCCCATTTATAGACACCATTGATCGCAGCTTTTAAATTGACTTGAAAACTGCGAGACTTCCCTTGATTCTCTGCACTTCTAAGAATTTGCTTTATTTCCGCACGTCCTATTTCTAGAACGTGTACCGAAAATAAACTCTGAGTCCAACGTCTTAGCAAAGATAGATTATCAGCAAATGTTGTTTCACTGGTGGACCTATCTGGGTTTTTACGCTCCTTAAGTTCCCAAGTATCGACGAGTTCAAGCCATGTTTGACCCCGCTGTTCTTGCTTGGACAATTCCTCGGTGAGCAATCTTAAAATTTTCTTTTCTTCCTGAAGAGCAGCACCTTTATCTTTGAGCCCTTTCGTTCTTTTTTGAATCCGAATTCTCGGATTTTCTTTACTTCGTAGGTTCACATAAACTGACCAAAGATCTTTTCCATCTTCTACATATTTTGAAACTGCCATTAGAGTCCTCCTTTTGACGAGAACTCTATTGCCCGTTCAAGATCCAACTTTTTAAAATACAATCGATCGTTGAATTTACGATATTTGATTTGACCACGATAAACCATGTTACGGATTTGGCCGACTGAACGTCTAAGATATTGAGCTGCTTCTTCAGAAGTCATCCACTCTAAATTTTCAAAGAACACGGAATTTTTTTTATCTTCCTTTGTCTCCAATTTCGTCATTTTTCTCCTTTAAAGCAAGTTAGATTTTTTACCTTACATTTTTTGAATTTCTTGGTTTTTCCAATTTGCAATTAACCGATGGCAGACTGATCTAGAGCCAGTTTAAGATCATCCAGGGTCTTTAAATTTGAATCTTCTGCACGCTGCCGATCCCGCCTCGGATCTATATTTGAAGTAATTTTATATGGCCTTTTAGAAGAAGGAGTTTTAATAACACTTGGTGTCTGAATTATTTTTAAAACTTCTTCGATGTGCAATTCAGTTCCATTCTGTTTTGCTCTTAACGCTTCGGAAGTGGCCTTCTTCAACGCTTTTACGAGATCAAAATTCTGTAATCTCATTCGCCCTATTTCCTCTTGTGAAAAAAGGGGAGACCTATTTTGGATAATAAAGTTTACGGTATCCTTCATTGAAACTTGGACAAGGTCGCGTAGCTCACCATTCACTTGATTTTGAAGTTTTTCTAAAATTTGAAGAGATTCAGCATTTAAAAAAACACGATCAAATTTTTTTATTTTCTTTTTTTTTAGTTCCGCATTTACTGACTCCAAGTTGTTGTCCTTTCTAAAACCCACATCCAATGTCCTTCAATATATTTGTCGCCCTCAATTTTTTCGGGTACCCAAACTTTTCGAACTTTAGGCAATGTTAGCGATGGAGATTTATTTTCCAATTTTGAATTTGAGCCTGATTGATCCGGTTTTGATTTACGTGCGAGGGTGCATGAACATAACAATATTATGATTGTCATCACCCAGATATTTTTAATAATACGTTTCACGGCACATTCCTTTCAATTTAGAACATATACGTGTGACTGACTCCCTCCTCCAAAAATTCAATTTTTGGAGGGAGTGTTGATTTTATTGGTTTTTTTCGAGTGTCTAAAAGCACAAGACTTTCACTCTTGGGAAGGCACTGTCCAGGCGATGTCTCAAGGATTTCGGAGAGTGTCTGACCCTGGCGTTTGCCACTGAGAACTTGAGATTGCCAATGAGTCTGCATAAACTGGTCAAGTGTGAGGTAACTCTGTTCTTGTGCTACTGAGGACGAGCCATTCGCAATATTTTTGTGAATAAAATTGAGGTCACTTTTCCGTCGAACAACCCAAATGACTTCGCATGCGCAACCTTGATTAGAATAAAATTCGCCGATATTTTCGTATGCTAAACTCGTCTTCCGGTTAAGTTCTACTTCCAATGCAATAAGATTTATTTTTTCAGTTCGTGGGTTAAAAATTTTCCACCAGCCATCGGGACGGTGATCAATGGTTTTTGGCACCCAGTCCGGGTAGCCATCAAATTCGTTTCGACGTAGTTCTTGCTCGGTGAAAACATCACATCCTTGGGGCATGTAATGTACCCATTCGCCAAGGTGAATGGCAGTCACCCAAAAATCGTGCTCTTTATTTTCTGACTTGTATCCCTTTTCCTTCAGATAAGGCATCGAAGGTTGAATGATTTTAAAACCAAAATCGTCAAGGTGCCATAACGAAGAATTTCCGGATTCTGAACGATGAGCTTTGATTAGTCTTGCATTTTCAAGTTTATTCAATCGTTTGTAAGTACCTTCAAAAGAGCGTTCCCTATAGACAGCAGATCGAAGCGCGGAGGTTGAAAGCAATTTCCACTTCCACAAAAATCGTAGACATAGCGAATCTTGTAAACTTAATTTGAACAATTTTTTATTCATGAATTTCCTTTTGGACGCAAACTTTATCCAAAAGTTTTATCGCTTGTTCTGAACTCAAAAAAGGTGTCTGCACTTCGAATTGATCTAAGCCGGATTTCCAAATCGCTCGCCCGGAAATTGCAGGAAGTTCTTTGGCTCTTCCATTACCCAAAATGGACAAGCTGGCTCCCAGCGTTGCCATGGGAAAAGAGACGATGCCCGTCAGATTAGCTTTGATTTGTCCATTAACAGCTTTTGTATCGGGTTTTTGAGTTGCAATGATCAGGTGAATTCCAACCGCACGCCCTTGAGCTGCAATTCGGGTGGCATGCGCAGAAATAGCCTGGACATTAGAAATTTGATTCTTGGTTCCACCGAGAAAAAGTTCGGCAGCCTCATCGATCACGACGACATGTCTATCGAATAATAGTTTGTTTTCTGTGAAGTTTGGTGGAGCCTTTTTGTCTTTCGTTGATATCTGCAAGTAAGCTTCAAGATCTTTGCATTTATTGACCTTCAAAATTTCTAACCGATCGGAAAGCATTTTATCTAATTTATCAAATAGCTCTTTTGCGTCTGGAACTTTGGAAATGACTTTAACACGATCTCGTTTGTCAAAAATTTGAAACTCCAATCCACCTTTCATGTCGACCAATGAAAAATTAAACTTAAGATTTCGACAGTAGAGAGTTGTGATAAGTTGACGTAAGAAAGTGGATTTGCCACCGCCCGTTTGACCACCGATGAGCAAGTGCGGATTTTCTTCGAAGCTGGTATAGATCTGCTTTCCTCGTGTCTGACCAACGTGGAATGTATTTGAAGTATTTGGTCCGATGCCATCATAGGAAACCAACGCGGGCATTTCATAGTGTGAGTACAAAACATCGATGGTCCCACCAGCCCGATTCTCGGTAATTTCGTCGATGTAAACTTGCAGAGAACTTTCCAGTTTTTCTTTAGCCTCTTCAAATTTCGCTTTTGGCATGAAGGCATTTGTGACTCTGAGCTTCCTAACTAATTCATCCACGGGTCGATCTGAAATGAAACTTGGAAGTTTTCCCATTGGGCTTTTAAGCCCGCTCTCTATAAACACGCAAGTGAGCCTTTCAACCATATTCACTTTGCGTCTGGCTTGAGCAGCTCCCCAAATCCAAAATCCGAGCGTTACGCCAAAAAACACATAAAACGTATATGCAATGGGATTTGTCGGGTAGAGCCAAGTTATCTTGAGGAACTTGAAAATAAGTTTATCCGTGCCACTTAAAACAAGGAAATCGAATATAATTCCCCACGAGATGAGAGGCCAATAGATAATGGTGTCTTTCCGAATGCCGTAAACGATTTCAATGACGGGCTGACTGACTCCAAAAAGAATGTTTTTGGCGAGAATCAAAAGCCGGTCGACCCAAACGGTGGAGTTTGGGTGCGAATTATTTGTGATCAAATTATTCTCCTTCAAATAAGACGTAGAATTCTTTTCCGTTTTCTACTTGAACGACGGATTTTTTATTGCGAAGCTGAGAAAGCGCTTCTTGAGATTGATCAAGTGCTGCTTTCGATGCGCCATTGAGAGCTGCATTTCTTAAATCAGATTTTTTCGAAGCCACACCGTTTTGAACTTGCGTTTCTTGGAGTCCCTCAGCTAACCCACCTAAAAAGTTGAGCCCTGCTCCTGTTGCTAGAAGCATGGCATATTTGCTGATTTTCTTTCCCTTCACGCCAACAGTTTGATCTGAAGAATCACAAGCTTGAGCTTGGATATTTAGCGTTTTTCCATCTCGAAAAATCATTTTAGAAAACTGCACAGTAAGGCGATCATCACCGGAATTGCCCATACCGACCAGAGTAGTTCCTTCTGGAGCAATCTCCTCGTTTTCGGTGCGGAGTGGTTCAAGTAACATCGCTTTTAATAGTCCATTCGATGCGCCCGTGACGAATTTGGCTTTAACCATTGTGCCTGGGGGAATTTTTCCAGAATTTGGTCTTTCGATAACCTGCAAGCCAGAATAAATTTTTACTGCTTTGGTTTTAGCTGTTTGAATTTTTTGTTTTTCAAAATCGCCATTTCCAACACGCACCTGAATGACCTTTTGTGATCCAACCTGTTCGTTGAATCCAATTGGTCCACTATTTTCGGTTGGAGACGTCTTAAAGAACTCTCCGAGTACCGAGTAAGCAGCTCCGCTTAAAATCAAAACTCCAAGTGACCATGCTGTGATTTTTGCGTTGATGCTGGTTTTTCTTCCTTCCTGGCGGTAGAGGATGTTGGACAGACCCCATCGACGTTTTTGTCCGTCATCTGAAGTGAGAATAACCGTAACTTCTTTACTCATTTAAACGTGACTTTCATTTTCGAATCGTCCGGATCCCTCACGTGAACAAGGTGGTCCTGTTGCGCAACACTCGTTAGAAGTCTAAATCCGCATCGGCGACCAAGAAGATAAACAAAAAGATTGGTGTTTGAATTCGAAGTTAATGCGGTCAAAGCAATGTCATTTTTAATGTATTCAATTCCAAATTGTTTTTGCCCTCCTAGAACAATATTGTCGGGTTTAACGGGGAAGTTGATAATTGTCCCAAAATTTGGCCGGACAAATACATCAATCATGTTTGATTCTTCGCACCGAACCACCCTGAGTGATGATTTTGCGTCGGATTCCCGCACGATGAGAAAGACTAAAGATGCTGCACCTAAATAAATCAGGATAATTTTTAAATAGTTCAATTTTTCTCCTTTCCGCGATCGTTAGATTGTTCGTCGAAGGGTTTTATCGTTGTTATCAAGAGACCGTAAGGGTTCGAATAAGATCGTGCTTTTGATTCCAGCTTTACCACCAGCGGAAATCGAAATGCTGATCTGACGTTACCGACAGAGATTAATCGATCAGCATCAATTTTGAATCCTTCTGATGTCTCGCTTACCTGGTTTAAAATAATTTTTTGAATCATTTTTCGGGACTCGAATTCTTTTTGTTCTATATTTCGGAGTCTGAGCTCATCCGGTGATAAAAGTCCGTCAACAGGTTGTACGGTCGAATCAAACCTTTGAGCGAGTGACTCTTTCAAAAAGGCGTCGATTTCAGTTTTGGAATGCGAATCCTTCATTGGCACGGTGGCCTTAGAATAACAGCCACGCTCGATGATGATTGATTCTTTGAATGTCAGTCGTAAGGTGATCATCCCTAAAAATATAGCGACGATTCCAAATCCGATGGAGACTAGCTTCAGATTGACATTTTGGGTGATGATATTTGCCCAAGCTTCAGTATATTTCATTTACTCCTCGTTTGTGCTTTTATATTGGCGTCTTGGTTTTTTGCTTTGTTGTACTTGAGGCTGTGGTTTGGCTTTTGTTTTTCCTCCCATGAAAGAAGGAGAGGAAGGTGCTTTTGATGCTAATTTTTTTGTAAATCCAATCGCTTTCCCTGGAGAAAATGTTGCTCCACCTATAGCAAGTGAGCTGAGGTCTTTACCCATTTGAGCAAGGCCACCACTTGCAAGTGCATGAACTACAAAGGGCGTTAATAAAAGTGATCCTGCCAAGATGATGTTAAATCCTATTGCCGTTAAAAAGCTGACTGGTGATCCTTCGTTATTGATTTGACTAAGGGCGCTGCTCCAAAGAAGTGTTGCGATTACGCTCCAGACAATTTTCCAACATGCCACCTCGATCAATGATCTAAAAAGCGCTGTCGTTGCCGAAGCCGTCGCTGGTAAAACGTACAAAGCAATGAGCAACGGTGAAAAAACATACAGTAAAACCCAAACATAAATATAAAAACTGTCCGCAATGTGAATCGAAAAATAAAGAAGGAAAAAAGTCAGAAAGCTTATAAGCAGCATGATCGTTTCTTTAAAACTGACCCATGACCACGACAATTCTCCTATTTTGTCTCCCATTCGATCTAGAATCAGTTTAAAGTTGTTGAGGTCTCCAAGTTTACTTGCAATCGCGTCCGTGACGTCCGCAATGGTATTTGTGATTTCGGGATAGGCGTGTAACAAGATCGCTGCGATCAAGACGCGCCCAACCATCGTTCCAAAATTTGGGACCTGACCGACGGGCCATTTAAAATACTCTAGCGTGATACCAAGGAGTAAAAGCACCGTGGTGATAAGATAGAAATATCCCGTGAAAATCTCGTGGATTTTTTTAGCTTCTGTAGCAAGCCAAGTAATATCTGAAACCATGATCAAACCTCTTAAAACCTTGGTGCAGTAAACTGAATTTTTTCATTTTTCATTGCAAGCCGAAGTGTGTTGGCCGTTTCGAGATACTGTTTTGTAGAGTCTTTTTGTCTTTTATTTTCGACGGCGATTGCCTGTGCCTGAAGTTTAAGTCCTGTGGCTTGAGTCCTCAGACTCTGGTTCATGACTTGAAGCATGACGCCCAGGGTTTGTGCCGTGAGCTTCTGCGCGCCACCAGGGGAGACGTCGTGACTGAATTCTTTGATTACTTCACCAAGTTCGTCAATGCCTTGTGTGTACTTATAAATGTCGTTGTTTAAGGCCACAACTTCAGCTACTTGCCGATCTGTAGCTCTAAAAATTCCGGCGTCCGGCGATTCACTCACTATACCATAAATTTTTTCTAGCTTTTGAAGAGCATCACTCGCGTTTTGCCAATCCTGGTAAAGACCGGGATCAATATTTGGATAGATCGTTTTCGCCAAACGCAATGAATCGTTTATTCCTCGATTGATGTTTTTTAAAAGGTCTAATTGATCAGTTCCATTTTTCACCATATTTTGAAGTTCAATCAGTTGTTTCATTGCGTTGGTTAAAATTTGAATCAAAACCGCAACATCTCCACCAAAGAGGTCAGCTTTTGCCGGAGTTGAAAACGTTATGAAGGATGCAAGAATAACGGCTGTGATTTTTTTCAAGTAACACCTCCATTTGCGGCGACACCTCTAGGGTATTTTGTCGCAAGAATATTTAAAATTTCCAGATTGTCTAAATCTGGTAGTGAGGCTCGTAACTCATCAATTTTTCCAAGGTCTCGGCCATCGGTCGTAGCAAGCCAATACTCAAGAGATGTTGACTCGATGACGACAATGGCTCTTGCATCTTCGGCCATAAGAAAGGCTTCCGAAAACGACCCTCGCTCTTGTTGCAAGGAGGAAATTAAATCAACTTCAGTCGGATTCAGACTCAAGACTTCTTTTAACCGTTCTTTGTCTGCGCCTTTTTGCTTTAAAACCCATTTGATGCTGCTATTTGGAAGGATTGCATTGGCAATTTTACTTTTAGCGAAATCATCGATATTCTGGGAAATTGCAATGGCACTTGCCATGTACTTGCGGAAAGTTCGAAAGACTTCCGCTATGAAAAGTGACGCTGAATCATTTTCCATCAACTTCCAACATTCATCGAGAATCAAAAACTTTATCTGTGATCGGTCTCTTTGAACTTCTCGCCAAACAAAATCAGTAATAATAAAGAGACAAACAGATTGAAGGTCGGGATAGGATTCCATTCCTTTGAGATCAAAGCAAACGATGGGCCGTTTCAAAGCCAAAGTCGTTTCTTTATCGACAAACTTTCCGTAGGGAGAATTTCCACACCAAGTTGTTAAAATTTTCCCGATACGCTGAATGGACACTTCGGGGTGTTGCAATAGTAAAATTCGAAGATCCGTTAATTTTGGTCTGTTCGAAATTTCGTAGACCTTTTCGATTGCAGCTTCGATTTCAGCCTTTTCAAGTTTCCCAAGTTGTACCTGATCCGAATCTTTGGTCATAATTTCAACCAGGCTTAGAATAAATTTTATCTTTTGGCTGGTTGGTTTTTTTTCTCCGTGTCCGAGGTCAAAGGGATTGATTGAAAGCTCTGTATCTACGCCAAGCTGAGTGTATTGCCCGTGAAGATTTTCACAGATTTTTTTGTATGATCCTCCTATATCTAAGATAAAAATTTTTGGATTTTCTTTCATCATCTGCATCATTAAGATATTCGTCATGTATGATTTTCCACTTCCCGAACCGCCGCTCACAATTTGGTTGGCATTGGTGTGTTCGGTTGCAAACGGGCTGAAGGCCACTAAGTTTCCGAGTCTGGATCTCAAAAGAATTTTTGGATCCTCATACCCGCACCAAGGACCAAAAACAGGAAGAATGTCGCAAAGATTCGATGTTTTGATTGGTTTGTTTCTTTCCTGACTTCGGCTGTTAGGAATGGATGATTCGCAAAACATTTCAAAAGAGGCGAGACTTTCTTC
>JACCDR010187472.1_pt1 | contig 11298 bp, 5 predicted proteins | sample 7446431 | NCBI WGS metagenome assembly JACCDR01 (sample SAMN15323443, study PRJNA562643) | freshwater metagenome | isolation source: river surface water | place: USA:Blue River Watershed | collected 2017-08-17
ATGTAAATTGTGATTTGGCTTCTAAAGCTTCAATTTTTTTACTCATAAATTGAACTGTACCAATTAAATAATTCACAAGCTCTTTGTTTGATACGGAATGGAAATCCGCAATATCATTTTTTTCAGAAATAACTACGGCCGAAGGGATTATTTCTTTTAATTCTTGAGCTATTAAACCTCTGTGTGTAACTTCAGGATTATGAATATAATTGTAATCAACTAATTTAAGTTGCATAATCTTATCATAAGTGTCCTGAAGACTTACATTTTCTATGAAATTTTCTTTGATTCTTCGGTCACTAGATTCAACTAACTCATTTACGGTAAGAGAAGTATGAGTTAAAGTAAGAGCGGTAGATGTAGTACCACCAGTCATTAATGAAACAACAAAACGTCCATCCTCAGATCCGTCTGTTACATCATCAGCTGAAACAGCAACTGAACCATATGATACAGCATCATTAACTGAGTTTTCAATAAAGAAATCAATACCAGCTCCTAATCCATTAGCTGGATCATCTGAAGTAGTTCTAGTTACACTAACTGGATATTCTACAGTATTTCCAGTAGCATTATCAATAGTAGCTGAAAGAGTAGTAGCGGATAAATTGTTAATATTTACAATACTACGATCAGAATCAACTACAAGAGCTTTAACTGCTTCAGCAGTACCTGGAGTACCTAAATCCAGATAATTAAGTTCTACAGCAGTAGCTGTTACAAGAGTACCACCAAGTTGTAAACCTTTATCAGTTCCATTGTGTTCAGCAAGATTTACTACACCATTAGAAGTTAAACCAGTAAGTGTACCTACTGAAGTTACATTAGGTTGAGCAGCAGTTTGTAAAGTACCAGTTAATTGAACAGCTGTTAAATTTCTAATACTTGTAATATCTTTATTAGCATCCAGAACAATAGCTTTACTAGCTTCGGCAGTACCAATAGCAGTAACATCAACATAGTTAAGTTCAGCAGCAGTAGAAGTAACTAATACACCAGCTAATTTAAGACCAATAGTTCCATTATGATTAGCAATATTAAAGCTACCAGCTGAACCAACAGTTGTTAAAGTTAAATCACCAGTAGAACTTAATTGGAAATCAGTATGAGTTGCAGGAGAAGCATCATTATCATTATACGTTAAACGTAAAATATCACCAGTGGCATGGTTTACTTGTAAAGCAAAAGGTAAATCAGTAGTATTAATACCAACATTGCCAGTTGTTGTCATATTATCAACACCAAATTCACCAGCTTCTAAGTGAGCTACTTGTAAAGTATCAGCACCTAATACATTAATACCAACAATACTAGAATCAGAATCAAGAACTAAAGCTTTACTAGCTTCAGCAGTTCCAGGAGCAGCTACATCTACATAGTTAAGTTCAGTTGCAGTTGAGGTAACTAGTACTCCAGCTAATTTAAGACCAAGATCAACTCCATTATGACCGGCAACATCAAAGTTATTTGTAGCATCAATAAGAGTAGTTAAACCAGAAGATAATAAAGTTAGATTACCTCCAGCGCTCATACTAAAATCAGAATAGTTAGTAGCTGAACCATTAGAATCATTATAAGTTAAACGTAAGTTATTACCATCAGCAGAGTTAATTTCTACTTGTTTATCAGGAGTTGAGGTATTAATACCTAAAGTACCAGTACTACTAATATTATTGTAGTTAGATATATTTCTAGATGAATCAACTACTACAGCTTTACTAGCTTGAACAACACCTAAAGTAGTAACATCAACATAATTAAGTTCAGCAGCAGTAGCTGTTACTAGAGTTCCACCTAATTGTAAACCAGTAGTAGAACCATCATGAGAAGCAATATTTACTACACCATTAGAAGTTAAACCTGTAAGAGTGCCAACAGATGTAATATTAGGTTGAGCTGCAGTATCTAATGTACCAGTTAATGTAGTTGCAGTTAAATGATTAATTGTAGCAATATCTAAATTAGAATCTAATACTAAAGCTTTTTCAGCTTCAGCAGTACCAGGAGTTACATTTAGATAATTAAGTTGTGTTGTTGAAACAGTTAAACCATCTAATAAATTTAATTCAGCAGTAGATGCAGTCATGCCATCTAAAACATTAAGTTCAGTAGCTGTAGCAGTAAGAAGTACCCCGGCTAATTTAAGACCTTTATCAGTTCCATTATGACCAACTACATCAAAACTATTACTAGAATGAATAAAAGTAGTTGCACCAGATGAATTAATAGTTAAATTACCTGAATTAGATAAAGTAAAGTCTGAATAATTTGCAGCACTTCCATTTGAATCATTATAAGTTAAACGAAGATTATCACCAGTAGCAGAATTAATTTCTACTTTTTTGCTAGGAACAGTAGTTCCAAGACCAAACATACCAGTATCAGTAATACGCATGTTTTCAGTTCCTGCAGTAAAGAATCGTAACATATCATCATCAGTACCAGCTCCATTTTCAGCAGAAACATATGTATCTTGATCAATATCAATTACACCGCCAAGTGAGCCCCAAGTATCTCCTGCTCCAAAACCTTCAAATTGATCAGTTTCACTATTATATCGAACTTGGCCCTTAACAGTTGGAGTTGGACGAGAAGCTGTATCTCCTTTTGGTAATAAGAATGATGGACCAGTAACAGCTACATTTCCACCAACAGTTAAATCACTAGTGATATCTAAGCTATCTCCAATAAATACATTTTTAGCAAATGCACCCCCGCCCATACTAGTAAAAGCACCACCATGAGTTGAATCAGTTGCATCTTCAGTTGAAGATAATAGTAATGCATCAGTAATTTCAAAATTACCAGTAAATACACTATCTCCAGTTACAGTTACTGGACCAGCAACATCTAATGCTGTAAGAGTACCTACAGATGTAATATTAGGTTGAGCTGCAGTATCTAATGTACCAGTTAATGTAGTGGCAGTTAAATGGTTAATTGTAGCAATATCTTTATTAGCATCTAATACAAGAGCTTTACTAGCTTCAGCAGTTCCTGGTGCAGTAATATGTAAATAGTTAAGTTCAGATGCAGTAGCAGTAAGTTGAGTTCCACCAATATATAAACTACCAAAATTAGCTGAACCACCAACTTCAAAACCATATGTAGATGGAGTTACACCTACACCAATTTTACCATCAGCGGCAATTGTAAATCGTGCAATATTATTTGTCATTAAAGATAAATCATTATTGCTAACTGTACCCATAATTGTTGAATTAGTTGAAGTAGTAGATGCACCACTATTTACTTGAATATCAAATTTAACTGGAGAAGCATTACTACCTGAAATTTCTAAAGCTTTTTGTAAGTTTGATCCTTCTAAGTATGTATTAGTACCAGTAATATTTAACATAGCACTTTGAGTTGTAGTATTAATAGTTTGACCAACATTATTAACAGCAAGACCAGCTAAAGTACCAACATTAGTAATACCTGCTTGAGTAGCAGTATCTAATGTACCAGTAATAGTAGTAGCAGTTAAATGATTAATTGTAGCAATATCTTTATTAGCATCTAATACAAGAGCTTTACTTGCAGTTGCAACACCTGGAGTTACATCTACATAATTAAGTTCTGCAGCAGTTGAAGTTACTAATACTCCAGCTAATTGTAAACCTTGAGTAGTACCATTATGATTAACAATATTAACATTACCATCAGTACCATAGGTTGTTAAATTTAATGTACCTCCACTAGTTAGTTGGAAATCTGTACGAACATCTGGAGAATCTCCAGTGTTATCATCATAAGTTAAACGCAGTGCATTACCAGTTGCTTCATTCACTTGTAATCCATAAGCTAATGAAGCAGTATTAACACCTACATTACCTGTAGTATTCATATTTTCTACACCAAATGCACCAGCTTCTAAATTTGTTACTTGTAAAGTATCAGCACCTAAAGTATGAATACCTAAAATATCTAAATTATTATCTAGAACTAAAGCTTTATTAGCAGTAGCAGTACCTGGAGTTACATTTACATAATTAAGTTGAGCAGCACTTGAAGTTACTAATACACCAGCTAAACGAAGACCTAATGTTGTGCCATTATGACCAGCAACATCAAAATTATTTGAAGAATCAATAAATGTAGTTAATCCAGAAGAATTAACTGTTAAATTACCCCCGCTTGAAACAGTTAAATCTACTTTATTAGCAGCAGTTCCGTCGGAATCATTATAAGTTAAACGAAGATTATCACCAGTAGAAGAATTAATTTCTACTTGTTTTCCTGGAGATGAAGTATTAATACCTAAATTACCTACAGTAGTAATATTTCTAATCGAAGAAATATCTTTATTACTATCAAAGACTAAAGCCTTACTAGCTTGTGCAACACCAATTGTATTAACATCAGTATAATTAAGTTCAGCTGCAGTAGCTGTTACTAGAGTTCCATTTAATTTCAACCCTGTAGTACTTCCATTATGACCATTAATATTTACATTACTAGAAAATGAACTTAAAGTTAAATCACCTGAACTATTAACTCCTAAAGAAGTTAAATTAGAATTAGTAGAATCATATAGATTAATTACATCTTGATAATAAGTAGTACGAGGAGCAACGCTTAAATCTTTATCATCAAAAGCAAATGCACTTGTTGGAACAGTTTCTGATGCTTGAGAAGTTGATTCCCAAATTAAACGTAAACGTTCATTAGTTGTTTCTTGTACGTGTTGAATATAAATTGGATACCAGGTATCGGCCTCTAATGTAATTGGATCAGTTTGAATTGCATTATGATCTCCAGTTGTCCAACCATGACGAACAAGTTGATTATTTATCCAAATACGGAAATGATCATTGGATGTAACAGTAAAAGTATAATCTTCACTATGTAATGGTTTAATATAACCCCAAACTTCCATAGAATATCCATCAGTTTGACCTGCAGGAGCATAATTAGTAAAATCAACAGTTGGAGTAATTTCAGTGTGTAGAACTCTACCATTAAAATCTGGAGTAGTATATACACGAGTTCGTAAACCATTTACTCCAAATGGAGTAAGAGATACACCACCAACAGTTAAAGAATTAACTGCAGCAGCACCATTTACAGTTAAACCTGTAAGAGTACCTACAGATGTAATATTAGGTTGGGCAGCAGTATCTAATGTACCAGTTAATGTAGTAGCAGATAAATGATTAATCCCAGAAATATCTTTATTAGTATCAAGAACTAAAGCTTTACTAGCTTCGGCTGTACCTAGTGTATTAACATCTACATAATTTAATTCAATTGCAGATGATGTAACTAAAGTTCCATTAACTGTTAAATTATCAGTTTCAAGATTATGAATACCAACAATATCTAAATTTTCATCTAATACTAATGCTTTACTAGCTTGAGCTACACCAATAGTAGTTACATCAGTGTAATTTAATTCTACAGCAGATGCTGTAACTAAAGTTCCATTAACTCGTAAATTATCTGTTTCTAAATTAGTAATACCAGTAATAGAACCATTATCATCTAGAACTAATGCTTTACCATTTTCTGCGGCACCTGGTGTAGTATCAGTATAATTTAATTGTTCAGCGGTTGCTGTAATTAGTACTCCTCCTAAACTTAAACCAGCATCAGTACCATTGTGAGTACTAATATCAACATCGCCATCTACAGTTAATCCTGTTAAATTTCCTAATGATGTTACGTTAGGTTGAGCTGCAGTTCCAAGAGTTCCGTTTAATGTAGTTGCACTTAATGAAGATAGACCAGAAACTTCTCCAGTTAAAGTAGAGAATAAAAGGAACTTAAATCCATCAGATGTATTTATAATTGGTCTATTTAATGTTGCGTTAAAAAGTAATTCACCAGCATAATTGGGCAATGTATTAATTGTATTAGTCGTTTGATTTTTGATCAAAACCATTTTATTTTTAAATTATTATATGCTATTAATATAAAGATTATATATTATAAGTATATAATAAAAAAAAATAAAATTATTTCGTACATTTTTATTAAAAAAAAAAAGAATTATAATATTTTTACTAATGTATAAATATTTATATTTTTTTTATTCTATTTTTTATTTGAAATGCTGACGATATTTTATAGGTATAATTAGAAATTTGACTACATTTTATTTTTTCTAAATTATTATCTATTGTTGAATATTTAATACTTGTCAAATTTATATTCTTCATATTATTAACTATATAATTAATACATGTTTGACATGGTTTTGATAATCCAATAACTCCATTTTTTGATATTTTAATTACTATTAGTTTTTTTTTATTTTTAGACAATGTTTGATTTTTATAATACTTAGTTATAGTATTAACTTCAGAATGAATACTATAAGGAAATGAAGTTGTTCTAAAGTATACGTTAAATCCATAAGATAATAAATTATTATTTTTAAGATTAATCAAGAAACTAATATGAATATGTCTAGCATTTTTATCTATTCCTTGTTCAATATTATAATAAATATTATCATTAAGATATATATCTTCACTTTCCAATATATTCTTCAAATTAGAAATCATTATTCATTAATGATTGGCTTGTATATCTAAATTAAAATTTATATTCAATTTTAATTAAGTATTAAAATCAATATAATTACATATTTTAGTTTAAATCTTATTAAATTATGATATAACCTATATTCATATTATATATTTATATATTATCAATAATATAATTTTATAAATAATATATACAATGTCATCACAATATAAAAAATATTCTTCTAATAATGGATTATCAACTTTTGAATGGGGACCAGCTGCTTGGCATTTTTTATTTTGTACTATAATGGGATCATATCCATTTAAAATTGATGAATCTAATAAAGAAGATATAAAAATTAAACAATCTTTCAAACTAATGTTTGAAAGTCTTAAATATACATTACCTTGTTGTGTCTGTAATGAATCATATAGAAGATATTGGGATGAATTATGTATAGATGATTATTTAGGTGGTAGAATAGAATTAATGAATTGGTTATATTTAATTAAAGATCAAGTTAATAAAAAATTAATTTTTCAAGAAAATGAAAAATTTAAAATAGAAAGACAAAAACTTGTAGATAAATATAAAGTTAAAGATATTAAAAGAGATGACTTTAATAAACTTGTAAAAAAATTAAAAAATAAAATTTGTATTACACAAAAAAGTAAGCCATTTCATTCTATATTAGAATATTATGAATCTTTCCGTGCTAATACTTTTCATCCTTAATTTTAAATAATAAAAAGCTTTAAGCAGCTCTAGACTTGCGGCTACGTCGTTTACGAGTAACACGTTTTTTACTAGATTTTTTACTTGTTCGTTTAGAACGACGTTTACCTCCTTTTTTTGATTTTTTCTTTGATTTAGATTTAGATTTACTAGGAGCAACCCCATTAGCTTTACCGTTAATTTTATACATATTAGTATCACATTTGGTACATTGACCTTTAGTTGCTGAACGCCCATTACTTGTAACTACATCCTTAGTACTCTTCATTACACGCTTGGCTTTGCATCGCATACAATAGCCTTCCACCATTTTTATTTATATATTATTTAAAGTATATAATAGAAAATAGTTTTTAATTTTTTTAAATTTATTTTAATTTTAACATTTAGAAAAATATATTATTTATCTTAATTATGTAAAAAAATAATTTATATAATTATATATAACTAATATATTAATATAATAAATATGGCATTTTTATTAGGTGCTATAGGTTTAGGATCACTTTTAGGTGAAAGTAAGACAACTATTAAAAATACTACTGATGTTCTAAATGAAGCAATAACTAATATTACTACTAGTGTATTAAATAGTAATTCCACTGCAGTATCATCTGCGCAATTAATAGATTTAAAATGTGATCCTATGGTTGCTATAAAAGCTATGGAAATCTGTGCAAATTCTACAAATCCTGATTGTAATGTATGTACTGCATCTGATTTAAATCAAGAAATTACATTATCTATAAATATGCAAAATGTTAATAATAATACTGTTGCTACACAAATTAAAGATGAAATTAATGCAAAATTAGAAAAAGAAGTACAAAATGTTAAAGGTGCTAGTTTTATGACTAAAACTAAAACAGATATTGAAAATTTATCAACTATTAAAAATAAATTATTAAGAAATTATAATAATAATCTAGTAAATGATTCTATTAAAAATTTTGCATTTAGTCAAACTATTAAAAGTGAAAATGTTAAAACTAATAAAATCAGCCAAAAATTAGTTGCTACTGTAATTGCATCTGAAATAGTTAATAACGCTCTTAATAATGATGCAAACTTTAAACAAGATATTGCCGCATTAGATAAAATAAAAAATACAGAAACTGGATTATTTCAAGATATTGGATCTTCTATTTCTGGAATTATAGGAACTACATTCTCTGGAGTCAAAGATTTAGCTGGAACTTTATTTCAAGGTGCTATGGGGATGTTTATTATAGGATTAATAATATTAGGTGTATTACTTTGGTCTGGTGTATTATGTGCAGTTCCACCACTTATGCCTTATTTAATGATGGCTGGAATGTGTTCGTCATCAAAAAAAAATAGAAATGATGATGATGATTATGACGATAGAAAATTTAGACGTAAACACCAAAAATACGAAGAAGATTTACCACCTCAACAATATATGCAACCACAAGTTCAACCTCAACAATATATGCAATCTCAACAATATAGTCAACCACAAGATCAACAATATAGTCAACCACAAGATCAACAATATATGCAACCACAAGTTCAACCTCAACAATATAATCAATCACAAAGTCAAGTTCAACCTCAAGATCAACCTCAACAATATAGTCCAACAACTCCTGTTATGCAACAGCACGCCGATTATAGTCAATCCCAAGCTCAACCTCAAAGTATGCATTTACCTAATATTAATATGCAAAATCCTTATGTACAACAAGGTTTAAATCAAGCATTAAATAGAGCTCCTCCAATGGTTAGACAAAGTTTTAATTTTGCACGAGATATAATTCCAAAAAATCAAAGACCATATGTTTAAATTAATACAAAATTATCTTCTTTGGTCTTAATTAATTTATTTTTTTCTTTAGTTAACATAGTTAATTGTTTTTGATCTTTTACATTATCTAATAACATATCAATTGATTTAATTATATTTTTCTTCTTAATTCTTAATATTTCCTTTTCAATTTTAATAGATTTTATACTATTTTTAATATTAGTAATTTGATATTCAATAATTGATTTTAATACTACTTTTTTGGATAATAATTCTAAATATACTTGACTCATTTTTATAGCATTTAGAATAACATTTTTAATATACATTTTTTTAAACTTATCTTTTAAATTATATTCTTTAATAAAAGATCTAAATAAATTATGTTTAATTGAAGTGTTATTAATTATGTTATATGTGTTAAATATAGTTGTGTCATTTTTTGATACAATAAATGATGTTATATTATTTTTTTCTATACTATTAGTATCACAACAAACTTTCATATAATTTAGAATTATAATATTAAATAATTCTCTTTTTATTAAAATATTATCAATATAGATTTTATATCCTTTATTTGAATATTTCATGTATCTAGTTATAAAATTATTAAATTCATAAATATTATTTAATACTCTTTTTTTAAAATGTTGAATAGTCATAGTTGCTACCTTTGTATCAATTGAATTTTGATTATTCATATATAATTTTGGTTTATTTAATGTTATATAATTTCTTACAATATCAAAATCTACTGTATTTGTGAATATATTTTTTGTACTTCCATTTGCAATAATAATATCTATTGATTTATTTAATTTAGGATTATGTAATATTATTATTCCATTGATATATTTCTTTAAGCTAAAATATTTATTTGTATTTTTAATGTTTGATTTATTATTTAAAGTATATTTTACTAATATTTTATTTAGATATTCAAATTCTTTTAATTTATTATTACTTTGATAATTTTTTATTTGGTAACCACTACAAATTAAATAAAATGCTAATATTTTTAATTCTTGTAATTTTTGATTACTACTTATATAAATATCTAAATCATTAATTTCATTAATATTGTTTGTATATATTTGAACTACAGAACCACCTCCAAGATATGCTTCATTTAATGATGCTAAGTCATAAATATTAATTCCAAAGGTGATAAATAAATTTTCTAATTTAATAGATAAATTTTTTACTTCAACTACTTCAAAATTCATGATTTATATATTCTATAATAATTAATCAATTTTAAATAAAAAAATAATATAAATATAATCATTTAAATTGATATATTAGACTAATTCAAAATCATCATCTTTTTCAATACATCTAGATGTTTTTAAATCAATTTGTAGTGAAACACTTGCAACATCAATATTAATACTATTATCAAATAGCTGGGTATAATTATTTCTTAATAATAATTCTTTAATTTGATCTTTAATTTTTAAATTAATATTCTTTGTAATTCTTTTAATCTTTTTATTTACTTTGAATTTTTTCATTAAATTATCAAGTTGTTCAACTGATTCATCTTTAATAATAATTGGTCTTTCTTTCATTTCAACTACATTAAGATTAATTTGCTCATTTAATAAGGAAATATGAATTCTATTTAACTTTAAAACATTTAGAATATAATCTTTAATCTTAAAATTATTAAATTTAAGATATAAATCAGATTCTCTAACATATTGTCTAAATACATTATGATTAATTTCTTTAGTTTTATAAATTGTTTCACTATTTTCAGATAATACACATACTGTGTCTGATTTATTAGCACAATATTTAATAAAGTTTAATACAATACTATTAAATAATTTTCTTGTAATTTCTTGCTTTCCAATAATAATTTTATAACCTTTATTTGAATATTTCATATATCTGGTTACAAAATTATTAAATTCATAAATATTATCACAAACTCTGGTTTTAAAATGATAAATTGACATAGTTGCAATTTTAGTATCAATTGCTTCTTTATTTATCATTTGTAAATAATAAGTATAATTATTCTTAATATAACTATAACAATGAGGTCCTAATTTAATATAATTTTTAACAATATCAAAATCAAATGTTTTAATTAATAATTTTTTAATATTACATTTCATAATAATAATATCAATTGATTTATTATTAGCATTTTTTAATGTAATAATACTATTAATAAATTCTTTTAAACTAAAATATTTATTTGTTTTATTAACATATGATTTTTTAGTTTTATTATATTTTAATAATTTCTTATAAATTAGTTCATAATTGTTTAATTTATTGTTATTATTATGATATTTATTTGAAAT
>JACCDR011706194.1_pt1 | contig 11298 bp, 12 predicted proteins | sample 7446431 | NCBI WGS metagenome assembly JACCDR01 (sample SAMN15323443, study PRJNA562643) | freshwater metagenome | isolation source: river surface water | place: USA:Blue River Watershed | collected 2017-08-17
ACTGCTGCAACACGGCAACCAAACCGTCAGCCGTACTCTTAATATCGCCGAATGTTGCCGCCAATGGTACTCTAGAGAATAACTCTGTCAACTGCTTAAGTTGAGTAGGATCTTGAATACCGGCCTGTGCCAATATATCAACGCCCGATAATGTCTCGGACGCCCTTGTGCCAGTTATCGAACCAGATGTTCTACCAACATCAGCAATCTCACCAGCCAAAGATCTATTGACCTGCAAAATCTGAGAGATTCTAGTCTGGGCCTTCTCAAACTTTAGTGCTTCATCTGTTGCCTTGGTAAAGCCCGCAATGATAGCAAACAATGGCGTAGAACCAACCAAGAACGCACCGAAACGCCTCGCCGCTAAACCGATCTGATCACCGAACTTAAGTGCGTTCGCCCCAGCCGAATCAAAGGCTTTTGCCTGTTTCTGCAACTGTGTCTGGCTTTTTGCCAACGCCCTATTGTTCTCATCAATGAATCTAGTTGCCGCATCTATCTCTGTAGCATATCGACGGATACCATTAATATCAGTACCAATCTTACGGACGCCAGCAATATCGGTAGCGTTTAGTACAGCAGTTCTTTGAGCGGTAGCCCTATCAATTGCCTGACGTACTATTTCCCTATCAGTTGGTGTACTAGGCTTGAGTTTTTCAGCCCGAATAATAGCACTGTTAATCTGAGATATAGCCGCATTCTTTTCTTTGGCTAATGCAGCAGCGGAAGCCCTTTCTTCTCTTACTTGGGCACCAAGTTGGGCACGATCATCCCGTAAGAAGAAATTCTCTCTCTTTCTATCACGACCTGATTGGGCTCTATCAGCAGCCCTTCGTTCGCTTATTTCACGCTTTCTCTGATAGTCATCAAGTCTTTTTTGTTCTCTTTCAGCAGCAGCAATTCTTTCACGCTCCGCTTTATCTGCTGCTTGCTTTTGTTTTAAATCTATATTTTCCTGAACTCTCGCTAAACGATTTCTTTCCGCCTCTTCAGCCTTGGCTGCGGTGGCAACGGCACGAGATCTTGCAAGAATAGCACGTCTTTCTTGTGCCGCATCTAAATCAGCCTTCCTAACCTGACGATCGCGTAAACCAAATTGCTCTTTAGTAAACTCCAAAACTTTACGATAACCAGCCACCTGCTCATCAATATCTTTCTTGCTAAATCCTTGAGCCTTCAGATTAGATTTGATAGAATTGATGGTATTTCGTAAATCTGCTATGATTTTGCCAGCAGATGGATCAATACCAATTCCCTTGAAATTTAGGTCAAGAGACTTCTGGGCACCCTGAGCCAGAGTAACCTTGTCGATAATTGCCTGTACTGATATGGAGGGTCCGTTGGCCATAGTATCCTGTAAAATAATATACCCCGGACGAGCCGGGGTATAATACGAAACATTAATATGTAAACATTATTGATTAGGTTTTATACGCACCCTCAACCTCAGTAATAATCAGATTACCGTCCGAGTCTACTGGATTGCCGAACATATCCACGGTATTACCATTCTCGTCTATCAAACGCCCCTCAGCATTAATACGGCGACCATCCATATCAACCAACTCATTCTTCTCATTAATAAGTTGGCCCTGTTCATTCATGAAGCCATACTTAACAAGCCACTTGATTTCTACAGTCTTGTCTAGGAAGTCGGCCCCAATATAAGTTGAGTAGAACTTCTCAGTTGCTTGGGCCACAAAGTCATCATCAATATTATCCTTGAAGTCATCGAATGACTTAAAGAATGGTCTACCGGTATCTTTGGAAAGAGTACACGAGTAAATGTAATATCGCTGACGCTCATCCTCAGAGAGTTTTTCGGCGGTCTTGGCATAAAGTTGGTTGGACGATGCACCAACAGAAAACATCTTGGTTCTAAGAACGCGGATTTCTAGGGCCAATGCACGACCCTCTTGCTTGGTAAGTTTTCGCCCATTGAGTTTGCCGCTCAATAGAGAGACTTCCTTCTCTTTGATTACTTTCTGTAATTCGGCAATTTCCTCATCCTCTTGTTTCTGAGAGTCTACACCACGCTTCTTGATTTCAAGATCTATTTGAATACGTAGTAAAGCACCCCTATCAAGGGCCTCCTTGAATGCCGCCGCCACATAACCATCAGCCTGTCTTACGATTGCTGGGGTTGGCGTGATTGTTTTAATATCTACATTCTCGTCGTTAAACTTCCCGGTCCATTCTACTGATTTGTTTTTCATATTATTCCATATCCTTCTTTAGTTTGTATCTCTTGTTAATCTCTTTACTACACAATCTCATCTGCATATGCCCATAATCCATTACTATCTTACGCCACTTCATAAACTTATCAAACATCTCTTGCTCTTGTGGGGTTAGTGGTGTGGCGTCATCTTTATTTTCCCCCCACATATGACCTATCTCTTCTTCAAGGGCAAATACCGCATAAATAAACGCCGTCTTAATCCTCTTTGTCGAAATATCTGTCACATCTGCCTGAATATTATCTTGTTCCATTTTTACTTTCTAGAGTCAACGGCTTTTTGATTAGCCTGCATTCTCATCTTACGCTGTGAGTCTGATAGATTTTGCTCTTCTACAGATCCCTTCCTCTGAATCTCTTCCTGACGCCGCTTGATTCCTAGTAACGCTTCCGGGCTATTCATTTCATACACGCGGGCGGCATCTTCTGGCGAATCTATCATTATTCCAACATCAGTATACTTAGAATCTACGTTAATGTTATTGGCTTTTTTAGTAGATTTATCTTTTTTACGCTTCTCGTTTTGCTGTTCCAACCAAGCGTCAAGAGCATCATCATCCTTGATTATTTCATCATCTGGACAGTCAGAACTTTCATAAACGTTGTCGTATAGCATTGACCACGACACAATATTCCTTTGTAAATCAGTCATTTCCGCAGATGGTTTCTCAAACAACCGTCCAGTCTTAACCGCTGTTCTCCAATACAATCGCCAAGGATCACTTCTTGATAATTCTCTAATAGTTTTTTCGTTGATTAAACTACTGCTAAAGAAACAACTTTGAATGAGTCTTACAACGAGATTGTTGTCGGCGTTGTTATCAAAGTCCTCCCACGATTCCCATAGGCGAACTCCACAATCATCTGTAGTATTTTTGAATATGATATACTTGTATCGCTCAATCTTAAGTAGATATTCTAATGAGTTGTTAGATAGGGCGTGTTTCTGTTTCTGCAGATCCGCCCGACGAGCCACGTTTGCCTTGATGTTTGCATCAACATAACGTTTTTCACGAGACTTGAATTCTAAAGATCTCAATTTGGTTTGAAGTTTTTCGTAATCATCCTCAAGAGCCTTATTTTCTTTTTCAAGGGTTTCGTTCCATATTCCTCTGTCCATTACAATTTGTGCTACATTTTCTTCTGTAGGAACGTCATAGATAAGAAATTCCTTGCAGAAATTCTCTACTCGAAAATTAGCCTCGTGTTCGACAATAGGATTCGGATCGTATATCCGATAAATTTTTGAATGAAAAATCACCGGGGTATACCCGGCGATAATTCTATTCGTTAATTTTTGACGATCTTCGTATTCCATTGGGCGAGGCCCAAACAAATTCCTAAAACACTATTCTAAACCAACGTGGTTTAGAGGAAGTCGCGACCGGGGAAAGTAACCGTCAACGAGTTAAAGTTTGAGTAGTTGTAACTTGTAAGTTGGTTGCCACCGGTTGCATCGCCACCATTGATGGTAATGCTGGTTAACTTGTTCTTGGTACCAAGATCTAATACTACACCGCATGTCATTGCAATATAGATTTCTTGGTTGTTCAAGTTATCCTGCTCTTCATAGGCGTTACGACCATCACCATATTCATTGGTTGTTACTTCGATGGATGTGGTAACTTCTACTGGGAAGGTAGCGAAACGGTAGTATGGGCCTCTTCGACCCTGCTCGAATAGTTCTTCACGACCGAGGTTTACCGAGATGTTTACGTTCTGAATGTGGGCGTTAAAGTTCTGACCAGCATCCCAGTCGTTAGTACCAGAGGTAGAAATGCCCGGAATGTCTGTAGGCCAAAGGCTTTGACCCATATCAATGTTTTCACGACGCTGAACGCCGCCAGCACCGGGAGGTGCGTCCGCGTTGTTGAAACGTGAGTCAACATTGAAAAGGCTGTTGAAAGACAAGATACCGGTTGGTGCGGCGGAACCGCTGTACCAAACTTTATTGTTGCCTACGAGAGTTACGCTCTCTGTAATATTGCCCTGAACAGGCAAACTGAAGTTAATGGCGGAAACGTACATACCGCTCATCAATGCAACAGATAGTGGCAAACCGCTTGCAGCGTTGTTGTTCTGGTTGTAAATAGCCATCAAAACGTTAGAACGGGCACTATTGTAACGACCGTTTAGGGTGCTGCCGCCCGGATTGCGTGATGCTAAGTGTTCAATAAGTGGATAACCGTCAACAACCTTGGTGACAGTCATCTCAACGTTGGGAATACCTTCTACCTGTTCATAGGTTTCAATCTGACCCAATTCATTGATGTTCTCAAGATTGAAGTTGGTGCTTGAACCAACGCTCTGTACGCCGTGAGCGGCGATATAACCGGTTGGGTGCGAATTGATACCGAAACCTAGCGGAGCAAATGCTACGGCTATGATCGGAAAGTAGTTTCTTTGATTAGTGGCCATTAATATACCTCGTTAAACAAACCTACAATCTTATACCCTTTTTAGACTACAATTGTAGGTATTTCGAGCCCAACCTTGATTTGGGCGTACTGAATGGGTAGGTGCATGTAGTTTTTTACTAGTACAGCATCGCCAGTAAAGCGGGCTAACGGACCCGTATAATTAGCAACAAGTTGTGGGAATGTCATGCTAGAAGGATAAATAGTGCCACTTATTGATAGTTGGGATGGGGCCACACCATACTTGAAGGTGGAAAAAGCCTTTTCTTCAAGCATGAAACAAATATCAGTAAGTTTTCGCCTATCAGATGCATTCCCTGCAAATATATTAAAAGATATTGTAGCGGTAGTAATTTTGTTACGACTACCCTGCTCCATCCCGACCGATGAATATTTTTCCAATCCGACAAAAACTGCTGGTAAAAAAGCCCTATGATTACTTGGCAGATTATCTATGCCAGAACCCTGAACAGACCAGTTGTTTCTATCCCGATAATATGCTAGAATATTATTGTAATATGGAGAATCAACAGAATATGTGTGAACAGCCCGTTCTGATCTAGGTACTTTTACTGTGGTACCAGCAGACAGTCCAGAAGAAAAGATAACCGCACCATGACTATAGTTGACGTACCAATTGGCACCTAAATAGGTGGTACCGGCAGGATAGAATGTGTCGTTGATAAATATTCCAGAAATTGATAGTGGGGCGGGGACCGCACTATTTTTCCGAGTTATACCACTTTCCCAAACCCAATCGTTTGTGAGTCCTTCGTATACAGTATTATTTGTGACGCCGGGCAAACTTGCTGGTCTGAGTAAACTGGCATTATTTCCATTGTAATCAACAGCATCTTTGGCGATGTTTGTGTATGCACCCAGTTCCAAAAGGCCATATTTCAACATACCAACAACATTCTGAAGGATATTATCCTCAAGAGATGGCTGGCCATAATATGTCACACCATCTAAGTAAGCCATTATCTTAACGCCTTTATTTGCTTTGTATACTCTTTTTTTAGTATTTCATTTATTCTTGTTACAAAAGATTTGTTCTCGAAAACTTGTCTAATGAAATCACTTCCCTTACCATCTGTGTAATTAAAGTCTGCGGCAACATCAAATTTTTCACCACCAGAAACCATGATTGCACGACCAGACCGGCTGCTTTCAAAATCGTCGCCGAACAAGATACTGGCGTCAACCCCACCAAGCCCAGTTAATATCCATTCCATCCAAGGAATGACTTTGGCACTTGGAGGAGAAATATATTGGAACTTTTCAGACAAAACCTCTTGGTAGTTGCGTGGCAAGAACACATCAATACCAGCAACAAACTTTTGGGAACGATTCACCTTCAACATTTCCCTTAACATTTCTGGAAATCCAGACGTGAATTCCTCCACCTTTTCATCATCCAAACCCATAACCGCCTGAATATCTTCTTTGTCTTGTGTGGGGATTCCGCCGATAATACCTTTATAAACATCTGTTTCGATAAGGTGTTCTATCAAAAGTTCTTTAATAGGTTCTCGTACAGCATCTCTTACCTTTAAGCCAACCTTTGGAAGAATTTTCAATGAAAGTTCTTCTGCCGCAATCTTTCGGAGTTTTTCTGGTTCTCTTACGCTAATCCTAAAAGATCCCATTATGTAGCCTTCCAATAACTAATAGCGTAACTATATGTTTGACCCAATCCATACGGAACCGGGCCACGAACCATAGTAATTCTCAAACTGATTAATGGATTGTCTGGGGAGTTTATTTCCGCGTAATTACATTTAGTCAGTTTTGGAACGTCCGATAAATAGCAGTTTATCTTAACAACTTTGTCCTGTAAAGAAAGCCCCAACTCCCTTACAGTATTAGTAGATTTTTCCCAATAGGCTCTTACCTTTATACTTTCAGTTACCGGAGTTTCTTTGAATCCAGCACCACCCTGACTCATTCTGCCCTGTAGAGCGTCAACGGGAACAGGCTCGCCCAATTCATTATAGTTGTTCAATCCATAGGGTGCTACAACGTTAGTTGGTGCTTCGTCTAGTGTGAGCCCACCATAATACAATGTCATAGTTTTACCAACTTCTTCTATGAAGATTCTGCTGGCATTTTCATAAAGAGTTTGGAATCCACTAGGTAGTATTGCCATTACTGTCCCCTTGTATATGGGGTTAGTATAGCGGAATAAACATTTGACGAATCGCCTGATAGATACCCGTTGACACCCTCTTCAAACATTTCATCGTAATACTTAAGAAGGTCTTTAAGAGATGCCAACATTTCCTTACCATCAAACTTAGAACGATCATCGGTGATAGAAAAGCCAGCGGTAAAACTATATTGATGCAACTGGCTTCGTATGACAATATAGGCCGCTCTCACAGTAATAATGGCGGATAAACCGGCGTCAGTTGTTGGGTCTGGCGTAATACTTAGTGCGGCGTAATCAGCAACATAGTCTGTTGTACCAAGCCTTTGAAAAACCTCGCCAGCGGCCATAACAATAAAACGTTGCAACTGCTCGTCCGTGAACGTGGTTGTGTCGTTAGGATTAAGATAGTATCTTAGATTGGTTACTAAAGTTGTTTGCCACGCCATACCATTTTATACACTTGTCAGAAAAACGTGGATACTTATCTGACGAGTTAGACCGCGTTGTTGTTATAACGGTACGGACCTTCAGCGGAGACAACCGTGCTTTGGCCAGCCTGACAAATGGCCCAAAACTTACGGACAGACCCATCCTCGACAGCAAACGACTCGCCGGAAGCGATTGGCGTCCCTCTACTAATATCCATCGAGTCTGAGTTAACACCAAAGTAAAACGTGGAGTTACCGCGATTCACCATCAAAAGACTTTCTAAAACTCCAGAGCCAGCCGTTTCCGCGTTATACAACATCACGCCATTCTGATCAACGAATCGACCAGACCCTAAGTTAAAGTCGCCACGATTATAAATTTCTCTATCATTGAAAACCGACAACCCTCCGCTCGAAACTGCTGGATTGAGATTTTGTCTAGAAAAATTGTATGGGTTATTTCCTACTATCGCACCATAGTTGAAAACACCGCTCACATTTTGAATAATTGATTTAACGGCCATACTATGATATACACGGGGCTGTGCCCCGGACCCCTTAAATGATACCTCTCATTACATTATCTTTGAATATTTTATACTGATTTCTGTCATTATCCCCGCTTCCGTGGGTGGCGTGGAATATCTTATGACACTGATTACAAAGGCATACCCCGTTTTAATCAAAAATAGTTGGATTTTAAAAAGAAAAAACCCCGCTTTTGCGGGGTTGATTCATGAAAATACTTGAAAAATATCTTAAAAACTCGCAGCCAAAACCGCTCGCGTGTCTAAACATGCGAACCCCAATTCAAGATCAGAAAATATCCCAAACATGCCTGAACGCAACTGAGTGTTATCCTCGAATGTTTCAACATCCTTGGTCATAGGCATTACGAAACTGTAGTTATTGGATTCATTATCCATACCAATAACAAGTTCAGTATCTGCTGACGCGAGCGATGCACCGAGAGTAGAGGTAAAGTAGGTCTGGTATTCCTGACCAACACCCAACTCGTCAAGGTCGCGGATTTCAACACCGTAAACATTTACGAGATTGCCGCTACCATCAGGACTGGTGAAAATCTGAGCCCGGATCGCATCGGGAATGAGGTTGATACCCCATGCACGAATATCATCCTGAGCCTCTGGCGAAACGTAGATTCGGCTAAGTTTACCACGATTTACCGAGGTAGAGTTGCCACCACCGTTTCGACGCATAACGGTTTTCATGAGAGAAACAAGGCGTGGGGTGAACTGACCCGCTGGGGCATCAGAGTCGTAGGCAAGAATGTTTCGTGCCTGAGCGGACTTGATAATGGTGTGCCAAGCGTCATCGTTCAACTTCTTGGTAATACCAGCCTCAAGGACTTCCATCATTCGGCCAATGACATTCCAGTTGGCTCGACGGAGGTAAGACCGGCGACAGTCGATCGCGTTAGCGATACGATAGGTATTAACCATGATACGATCGCTTTCAACACGCCGCTCAGGAATCTTACCGTGATCGGGCATGGTGTAAGCAACATACTCATTCTCAGTACCCGGACGAATGAGATCCGTAGGATACTCAGGGGTCTGGTCGGGAGAATAGCGTTCTACCGCGAAAATATCGCTGTAGACATCACCGCTGAATACGGCCTTACGAATAGGTGTAGACAAGGCGAGTGCTAGGGCTTTGCCGTTTTCTGCGGCAACTGCAGGATCTGCTGGGCCAGCAGCCCGTAGGGCTTCGGCTAGTTGATTCTTTTGTGCTTCTGTGAAATTGTCAAACATTTTTGTAATGCCTTTCGGTGTTATTAATCTTGGATTAGAGGTCGATGAAAACTTTAGCGTAACCATCGGCGTCAGGACGTGACAGGAATTTACCTACGACTGGTGCCAACCCAACCTGTACTGGGCTAATAGTACCGGTGCCGGAGAGATACGCTGTCTGGCCGGGGGTAACGCTACCCGCTGACCAAAGTTGATTCGTTACAGCCTCACCCTTCTGCATGATGGAAGCCTTATCACCAATCTGGCGTTCGGACTTAAATCGATTGAGTGGGATTTCGGTCAAGTCTTTGTTGACGAAATCATCAAGCAACATGCCGAGAGGGAAACGACCGGTAGCAGCCGCACCGTACTCAGCCATCTGATAGAAGTTATCCATAGCCGCACCGGAACCGGGGATTACACCCTGCCCTGTGGTAGCAACCAGAATACCACCGCGTTCAGCAACGGTATTTACGAAAAAGCCAACTTGATACTTGAGGGGGTCGATGTGTGGTTTGAGTGCCATATGTTTTTATACCTTCTTATTGATAATACACTTTACTTCGCGTTTTTAGTGGAACGACCTTTTGGTTTTACTAATGTTTCTGCAAAATCAGACAATAGTTTGAACTGTTCTGCCTTGGAATTAACATTTGCCGCAGCCGTTGCTAATGTTGCATCAACAACACGATCAGTCTCATCAGCCTTAGCAGATTCAAGAACCTTCTCCGCCGCTTCAGTAGACTTAGTTAAACCAGTCTTGGTCTGCTCGGTCGCCTTCGGCATACCGGTTTCAGTTACAGAGGTAGACTTCTTCATGCTAGCGGTTGCGAACGCGAGTACGCTTGCAAAAGCCTTTTCGTCCATATCCTTGACTTCGGCTAGTGCAGCGGCCTCATCCTCAACAGCGTTTACAGCCTTGAGTTTAGCAACACGTTCAGACGCCTTAGCGGTCTTTTCGATATCTTCTAACTTAGCGTTTGCGGTAGCAAGTGCGGTACTTGCCTCAGTAATCTTGGCCTCAGCCTCTTTAGCCTCAGCCTCTTTAGCGGCGACAAGTTCGGCCTTTTCCTTCTGCCACATTGCCTCTACCTTGGCCTTTTCGCTCGCAAGAGCCTCTTTTTCAGCCGTGATAGTTGCCAAGGTAGCCTTGGTTTCAGCCATTTCTTTCTTCATGGCCTCAACCTGCTCGCACATGGTTTTCATCTTTTCGTCCATAGAATCGTTTGCTTGTGTTTTGTTATCAGCCATTATTTCACCTTTTTGATCATTATCTAATACACCCGCCGTTACAATTTCAAAGAAATCTGTACTCGCGGCGGCAAAATTCGGGTTTGTTTCAGCCCTAACGATATCTGAAAGAATGATGGATTCTTTGTTGGCCGGGCGATAAACACACCCAACCCCGGAAAATGTTATCTTCTTTAACCATCTTCCTATTTTGTATTCTCTGCCGGTTTCTGTCTTGAATCGTCCAGCACCTTTGTATGCCCTTAAAAATCGTGTAAGCCCAGCGGTCTTTTCAGTTCTTTCTAGCAATGAAATGTCGTTAGAACCAACCTCTTGTATGGCATAGGCAAAGTCATCAAACAAACATTCCATACTTACATGTAATGAATCGTCACTCACTCCAGCAACTATCTTCTCGGCATAATCTGGGAAATATTTTTGCCAAATAACCATACCTACAGCGATATGGAATTTCTGCAACCCATCAACGCCTTCCACTATATTGTAAGACGTATCAACAACTCTAGAAGAATTTATTACGCCAATAATCTCATTTTCACGTTCCCCGCCAGCGTTATGCATCCAATTGACTGGTTTGTTGACTGGGGTGTTTCTGGCGGACCAAGTTTCTTCTGGTGTGAAAACATCGTCATTACTGTTCCAGTTTGTGGTAACAAGAATAGATGGGAGCCAGAAAGAATCCTCGTTTATCGCTGATGGGCGTAGGGCTGCCACAAGTGATTCGGCACCAGCCGTGGCAAACTTTGGAGCCTCTTTTGTGTCAATCACACATTCAGCCGTTACAACATTATTGTTGTTTTGACTGATAAGGTCTTTTTCTTGAGGAAAGATCTTCATTAGAATAATATACCCATCAGTTTATTCATCACACCATAAACGACAGTAAGCCTCTACTTTAAGAGACTTCTTTTGATCTGCTGTTATATTTTCCAAGCCAATATCTGAAATCAGATTGTCGTATTGACTATCAAATAATTCAGGTGTTTCATTATCAAACCGCATATTGGCCTCGATAACATCATTTGTTATCTCTGTGCCGGGCTCGATATTGGCAAAC